>Ga0190359_1000646_pt1 | contig 23212 bp, 11 predicted proteins | sample 48721823_MG_FD_161269 | JGI IMG/M metagenome (GOLD analysis project Ga0190359, IMG submission 161269) | Hydrothermal vent microbial mat bacterial communities from Southern Trench, Guaymas Basin, Mexico - 4872-18-2-3_MG | ecosystem: Environmental > Aquatic > Marine > Hydrothermal vents >... | reverse complement strand
ATGGTAAATTCTTCCGAAATTAATGGTATCCCTGTACATGCAAGCTCATATTATCTTAGGAAATTATTGAGAGATGAAATGGGATTTAATGGATTTGTGGTTTCCGACTGGGCTGATATTCATAATCTTTACAATCGCGAGAAGGTGTGCAATAGTTATCGTGAAGCGATTAAACTTGCAGTTATGTCCGGCGTTGACATGAGTATGGTACCGGTCGATCTTGATTTTTGTAAGATATTAGTTGATTTAGTAAAAAAAGGTGAGGTCCCAATAGAACGCATTGATGAAGCAGTAAGCAGAATACTTAAAGTGAAATTTATGCTCGGATTATTTAAAAACCCCTTTCCTGATCCAGATCTGTTGGTAAAAGTAGGATGTGATGAATTCCGTCAGGTTAATAGACAGGCCGCCAGAGAAGCAATGACTCTACTGGAAAACAGAGATTCATTCTTGCCATTGAATAAAAATTCCCGCTTGCTGGTTACAGGACCAAATGCAAATAAACTTTCAGTGTTAAATGGTGGCTGGACAATAACCTGGCAGGGAAACAATGAAGCTCTCTATCCTGAGGAAGAAAATACAATATTTGAAGCACTTGTAGAAAAATTTGGTGAAAATAATGTAAAATATGTTGATTCAGAAAAAAGCAGTTTAGATGAGATAGTAAAAACCGTTAAAAAATATGATGCAGTTATTCTCTGTCTTGGAGAGCAGCCTTATTGTGAAACTAATGGCAATATATCGGATTTAACTCTTGATACAGATCAGACAGAACTTGCCATGAAACTGTATAAAACCGGAGTACCTGTTGTAATAGTGTTAGTAGAAGGGCGGCCTCGTATTATAAGAGATATAGAAAAGAATGCAAAGTCAATACTTATGGCATATTTACCAGGAATGGAAGGAGGGAATGCAGTTGCTGATGTATTGGCAGGAGATTTTAATCCAAGTGGAAAACTGCCAATTACTTATCCTCGTTTTCCAAATGATCTTACATTATATGATTATAAGAATAGTGAGAATTCCAATGAATACTGCAGATATAATCCACAGTGGGAATTCGGTTATGGTTTGAGTTATACTACTTTCCGATTTTCAGATCTTCATCTAAATAAGGATGTCCTGCATAAGGGTGAGAAACTTCAAATATCTGTCAAAGTAGAAAATACAGGAAAACTTAGTGGAATGGAAGTTGTTCAACTGTATGTTCAGGATTGTTACGCGTCAATAACGCCTTCTAACAGAAGGCTGAAAAGATTTAAAAAAATAAGCCTTGAACCAGGTGAGATAAAAAAAGTTTCATTTGTACTGGATGAAAATGATTTAAGTTTTATTGGACAGGATAATATGCTTATAGTTGAACCCGGAAAATTTAAAGTTCAAATTAGTAATCTTGAAGCAGAGTTTGATTATAAGTTAACAAAACAAACTTCCCCATTATTATTAAAATAATAATGGGGGAACATGCTTATTTTAATAATTTTTAAAAGTACTTTTTTGGGCTTGTTGGTGTAATTTTAATAAAAACAATGCTGGGGTTTATGTGGTATGTTTATTGCAGTTAAAACTTTGCTATTATCTTAACCCAACAGATTTGAAAAAGGTAGAGAATGTTAAATTCAGTGGCAATTGCAGATATAATAATCGTACTGATTTGTTTTGGCATTCTGTTAATTATAAGTTTCAACTATTCAAGGAGAAGTAAAAATCGTAAAAAATAATTTCCCCAAGATTATTTTAAAAGTACATAAGTAAAAATGTGGATTTGTATTTTTGAGGTTAATTAGTCCGCTCATATATATAGTAGTATTTTCATTACTTATGATTTACGAGGTTTTTATTTTTCATTGTTTCTTTAGTGTAAAAACAGGAGGCTTTAAATGCGAAAAATAAACAATTGTTAAGAAGGGAGGTAAAAAACAAACTTATTTTTTTAATTGGACTTCAATTTTTAAAAAGGAGGTTATTATGAGGAGAGGGTTGATATTAGTAGCGTTAATTATTGTAATGTTTCCTGCGTTACTTCTTGCCCAGCAAATGGTTATTAATAATTTTGATACTGCTCCAGCAGATACTAATTACTGGGCATATTTTGATAATCATGGCGGTCAACACTATCAGACCAGTGATAATGCTGACTCTGCTAAAGGCTGGATAAAAATCAGTTATATTGATAACCCTTTGTATGAGGGTGCTGGTGCAATGAAACTTGAATGGTCCGCCCATAATATTGAAAGCTGGGGCGGGTACACTAAACTTGAGCACTGGAATCCGGATTCATTAGGTGTGTATGACTGGTCAGCATATGACTCGCTTGTAATTTGGTATTACAATGAAGTACCATCTTCTACACCAAGTACTGTTCATCTCAGGATAAACCTGCACGATGTAAGTGATTCTGAGAATGGTGCAAAAACTTATAGTGTTTTGGAATGTGAGTATTATTATTCATTCCATTATATTTTAGACAATCCTCCCGGATGGAATAGAATAAGTATTCCTCTAAAAGACGGGCGGAGCGATCCTACTCTTGATGAATGGGGCGGAGGTGCATTTAACCGCACAGGATGGTCGGGAATAGAAGGGAATGATCAACTTGATCTTGATAAAATCAAAGGTTTTTCTTTAGAGTTTTCTATTGGAGGTGCAGGTGAAGGGAATGCAGAAACTGGAACAATAATTCTGGATCATATGGCTCTTACCGGATATAAAGTACTCCCAATTGTTTTCTTTAACGGCAAAACACTGAGTTCAAAATTGAATGGCTTTACATGGGGTCAATCAACTTTTGAAATTGTGGAAGGAGAAGGAGCAACTGCCGGGACCAATGCTATGAAGTGGGTTCAAGGCAACGAATGGGGTAATGGCTGGACAGGAATTGGATGGAATATTTCACCTGCTCTTAATATGACAAGTGCTTGGCGACAAGATTCTTTGAAATTCAAAATGAAAGTAGATGCAGGTGTTGACACACTAAGATGGCAGTTTGAGAGCGGCGCTGATAAGGCAGGCTACAAATTTGACCCAATTGATGATGGTAACTGGCATCAATATTCTCTGGCTTTGTCGGATTTTTCAATTGTCGAAGGAGCTACTCTTGACACTTCAGCCATAGGTGTTCTGCAGATCATGGCTGAAGGAAACAGTGTTGCCGGAAATACCATTTATATTGATGATCTGTGGACAGGTAATCCAACTATTGATGTGGTTGCCCCAGCTCCTCCCACAGGTGTAAATGCTGTTGTGGCATCTTATTATAATTTAATTATTTGGCAGGATGTTCCCGGAGAATCTGATGAGGTTTATAATGTATATGCCAGCAAGAATCCAATTACAGATGTAAGTGCAGAAGGAGTGGAGCTGATAGCAGCAAATGTTGGAGAGGATATTCAGACTGCAACTCATTGGCTTTACTACCCTCTTACTGATACAGAAGTTTCTTATTATTATGCAGTTACATGTACAGATGGATCAGGTAATACAAGTGAGCCAGGTACTACAGCAGGCCTTGTAACCAATACTGCAAAGGGAATACCTACAATATCACTAAATCCTCCTGTTGATTTTGCAGCAGATGGAGATCTTTCTGAATGGGATGCTTCAGGTATAGTGCCATTTACACTTTCTCCAGAAGACAATAATGTTTTTGGAGATGTGGATGATTTTAATGATCTGAGTGCTAATATTTATATGGCAATTGATGACGATGCACTTTATGTTGCTGCTGATGTTATTGATGATGTTTATAACTTTGGTACTGGAGATTGGTGGAATCAGGATGCATTCCAGATGTTCCTCGGCCTCTATAATCAGGTTGGACCTACACATAAATCACTGAAAAGAGGAGAAGAGCCAGATTATGTCTTCTATGCAAATGAAGAAGGGTTTACTCGTGATTATGCAGGTATGGGAAAGCTCTGGTTGCCTGAGGACGAAAATTACTATTTTAGTGATTTAGGCGGAGCAGATTATGTTGTAGAGATTAAAATACCTCTCGATTCAATTCCTGCAGTAAATCCTGCTGATTCAAGGTTCCATCCTGTTCGTGGTATGAAAGTACCATTTGAACTCTACTTGCATGATAATGATGGAACATGGGAAGGTAATCTTGGTCTCTCACCAAATGCAACTGACCTTCAGTGGTCTTCTGTTCAGCAGTGGACATATACATGGATTGGTGATACAGCTGGTGTTGCTACTTCTGTTGAGAGAAATCCTGAACTTCGACCTGCTGATTTTCAGCTTGTCCAGAATTATCCAAATCCATTTAATCCAACAACAACTATTCAGTACAGAATTCCTGTAAAGAGTCACGTGATTCTGGAAATTTATAATGTGCAGGGCCGAAAGATAAGAACATTATTAGACTCTTATGAAGAAGCCGGGTTACATTCAGTTGAATTCAATGCTTCAGACTTATCTTCCGGAGTATATTTCTATAGGATAAATGCGGGAGATTTTTCTGAAATGAAAAAAATGATACTGATGAAGTAAAGGATATATTATTTATGGTACGGCTCAAATAATCATTTGAGCCGTACCATAAAAAGAGGAAGGTTGTTTATTATATCTATAATGCAAAGTATTATAGATACGAGTCGGCAGTATAGTTATGTATTTATTAATAATAGAGAAGCTGCCTTGTTTAAAAATTGTAAAAGGAACTGTTATGAGAGGAATGGGTTCGATTAAACGATGGTTCATATTGTACATCTTTCTGCCGGGAGTAATATTTTCTCAGACAACAGGTAAGATTGTTGGAAAGGTTATTGATAAAAGCACTGGTGAAGGATTAACCACTGCTAATGTTGCAATTGAGGGGACGAATAGAGGTACAGCCACAGACAATAAAGGTGATTTCTATATTTTAAATGTTCCTCCAGGCATGTATACTATAAGAGTAATGTATATTGGATATAAGACTAAAAGAATTGAGAATGTAAGGGTTTCTGTAAACAGAACAACTTATTTAAAAATTACATTGGAACAAGGTGTCGTATTGGGGCAAACTATTGTGATTCAAGCGGATAAAATTAGCCTGAAAAAAGATCAGACAAGTTCAATACGAAATGTTTCAAGCGAACAATTAAAACTAATGCCAGTGGAAAATATAAGTGGTGCCATTAGCATGCAGGCGGGTGTGGTTGATGGGCATTTTCGGGGAGGTCGTTTAAGTGAAGTAGCCTATATGATTGATGGTATTCCTGTAACAGAATCATTTGGAGGTAGCGGAAGATCGGTGGATCTGGAGCCAGAGGCAGTTGCTGATCTGGAGGTGATAACAGGTACTTTCAATGCTGAATATGGCCAGGCAATGAGTGGTATCGTTAATGCAGTAACAAAAGGTGGAAGTAAAAAATTTACTGGAAGAGTATCCACTCAGTTAGGTAATTATTTTACACCTCATAAGGACATATTTATCGGTTTAAGTGATAGTGAACTGAACAGAAATCAAGATTATAAGCTCAATTTAAGTGGGCCTATATGGAAAAATAAAGTTGGATTTTTTACTAATGTGCGATATCAGGATAATAAAAATCATTTAAATGGAATAAGACGTTTTAATCCATGGGATTACAGTAATTATGAATCAGTAGATCCTTCAATGTGGTACACTGAACATACAGGCGATAACAGATATGTTCCCATGAATAGAAGTAAAAACTTTTCTATAATGGGAAAATTAAATGCTCAGCCTTTTAAAAGTTTAAGATTAGCACTTCTTACAACATACAATAAAGATAACTGGCACAGTTACGACCATAGTTTTAAGTACAATCCGGACGGGACAGCTTCAACTCACAGAGAATCAAAGATGATTGCTCTTGAAGTTAATCATCTTCTAAGTAGAAGGACATTTTATGAACTGAAACTTTCAGCTATGCGACATTATCATGGTTGGTATTTATATAAAAATCCTTTAGACTCTGCTTATGTTCATGATAAATATTTACGGAATACAGGCCCCAATTTTTTTACAGGAGGTCAGCAAAAAGGACATGATGAGAGAGTTAAATGGGAATATACAGCCAAGTTTGATATAAGTTGCCAGGTTACTAAAAATCACAATATTAAGACAGGCGTTCATATTACACAACATGATCTTGATAACCAGTATTACTCCATAAGAAATAAATATTATGGTACCCAATGGGAAAACGATCTTTATGAACCTGAGATATTACCTGATACGTCAATTTATTCCGATGTTTACAGAGTAAAGCCGTTTGAATTTGCTGCGTATATCCAGGATAAAATGGAATTTGATGAAATGGTAATAAATTTTGGTGTGCGTTATGAATATTTTGATCCGAAAACTGTATATCCTTCTCAGAGAAGAAATCCTGCAAATCAGCTGAATTTCCCTGATTATCCAGAAAAAATGTCTCAGTATTTACCTGCTGACCCAAAAGTTCAGCTCAGTCCGAGGCTTGGACTTGCTTACCAGCTGGGGAAAACTGCACTCTTAAGATTTAGTTATGGCCATTTTCGTAAAATGCCTCCACTCTATGCAATGTATCAAAATCATGCTTTTCGTGTGGCACCTACAGATTATGCAACAACAATGGGTAATGCTCAAATTAAAGCAGAAAAAACTATTCAGTATGAAGTGGGCTTGTGGCAGCAGATAATGAAAGGTATGGGACTTGAAGTTGCACTTTATTATCGTGATATTTATGATTTGCTCAGTGCAAAAGTAATTACTACATTTAACCAAATTGAGTACGGCCTTTATTCAAATAAAGATTATGGTAATGCAAAAGGTGTTGAACTTAAATATGATTATGTTTCAGGCCCTGTGTCAGTATATCTTAATTATACACTTCAATACACAAGAGGGAATGCTGATAACCCATTACAGACATTTACAAGAGCAGGTAATAGTATGGACCCTGTACCAAGGCTTATACCTATGAGTTGGGACCAGCGTCATACCTTAAACCTCACTATGGGATATAATACAAAAGATTATGGATTGACTTTAACCGGATATTTTAATAGTGGCTCCCCTTATACATGGACACCAGTAAGTGAAAGTACTTTATCAAGAGTAAATCTTTATCCTAACAATGCATCGCGGCCTGCGCGGCTGAGTGTTGATTTAACTGGATATTATAATATAAATGTATTTGGGCCTTTTAAAGCAAAATTGTTGTTAAATGTATATAACCTGTTTGACAGGCTTAATGAAGTGTGGGTAAATTCAGAAACAGGAAGGGCATATACAGCTATTATTAGAGATACTGATTTAGCTGCACATCATAGTGATTTTAATGAATATGAAGATGTTATTCATAATCCGTCAATGTATTCAGCTCCCCGCCTTATTAAATTAGGAATGGAAATAGTATTTTGATAATTAATATGAGATAATTATGGTTATTATTGATTTTATAAGACATAATGGACAGAAAAATAAATCCTTAAATTGTCGCAATTTATAAACGGTAAAAGTGAGGCCTTTTAGCATGAATAACTGGAAGATAATATCGGTAATAGTTTTGGTAAGTCTTTTTACAGCAGTATCACAACTTCGGAGTCAGGGTAAATTATATGAAGGCCCGGATGACCCTGCTGGTGATATTGCTGCTGAAAGAGAAGGTTATATGACTGGAAACAGAGTATATCTTTATTTTCAAAATACTACTGAACTGGCAAAATGGGTTTCAGGAGTGGTGGGATCACAGTGGTCCAGATGGCCCAATAATGAAGAGGGCGTCAGAATGCTTGATGGTATTGCTCTTTTAGTTGGGGCATGTGTTTATATTAAAAATGATACAGTACCTGTTACTGATATTACAGAGATACAAAACAGTACTAGTCTTGATACTCTGTATTTTCTTCAGACAAGTTACAGAGAAGAGATGGATACTGATCCAACAGGGACTATAGAATGGGGATTTTACCCTGTTTTTGGATATTCTAATGAAAATAGTGAATATCCTGCAATGAGTAATCATCCGAGTACATGGCCGGTTGCTGGCTGGCCTGCTGCTGGCGACCAGCTTGTATGGCCTGGTGAATGGAATGGGCGGTTTGGTCGTGGAAAGGTTGGTGCCGACCTGGAAACTTATTTTGTAGTAAATGATGCTCAAGATCAGGAGTATTTAGGTCCTGAAGACAGAGTTAAATATTTTCCGCGTCCCGGAGTATATATAGGCGACAAGCGTCCAGATGTAACTATTCAAAAAGGTAAACCATGGGGCGGTTTGGGTTTGAGAGTTGAACAGAGAGGATTCCAGTGGAATAATCCACAGGCTCGGGACTGTATTTTTTGGGAGTATACAATAGCTAATATTTCTGATTATGATCTACCGCAAGTCGCTTTTGGTTATTGGGTAGATAATGGAATTGGTGGTGAGAGAGATGATGAACTGGGATTTTTTGACCGAAAAATTGACATGGCTTACTCTTGGGATGTCGATGGTATAGGTCAGGGTGGATTAACACCTGGAACAATGGGCTTTGCCTATCTGGAGAGTCCTGGTATTTCGTGGGATAATATTGACAATGACCAGGATGGATTAATAGACGAAAAGAGAGACAATGATGCAACTAAACTGGTAGGCCCTACTGATGGAATTTATGATGTTGCTGCTTTTTTAGAAACGTACAATTTAAAAATGGAAGATCTGCGTGATCATTGGGATGCTGATGAAGATCAAGATTGGGATGATGGCGTAGATGCAAACGGAGACGGAGTATATCAGATAACTGAAGATGCAGGAGATGATGTCGGTATTGACGGAGTCGGACCGGCTGAACTTAACTACACAGGGCCAGATGAGGGAGAGTGTAATCACAAACCAGACAGAAGAGAAGGAGACAGTGAGCCTGATTTTGCTGAGACGGATGTTTCTGAATCAGATATGGTTGGATTAACAAGCTTTCAGCTTTTTCCTGTACCAAGCCATTCCTCTGAGTACCATTGGTTCAGAGGAGACCAGTCTATGTGGGAATTGATGGACAGTGATACCCTGGCTGAGTATCTTGGAAACATTTCTAACCTTATTGAAACATTTGCTTCCGGACCCTTCCCTCTGTTTCAAGGCAGAACTGAGCGAATTTCAATGGCAGAGCTTCATTCCTTTGACCCATTAGCTGGTCTTAATTCAGATAATCATGGTGCACCTGCTTTGTTTGAAGCAAAAAGGATAGTGCAGGTTATTTATGAAAGCGATTACCGTTTTGCAAAACCTCCGGAAATGCCGACCCTAGAGGCAACAGCAGGGGATGGTAAGGTTGTGCTGACATGGGATGATAAAGCAGATACAAGAACCCGTGATCCTTTTTTAGGTAATATAAATGATTTTGAAGGATATAAACTGTTTAAGGCAACTGATAAACGTATGTCTGATGCAGAGGTGATTACTGACGGATACGGTACTCCGATGATGAAAAGTCCGATTTTTCAATGTGATGTAATTGATGGGAAAAAAGGTTTTACTGATTTTGGAATGGTTAATGGAATTGGTTATTACCTTGGTGAGGATAATGGGATCACGCACTATTTTATTGATAATGAAGTACAAAATGGCAGGACCTATTATTATGCACTGATTGCTTATGATTATGGTGCTCCAGATATCGGACCTGGTATAGCTCCTAGCGAAAACAGCATATATATTGATTTGGATGAAAGTGAAAATGTTCGTTCAATAGGGCCTAATGTTCAGATTGTAACACCTCATCAAAATGCTGCGGGATATATTTCACCTGACCTGCAGAATGATGAAAATAATATTACTTTTGGAGCAGGTACAGTGGAACCTGAAATTCTGGCACAGGGTAGCCTTCAGGCAAACCACCAATATAAAGTAAATTTTACTATTGATACTCTATATACTGTAAAGGATTATGATTACGGCTTTTTGTACGTTACAAATGGATTTAAAGTTTTTGATGTTACTGATGGAAACAATGTTGTTTATCAGGAATCGCCTGATAGGTTTGCATTCGAGAATATAATATATAATGATTCTTTAAATACCAGTTATTTGAAAAGCGGCAGTATAATACATACAGATATCTTTGACGGAATAAGATTGAATATATATCAACCTCTTGATTTTCCTGAATATGACAGAGAAAACTCTGGTTGGGTTACAGGCAGTGTACCAATTGAAATTATCCCGACTTCTCAGGAATCTAAATATTTCGCATGGGATTATGATATTGTTTTCACAAATAATGATTCCGCATATACTGGACGAGTGAAAATAAAAACTATGCGTGATGAGTATAATAAGAGAATAAGCCGTTCTGCATTAATAACAGAGAGTAAATTTTCTTTTTATGTGATTAATAAATCATTTCCATACGAGAACGGCTATGAAATGATGGACCTTGTAGTGCATGATGTTAATGGTGATGGTAAGTTCACATATGGAGAAGACAGAGTGCTGGTAGGACCTGTTACTGAAACAGGCCGCTGGGCAGGAACTGCTTTTATCATAGATTTCCTAAGCAGTGAAGATCTGCCTCAACCAGGCGATATTTACAGGGTGACATTTAAACGACCGTTTTTTGACCAGGATAATTTTATTTTTACTGTTAATACCACAGAAGGAATAGATGAAGAAGCTCTATCTGAAAAAATGGGTGAAATTAAAGTGGTACCAAATCCATATATAGCAACAAATTCCATGGAACCTGCAGTTGGTAACTGGAAACTGAATCAGCGCAGACGGCTTATGTTTACTAATATTCCGGCTCAATGTACAATTAAAATATTTACGGTCAGTGGTGTGCTGGTTGATGAAATTGAGGTTAATAATTCTGCAGATAATGGTATTGTTCATTGGGATTTATTAACTAATGAGGGGCTTGAAGTAGCCGCTGGTATGTATCTTTACTATGTTAAAGCAAGTACAGGTGAAGAGCATGTAGGGAAATTTGCTATTATAAAATAAGAAAGCAAGTAATTTGAAACGAGAAGTAATTTTATAAGAGAGGCAATAGATATGACTGTGAAATTAAACAGCACACTTTTAATGCTGAGTATTATTGTTATTACAGTATCTGTTAATGTGGTTCAGGCACAGGAACCTTATAGACAGGGTACAACTGCAGCAAATTTTTTGGAAATTGGATTCGGAAGTGCCGGTAATGCTATGGGGGATGCTTATGTTAGTATGGCAAATGATATATCCTCTGTATTCTGGAATCCTGCCGGACTGGGCTTTATGAACAGAGGAGAGGCAGAATTCAATTATCAACCCATAATTTTAGATATAAACGCTATGGCTTTTGCTGCAGGCATGCCATTAGGGAATGTTGGTTCTTTTGCTATTAATTATATTCAGATGGATTACGGACGCAATGAAGTAACAACGATGGAAATGCAGGACGGTACAGGGGAGTTGTTTAATGCAACAGAATTTGCCATTGGTTTTTCATTTGCCAGAAAACTTGCCCAGTGGTTTTCCTTTGGTGCCACAGCAAAATATATATCATCACAGATTTGGCAGACATCTGCAAATGCTTTTGCTGTTGATTTGGGGGTTATTATTCAGACAAACTTTTTTTCCAGTACAGGGGAAAGAGGTGACGGGATGAACATAGGAATGTGTATTTCAAATTTTGGAACTAAAATGCGTTACATGGGAGATCAACTTTTAAATCCAATTGATATACTTCCTGATGAAGCCGGGAATTATCAGAGCGTTCCAGGGATGTTCAAAACAGAAGGATGGGAACTTCCCCTTTTGTTTCGTGTAGGTGTTTCAGTTAATCCAATTGTAACAGAAAAAAGCAGGTTCAGTGTTTCTCTTGATGCAGTTCACCCTAACAATAACAGTGAATCAGTAAATGTGGGGGGACAATATAAGATAACAATGCCTACAGGTTGGTCGTTTTTTCTACGGGGGGGCTATAAGGCTTTATTTATGGTGCATTCAGAGTACGGTTTTTCATTTGGGGGTGGATTTGTTATGAATATGATGCATGGTAAAGGATTAAAAATTGAGTACTCATACAGGGAGCTTGGCATATTGGGGAATATTCAGACATACAATATAGGTCTAATGTTTTAAAAAGAGCTTATATAATGGACCTGAAAAATATGAGAGCAGATAAATATTTAGTGATAGTTTTCATTATATTTAATATTTTTGTTTTATCATGCCAGAGAGAAAATGCCGAACAACCTTCTGAAAAAATATTAGCACGGATTGGAGATAAAACTATATCAGTTAATGAATTTATTCGACGGGCTGAATATACAATAAGGCCGATTTACTGTAGAAAGGATAATTACATACACCGGAAAATTGTTCTTAATTCTCTGATTGCTGAAAAATTGCTTGCATTGGAAGCAGGGGATGAAAATAAGTTAGTAAAAACCCCATATTTTCAAGATTATTTAAAAGGTCGTCAAGAACAGGCCATGAGGCAATGGTTATTTTATAATAATTTCTATCAGAGAGTAAAGCTATCTCCACAAAAAATTAGTGAAAGAATGAAGTTAGTAGGTAGAAAGTATGATATTTCTTATTTTTCTGTCTCTGATCCCTATGTTGCTCATAAAATTTCTAAAACTATGCATGACACAGTTGATTTTAAAATAAAATTCAATGAATTAAGTAATGGAGCAGATCTCCCAAGAAGGTTTGTTCAGTGGAATAATCTTGAAACCAGGGAAGTAATTAATGCATTGTACAGTGGTTCCCCTAAAAAAGGAGATATTATTGGCCCGTTAAAACAGGATACTAACTATATTTTTATAAAGATTAATGGCTGGACAGAACGGGTTTATCTTTCGCAAAACACTAAAAAGCAACTTTGGGAGGATGTAAAAGAACAAATGCAATATGATGAGGCGAAAGAAAAGTATGTAAAATTTGTAAAAGGATTAATGAAGGGGAAAAAATTAAGGTTTAATAATGAGACTTTTGAAACTTTGGTACCAATAATTGCAGATGACTACTTAAAATCACAGGAAGAAAAAAAAGCTGCCTTCAATAACCGATTCTGGAAAAAGGAATCACACCGAAATGATCTTGACAATCATAGTTCTAGTCTTAAAGACATTATTGATAAGCCGTTATTCACTGTAGATGGTCAGACCTGGACAGTAAGGCAGTTTGAACTTGCACTTGTATCACATCCGTTGGTTTTCCGGAAACATAATATTTCTAAATCAGAATTTGCCGAGCAATTAAAATTTGCAATTGCAGATCTAATAAGGGATCAATTTATAACTCAGGAAGCCTATAAACATGGATATGAAAATGTAAATGTTGTTAAAAGAAATGTGAGTATGTGGAGGGATAATCTTTTAGCAATATATAAAAGAAACAGCTGGTTAAAATTAAATAATAAAGAAGATGAATTTAAATCGAATATAATAAAAACTATTGAGAAAGATTTAAACCCTTATATTCTCAGTATTATGAAAAAATATAATGATGAAATTGAAATAGATACCGAGTTATTTGAGAAGATAAAACTCAGCAAGATTAACAGTTTTATGACACAGCGTAATATGCCCTTCAAAATCATGGTGCCTTCTTTCCCAGTGATTACCAACCATAACAAACTTGATTATGGCAGGAAAATGCAGCATTGAATCCAGTTTTGTATTTTATTATAATGAATTACGAATTTAAGGAATTCTGACAGACATGAGATATAAATATATTATATTAATTGTTTTTATATCAACTATAACAGTTTATGCAAAAAATTATAAAGGTGCTGAGTTACGTACAAAGCAGGCATATCTTTATGGAAGGTTCGAAGTAAGATACAAAGCTTCATGGGGAAGTGGTCAGACTTCAACATTTTTTACGTACAATGATGATTACCCAAATACTCCATGGAATGAGATTGATATTGAAATACTTGGAAGGTATGATGATGATGTTCAGTTTAATACAATTACTAATTACCAAACTAATCATCTTAGACATCAATTTGTAAGTTTTAACCCAGGGTTGGATTTTCATACTTATGGAATTGAATGGACGCCTTCATATGTAGCATGGTTTATTGATGGTGTTGAAGTATATCGCCAAACAGGAGAGCACATATCTTTATTGAAGTATCCTCAAAAAATCATGATGAATATATGGAATCCTGCATATTCAGACTGGGTAGGCGAGTTTGATGATCGTACTTTGCCGTTTTTTGCTTATTATGATTTTGTGAGCTACAGCTCATATACTCCCGGACAAGGTAATTGTGGTACTGATAATAATTTTACTCTTCAGTGGACAGATGAATTCAACAATTTTAACAGCAGCAGATGGCAAAAAGCTACACATACATGGAATGGTAATAATTCGGATTTTATTCAGGAAAACTGTTTGTTTAAAGATGGTAAAATGATATTATGCCTTACAGATAATTATAACACTGGTTATACAGATAAGAATTCTCCTGTAGTAATGTGGGCAATAGCAGAGGATGACAGTGTTATCGTGCATTTTTCAGAGAATGTAACGGAAACAAGTGCAGAAAATCTTTTAAATTATGTTATCCCGGGTGCTCAGGTACATAATGCCCGGTTGTTAAGAGATAAACGTACAGTTGTATTACGTGTTAACGGTATGCTAAAAAGCAATACTTACAATCTTGTATGTCTGGGTGTTGAAGATGAAATGGAAAATCACAATAAGCTTCAGGGTCAAAATATCCCTATTACCAGTATTCCAACCATTTATTTTCCTTTCAAAATTAATGTTGGATCTAATAAATATAATGATTACAAAAATGATCAAGCCTGGGACTACCAGAAAAATTATGGTTATGAAGACGGAAGCTCCAGAGGGATGACACAATCAGTATCTGGTACAGAAGATGATCCGATATTCCGAACTTGGCGACAGGGATTAGCAGCGTACAGAATTCGGGTGCCTAATGGTGTTTATAATATAAAGATGCTTTTTTCGGAAAACATATTTGAAAATTCGGGCCTTCGATGTTTTGATGTCTATATTGAAAATGTACTGGTCATAGAAAATCTTGATATATTTAAGGAAGTCGGAAAACATGTCGCTCACATAGAAGGAATTAATAATGTTTCTGTCGATGACGGAATTATAGATGTCCATTTTAGTGCAGTCGTAAACGAACCTGTTTTATCGGGTTTAATCATTGAGCAGGTATCAACGGGAATTGTTGAAAAAGAGTCTGGAATAAAAGAATTTTTATTAAAGGCAAATTATCCCAACCCGTTTAACAATAAGACAATTATACCGTTTGTTCTCAACGATTATGGTCTTGTTTTTATTAAAATATTTGATCTTACTGGCCGGTTGGTTTATAGCAAAAATATGCCTGTGCAGAGCCCTGGACGGTATAAATTTATATGGAAATATGATGGTCCTTCAGGAATTTATATATGCAGACTTGATTTTTTAACAAATAATAGCTTATATTCATCTAGTAGAAAGATGCTTTATGTTAAGTAGGGCGGGTATTGTGAAATTAAGATTTAAATTCATTGTTTGGATATTATTGATGGTTAATCTTCTTGTTTGTTTGTCTTTAAGCTGCAGTAAAAAAATCAGCAACTCTGAAAGGGAGCATAATCAAGATATCAAAACACCTGCTGGTTATGTTTTAATCTGGAATGATGAATTTAATGGTTCTACGATTAATCCTGAGAAATGGGAGCACGAGGTTAACGCTGCAGGAGGCGGTAATAATGAATTACAGTATTATACTGACCGTGTAGAAAATTCATATGTTGATAACGGATTTTTAATACTACAGGCATTTAAGGAAAAATATACAGGAGAAGAAGGTACAAGAGAGTTTACATCTGCAAGATTGAGGACAATTCATAAAGGAGACTGGAAATACGGAAGATTTGAAGTTTGTGCAAAATTACCTTTTGGCCAGGGTATATGGCCTGCAATATGGATGATGCCTACAGATAATGTTTACGGTGGATGGGCTGCAAGCGGTGAGATTGACATTATGGAGCTTCTTGGTCAGGAGCCAGATAAAATATATGGGACAATACATTACGGTGGAAAATATCCGCGTAACAAGCATAGTGGTTCGTTCTATAAATATCCTGAATCTTTTAGTGATGGTTTTCATGTTTTTTCAATAGAATGGGATACAACTGAGATAAGATGGTACGTTGATGATATTCAATATGCAGTTCAGACAGAGTGGTATTCAGAAAATGGTGAATATCCTGCACCTTTTAACCAGCGATTTTACCTGATAATTAATGTGGCTGTAGGCGGTAACTGGCCTGGAAATCCTGATACTACTACACAGTTTCCTCAAAAAATGATAGTTGATTATGTCCGGGTTTTTCAAAAGAGAGTTGATTGATCTTTAAACCATCTCTGTTCATCGGGATGGTCTCGCTCCTAAACAGGTCGACACTAACGTGCTTTTTTAGACTCACCGATCTGCGGGAACTCTAAAAGTCACTACCTTTGGTTGTGGATGTTTACTGATATATTTTTTGGAGACAGAACTAACCAAAAATTTTGTGAAGCATTTTATACAGGCCTTAGAAATAGATTTAAAATAAATTATATTTTTCCAATAAACGATAAGGAGCCTCATTGTTAAGTTCACAATATGGGGAATATTATTGTGTCAGCATATTTGAGAAAAATGTTCATTGCCTATTGTGTTTTTATCAGCCTTATTAACTGTCGAGCGCAGGGCATAGAAATAAAAAATGGCTGGTATTACATTAATGGGGATAAGTTTTTTATTAAAGGGATTGGCTATGAGACACATACAAGACCCGGACAGGTGCCGTGGGTTTACGAATTTGACGCTGATATTATAAAATTTGACCTTAATAGAATAAAAGAAGCAGGATTTAATACTATACGTACATGGGGCGCATTAAGTGAAGAAGAATTACAATTAGTGGAACAATCTGGTTTAAAAGTTCTGTTCGGGATCTGGATTGATCCAGCAGGTGATTTTGGGGATGAGACTTTTGTTCAGTCTGCTCTGAATCATGTTTCGAGTGTTTTATCATATTCTAAGAAATACTCATGTATTTTAGGGTATTTAATAATGAATGAACCTCAGGTTAATAGTATCTATAATTCAGGTGCAGAAAACCTTATTTCTTTATGGAAGTCAATTATAGAGATAATTAATGCTAAGCATCCTGGCGTACCTGTTTCATTTTCAAACTCAATGGTTGGGGACTATATAGGAATGGATATTTTTAATTTTGCAGCATATAATGCGTATATATACAATCCTGTGACGTTAAGTAAATCAAGTGGTTATAGAGGATTTCTTCAATGGTTGAAAGATCGAAGGTCACCAGATAAACCATTTATTATCACTGAATATGGATTATCTGTTTCACCGGGCGTATCATTAACAGAATATGGTTATGGTAAAAACACTGTTGATCAGCAGAAAGAAGGAGACTTGTTAATGTATCGTCAGTTGATTGATGCTGATGCTCAAGGTGGGTGTGTTTTTCAATATCATGATGGTTGGTGGAAAGGTGGTAATGAATTTATTCATGATCCAAATCCTGAGGAATGGTTTGGATTAATTGGATTTACAAGCGAGTTTGATAAAACCGGTGAAACAAGGCCTGCATGGGGAGGATTTAAAAGATATAATAAAGCGATAATAATCAATCCAAAAAATGAGCATATTTATCAAGAAAAAATTCCCATTGAAATTTATTCATCTGAAGATGTGTTCTCTTTTAAAATATTTATTGAAGATAGTGTTGTTTTTGAGAAAATATTAGATGGCAATTATTTTTCAGAAAATTTAAGCCTGACATTTGAAGACAGTATTAAAGATGTTTTGTTAAACTTTCGATTTTTTAATTCAAATAACGATACTCTCAAATCAGAAGTCATATCTATCTTATATACAAAAAATATGATAGAGCTCCCGAAGCTAAAATTTGAGATTTTACCAGGGGAGCTTCTTCCGGATGCACGGAATTATATGAACATTCATGTGGTAAAGGATTCATTATTTCTAATTAACGATAATAAGATTGATTATGCTTTTCATCCTCATTTAGGTTTTGACCCAGGGCAGGCAAAATCAAAAGTAATGGAATTTCGTGAGGGAATTTGGGATCATCTCGATTTTTTTGAAATTCCAGAGGCTACAAAAGTAGCCACTTTTAGCGCTGGTTTTACTATAACTTATGGACAATTTCAAAAAAGGATCTGTGCACAAAAAATATTACTCTGGGAAGATTGGGCTGAACCAATTGCAGCATCAGAATTGATTACAGGAGTTAACTATTCTAATAATGATTCTGTGAAGAAAAAATCAACTATAAAATTGTTTCAGGCTTATCCGAATCCTTTTAATCAAAGTACAACAATCAAGTATTTTATCCCGTCAGGAAAGATAATAAAAGAACCTGCCAGCCTTAAAATATATAATATTCTTGGTCAAGAATTGACCGTTATTGAAAATTTAGATATATTGCCAGGTGTCCATGTTTTGCATTTTAACAGTAGCGAGCTTAGTAGTGGAATGTATTTTTACTCCTTAGTCATAGGTGACCTGGTTTTAGTGAAAAAGTTTATTGTGATTGATTAAAAAATGTAAGGATATTTAGAGATAAGAATTATTATAAATTGTTTGGTTTAAAAACTCTTTCCAGTTAATTACTGCTTTTTTATTTCCACTTTTACAAAAACCGTAAAAATACAGGGCCAGCCATACAGGCTGGCAATCAAAAAGAAAATGAAACCGTTCTATCAATACAATGATCAATAATTATATTTTTTGCAAAGTAGGGAATTTTAAATTCCATTTTTTGTGGAAATGTATTTTCCGCTTGACTTGTAAAGTGGACCCTATTGTCAAGACCAAAATGAATTATTTTTAAGGTGTATCATTTCTTCGGCATTGGAACCCTCCATTTTACACTTTATACGATGGTCAAGGTTAAAGGGTCCAATATAAGGTGCAGCGAAGATTTAACCTTTCTATTTTACCAAATTAAAATAGTTGGATATTTCAAAAAACAGGTACTTAATTTGATAAGACTTTAAAATTGTATTTATCATGAGTAGAAAGTTTTGCTCTCATAACAATTTTACCAAATTGTTGAAAAATTTTCTTGACTTTTGAAAATTTGGGATTATATTATACATGCATTTAGCACTCAATAAGCGAGAGTGCTAAAAAATAAACAGAAGGCCTTGATTTTTAAATAAATTAACAAAACAACATTCGGCCTTAAAATTATATTAAATTTTCTGAGTTTAACAAATAAAACAGGAGGTAGTAGATGAAAATCAAACCTTTATCTGACAGGGTGGTAATTAAGCCTGCACCAGCTGAAGAGAAAGTGCAGGGAGGAATTATTATTCCTGATTCGGCTAAAGAAAAACCTCAGAAGGGTGAGGTTGTGGCAGTTGGACCTGGAAAGTCCGGGGACTCAGGCAGTGTAATGCCTTTAAGTGTTAAGGTTGGAGATACTGTGCTTTACGGAAAATATTCAGGTACAGAAATAACTATTGATAATGAAGAGTACTTAATTGTACGTGAAAGTGATATTCTGGCAATTATTTAGGTTTAGTTAAAATATTTGTAAAATTATAGGGAGGTTTTGTTATAATGGCGAAAATAATTGAATACAGTTCGGATGCCCGCCAGGCCCTGAAAAAGGGAGTAGATCAGCTGGCTGAGGCAGTAAAGGTTACCCTTGGCCCCAAGGGAAGAAATGTTGTTATTGAAAAGAAATTCGGATCACAAACAGTAACAAAAGATGGTGTTACTGTAGCAAAAGAGATTGAACTGGAAGATTCAATTGAGAATCTCGGCGCTCAAATGGTTAAAGAAGTAGCTTCCAAAACAAGTGATATAGCAGGCGATGGAACCACAACGGCTACAGTACTTGCACAGAGAATATTTGCAGAAGGTATGCGCAACGTTACTGCAGGTGCAAATCCAATGGATTTGAAAAGAGGAATTGATGAAAGTGTAAGAGTCATTGTTGAGAATCTTGGAAGCATTGCAAAGGATATTTCAGGCAGAAAAGAGATTGCTCAGGTTGCTGCAATTTCTGCTAACAACGATAAAACCATTGGTGAGTTAATTGCAGATGCAATGGAAAAAGTTGGTCAGGACGGTGTGATTACCGTAGAAGAAGCAAAAACAATTGAAACAACAATGGATGTTGTTGAAGGTATGCAGTTTGACCGCGGTTATCTGTCTCCCTATTTTGTAACTGACCCGGAGAATATGGAAGTAGTGCTGGAAAACCCTGTTATTCTTATTCACGATAAAAAAATCAGCGCAATGAAAGATCTGCTTCCGGTTCTTGAAAAAGTTGCACAGATGGGTAAATCACTCTTAATTATTGCAGAGGATGTTGAAGGTGAGGCTCTTGCAACACTGGTTGTAAATAAATTGAAAGGCACTTTAAAGGTTGCTGCTGTTAAAGCACCGGGATTCGGTGACAGAAGAAAAGCAATGCTTGAAGATATCGCTATTCTTACAGGCGGTCAGGTTATTTCCGAAGAGACAGGATTTAAACTTGAAAATGCAACAACAGAAGATCTTGGCAATGCCAAACGTGTAAAGATTGATAAAGATAATACAACAATTGTTGAAGGTGCCGGAGAAAGCAAGGACATTCAGGCACGTATTGCACAGATTAAAAAACAGATAGAGACTACAACCTCTGATTATGACAGAGAAAAACTTCAGGAAAGGCTTGCAAAACTTTCCGGCGGAGTTGCTGTTCTTAATGTAGGCGCTGCAACAGAGGTTGAGCTTAAAGAGAAAAAAGCCAGAGTAGAAGACGCTCTGCATGCAACAAGAGCAGCAGTTGAAGAGGGCGTTGTTCCTGGAGGCGGACTTGCTCTGCTGCGTTCAATTTCTGCCCTTGATAAACTGAAACTGAAAGGTGATCAGAAAATAGGTATGGAGATAGTCAGAAGAGCACTCGAAGAACCTGTTCGCCAGATTGCAAACAATGCAGGTTATGAAGGATCCGTTGTAGTAGAAAAACTGAAAAACGAAGAAGGTAGCATAGGGTTTAATGCTCTTACTGAGAAGTATGAGGATCTTATGGAAACAGGAGTTATAGATCCCAAGAAAGTTGTAAGAATTGCACTTGAAAATGCTGCAAGTGTTGCAGGTCTTATGCTTACAACAGAAGCTGTTATTGTTGAAAAGCCCGAAGAAAACAAAGCTCCGGAAATGCCGGCAATGCCTCCCGGAGGAATGTATTAATAAAAATAGTTATGTTAATATTAAAGCTTCCGGTTTTGTCACAGGCCGGAAGCTTTTTATTTTCATACTGTAAGTTAATAAATATCAATATGTTGTATTATTGGCAGAGAAACAAAAATAATAAATTTTATCTAAAAATGAAAGATACTCTGTATTAATAGACAGTATTAAATAATCATTCAGAAATAACAAATTGATAATTTAAGTTAAGTGCCTTGTATTTCAATGGGATGAGAATGATTAGATTAAATTAATAGTGGCAAAATATCGGAATTTTTTATTTTTTATTGCTTCTTGATTTTGCTGTATTGCTTTTGTACCTTTATACGTCAGCTGACGTACAGTTTTTGGAGGTGTTAGATGAAATACGAAGATATGGAAAAACTATATTCCTCAAATTTAACAGGCATGAAAAAGTCTGTAATCAGAGAGCTTTTAAAATTAACCCAGAATCCCGAAATAATATCATTTGCAGGAGGGCTCCCTTCGCCCCTTACTTTCCCTGTTGAAGAGATTGCAGAACTGGCAAAGGACGTTGTGTTAAATGAGGGAGAGTGGGCTCTTCAGTACGGCGCAACCGAGGGAATCCCGAAATTCAAAGAAGAGATTATCAAGTTTTTAAAATATGACAATGTTACTGCAGAGCAGGAAAACATTATTGTTACAACTGCTTCTCAGCAGGGGCTTGATCTTGTGGGTAGATTGTTTATCAACCGTGGTGATCATATAATTCTTGCATGTCCTTCTTATATAGGTGCAATAAGCGCATTCAGAGGATATTCTGTGAATTTTAACTGTGTATCACTTGATGATGACGGTATGGTTGTTGATGAGGTTAAAGATGTTTTTTCAGAGCTGAAGAAAAAATCCATTCGGCCCAAATTTATATATACAATTCCCGATTTCCAGAATCCTGCAGGTGTAACACTTTCTCTTGAGAGGAGAAAAGAACTTCTTCAGATTGCCAGAGAAGAAAAAGTGGTAATAATTGAAGATTCTCCTTACCGTCAGCTGCGCTATGTAGGTGATGACGTTCCTTCTCTGTACGAACTGGATAAAGGTGAAGGATATGTAATTTCCTTAAGAACTTTTTCCAAAATATTGTTCCCCGGTTTAAGGCTTGGCTGGATAATGGGACACAAGGATGTTATTGACAAATTTGTTACTGCAAAACAGGCAATGGATCTGTGTACTCCGCCGATGTCCCAGTCTATTGCATACGAATACATGCACAGGGGCCTTCTTATTGATCACATCAAAGAAAATATTGCTCTTTATAAAAAGAGACGTGAAGCAATGCTTTCCGCTCTTGAAAGGAACATGCCTGAGCATAAAGATATTTACTGGACAAAACCTGACGGCGGTCTGTTTTTGTGGATGCGGCTTCCGGAATATATTGATACTGAGAAGATGTTCATGGATGCTATCAAAGAGAACGTTGCATATGTTATTGGGTCTGCTTTTTATGCGAACGGGGGCGGGCAGAATACAATGAGAATAAATTTTTCATATCCGTCGGAGGAGCAGATTGAACTTGGTACAAAGAGACTTGCAAATGTTATAAAGAAATATCTTAAATAAAATATTCATTCCCCCTATTTTTACTTTCCTGGAGCCCGCAGTATTGCTGCGGGCTTTTGTTTCGGATCAAAATATTCTTGATAATAAAATAAAAAAATTGTAGTTTATGAGTCAATACAAGTAATTTCTGTCCGTTTGTTTCTGATTCGGGATACATAAAAGAATATATATTTTTTCCGTTTTCATTTTTGGTTTTTTTGTCCTTACCGTATTTTATTTTAAAGGGTTTTATATGGATCAAATATTAGACAGAAAGGTTATACGCAGAGGTTTGATTTATGTGTTTGCACTGTCTGTATTAATTATTCTGTCAATTTTTATTTTTACAACGGGAAAAGGAACAATAAAAGGGGTGCTGTCATTCAACTGTGCTTATATACCTGTTCTGCTTATCGTAACAATAGCAAGATGGTTATTTGACGGGCAGGCATTTGTTGTATTATCAAAGCACGGATCA
>Ga0190359_1000645_pt1 | contig 23220 bp, 16 predicted proteins | sample 48721823_MG_FD_161269 | JGI IMG/M metagenome (GOLD analysis project Ga0190359, IMG submission 161269) | Hydrothermal vent microbial mat bacterial communities from Southern Trench, Guaymas Basin, Mexico - 4872-18-2-3_MG | ecosystem: Environmental > Aquatic > Marine > Hydrothermal vents >... | reverse complement strand
TTTTCTGGTTTTTATGGCTTTTCTGTTTTTGGGTGAATCAATATTGAAACTTTTTAGCGTGGATATTTCATCATTCGCTATAGCCGGTTCATTCATCATTTTTATACTAGCCATGGAAATGGTACTGGGAGTTGAATTTTTTAAAACAGAAACCTCAAAAACCGCCTCTATTGTCCCGATTGCATTTCCATTAATTGCGGGAGCCGGATCAATTACCACATTGATCTCACTCCGTGCAGAATACAATTATATCAATATCTTCATCGCCGTGATGCTGAATATGGTAGTCGTATTTCTGGTATTGACCCTGACCAGCTGGTTTGAAAAAATACTGGGCGAAACAGGATTAATGATACTGAAGAAATTTTTCGGGATTATCCTGCTGGCAATCGCCATAAAACTATTCATTTCAAATACCGGGATAAAGATCTGATGCCGGAACCGTTAATTACTGTTTATACCGATGGAGCTGCCAGCGGAAATCCCGGCCCGGGTGGGTACGGGATCATCCTGCAGCAGGGAGAACATTTCAAAGAACTCTCTGCCGGTTACCGTCATACTACCAATAACCGGATGGAGCTGCTGGCCGTAATCGTGGCACTGGAAGCACTTAAACAACCCAATAGCAAAGTTCAGGTTTATACCGATTCAAAATATGTGGCAGATGCCGTTGAAAAAGGCTGGGTATTCCAATGGGAGATGCGCAATTTTAAAAAAAAGAAAAACCCGGATCTCTGGCAACGGTTCCTGGCCGTTTACCGCCGGCATCAGGTGAAATTCATCTGGATAAAAGGCCATGCCGATCATCCTATGAATGAACGGTGTGACCGTCTGGCCGTGGAGGCCTCCCGCCAAACCCCACTGCTTATTGACGAAGTTTATGAAGCCTTGAACAAACAAGATGAACCAAATCTTTTTTAAATTGCAGGCTCTTTACCCATCATACATAACGGATAAAACAGGGAATAATGAATTTTAAAAAGACAAACATCATAACCGGCTGGATCGTATTTGCCATAGCAGCAACAGTCTATATTTTAAGTATCGAATCCAGTGCTTCTTTTTGGGATTGTGGTGAATTTATTGCCACTGCAGTCAATATGGAAATCGGCCATCCTCCCGGAGCCCCTCTCTTTATGATCATCGGCAAGCTGTTTTCACTTTTTGCCTTCGGCAACCATGCCGCAATTCCACGAACCATTAACGTTATGTCTGCCCTGGCCTCCGGTTTTACGATCATGTTCCTCTTCTGGTCAATTACCCACCTGGCAAGAAAGGTTTTTCAATCCGGTGAATCACTTAAAAAAGGGCAAACTCTGGCGGTGATCGGAGCCGGACTGGCAGGAGCACTGGCCTACACTTTCACTGATTCATTCTGGTTTTCGGCTGTTGAAGCTGAAGTGTATGCCATGTCTTCACTATTTACTGCTGTCGTTTTCTGGTCTATCCTCAAATGGGAAAGCGTAGCGGATGAACCCGGTGCCAACCGGTGGCTGATCCTGATCGGTTACCTGATGGGGCTTTCTATCGGAGTACATATTCTGAATCTGTTGGCATTACCGGCCATTGTACTCGTTTACTATTATAAAAAATACCGCTTCTCCGTTAAAGGAATCCTGACCGCCCTGTTTGTTTCGGTCGTATTGCTGGCCCTGATCCTTTACGGTGTGATCCAGGGAACCCTTAAAATTGCTTCCATTTTCGAACTCTTTTTTGTGAACGTAGTTGGACTCCCCTTTAATTTCGGTGTGCTGATTTTCCTGGCTATCCTTGTAGCTTTACTCGTATATGCCATCTACCGGACACACCGGAAAAATAATGTGCTTTGGAATACGATCTTTCTGATATTTACCTTTATCATGATCGGATACTCTTCGATCATGATACTCGCTATCCGGTCGGGAGCCAATCCTCCCCTGGATGAAAACAATCCCGATAATACACTCTCCCTGCTCTCATATGTCAACCGTGAAGTGTACGGTCAGCGGCCTTTACTCTACGGCGAATATTTTAATGCACCGGTTGAAAATTATAAAGAAGGCAAAAAAGCTTACGATAAAGAAAACGGTAAATATATCGTGGCAGATACCCGCACCAAATATATCTATGACAAACGGTTCACGACATTCTTCCCGAGAATGTACAACAGCCTGGATCCTAAATATGCAAATGCCTATAAACAGTGGGGCAGGATCAAAGGCAGGCCGGTGCGGGTTGACAAAAACGGAAAGACCGAAACAATCAATTGTCCCACTTTCGTTGAAAATATGAGGTTCTTTTTCAGGTACCAGCTGGGACATATGTATTTCAGATACTTTATGTGGAATTTTGCAGGCCGGCAAAACGATATCCAGGGTTTTGGAGATGTGCAAAACGGTAACTGGATTACCGGTATCAAATTTCTGGATGCCGCCCGGTTAGGGCCGCAGGATCACATCCCGGCATCCACCAAAAATAATAAAGGACATAACAAATATTACGCCTTACCGCTCCTTCTGGGATTAATCGGCGCCTGGTATTACTACAAAAAAGAGCGTAAAAATTTCTGGGTCATTACACTGCTCTTTGTTATGACCGGCATGGCTATAATCGTGTACCTGAACGAAGTACCGCAAACACCCAGAGAACGTGATTATGTCTATGTAGGTTCATTCTATGCCTTTGCCATGTTTATCGGAATCGGAGTGCTTTACCTGTATGAGCTTCTTTCAAAATGGTTAAACGGAACCGTAAGTGCCATCATCTCCACCGTGGCAGCCCTGGCTTTGGTGCCGGCTATCATGGCATCAGAAAACTGGGACGATCATAACCGGTCAGGCCGGTACACCGCCCATGATTTTGCATATGATTATCTCATCGGTCTCGACCCCAACGCACTGCTATTCACCAATGGCGACAATGATACCTTCCCGTTGTGGTATATTCAGGAAGTTGAAAAGGTGAGAACAGATGTCAGGGTTTGCTGTATGCCATTCATGCCGCAGGATTGGTATATCGACCAGCTGAAACGGACCTATTATGAATCCAAAGCATTACCTATATCCCTGACTCACAAACAATACCGTCAGGGCCAACGAGGTTATATACCAATAGTCGAACGAGTCAAGCAACCGGTCAATCTGAAAGAGGCAGTAGATTTTGTAGCCAACGATGATCCTAAAACCATGATCGGCACCTCTTCTGGACGCCAGTTCCATTATTTCCCAACCGCTACTTTTATTCTGCCGGTTGATTCGGCAAAAGTAGTCTCCAACGGAACAGTATCCCCTGCCCGTGCCGGTGAAATTGTGCCCCAGATCCAATGGAGATTTATCCCCGAAGGACAAACCCAGGGAGCTATGTATAAAGATCAGTTCATAATTCTGGATATCCTGGCCTATAACAACTGGGAAAGACCCATGTATTATACTACTCCCGGTCAGTCCGGATCAGTCAAACTGGATGAATACCTTGAACTTGACGGACTTTCCTACCGCCTGATCCCTGTGAAAGGCGAACGCCAGATGGCCACGCGGGGTATGGTTAATACCGGAATCCTGTACAATAACCTGATGCATAAATTCAAATATACCAACTTCAATAATCCAAAAGTTTACCAGGATGAGACCTGCCGCAGAATGATGCAGAACATGAAGAACAATTTTATCCGGCTGGCAGATCAACTGATCAGAATAAACCAACCCGATTCAGCCCGTGATGTACTGAATAAACTGGAGGAGGTCATGCCCATGAATGTGGTCGGTTATACCCTCCAGGATCTGAAAGAGGTTGAATTACGTTACACGCTGGGTGATACCACTGAAGCAAGAGCCCTCATGGAACACTGTTATAATGCAATTACCGATAATATCAACTATTATACCTCCCTCCCCGATCGTTGGATTCCGTCAGTATCCAATGATATTCAAAATACGCTGGGTTATGAATTGCCCTCACTAATGACTACGGCCAAGCAATACAATGAGGATGAATGGTATAAGAAACTTGAAGAGAAATACAATCAGGCCTATAACAATTTTATGAATAAACTGGGGCAATAACCACCCGCAGCATGAAACGATTATCATTATTGACAACCATCGGTATTGTTCTGCTGGTTGCATGTAATCCTCACTCAAAACCTGCAGAAACCGCTACAATAAGCGGCCAGGTTATACCAAAAACAGAAGATTACCTCTCCTTTTCTGCCGGAACTGTACTTGACAGTACCAAAATTAATGCCGACGGCCACTTTGAAACTGTCATCCCGGTCACAGGACCGGTATACGGAATGCTGATATACCACAACCGGATGACCCAAATTTATCTTCAACCCGGCGGCCATTTGGTAGTTCATATCCAATCCCGGTCGTTCCCTGATAATACGGCTTTTGAAGGAAATCTCGGTCCGGCCAACCATTACCTCATGCTGGCCGGCAAACTGGATCGTCAGGTTCAAATTGCTGATAAACAACTGTTTTCAATGCCACCCGACCGGTTCATTGCCTATTCTGATTCGGTAAGAAACCTGAAATCCCAACTGCTGAAAGAGTATGTAAAACAATATCCTGAGATCGACTCCTCATTCGTCCGTGCCCATCAAACAGATATTCTCTACAACTGGGCAACCCAACGCATTCTCTATCCTGAAAATTACCTGATCCTGAAAGGCCGGACAGCCAAATTGCCTGATTCATACCACCGGAATTATCTGAAACAACTGGATATCAACCAACCGGCTAACCTGGCCAGTGCTGCTTTTCAGACTTTCCTTAACCATTTTCTGGATTTTCAGGAAGCTCTTTATTTACGGGATAACCCGGATGTTCGTAAATTATGGTTTCCCAATTCAGTAGCCCGGTTCAGGATCATTCACCGGGAACTGACCGATTCACTTATTCAAAACTGGGCGCTTTATCAGGCATTGAATACCCATCTCGACAGTTACGGCACCCTGCACGGAGAAACCTTTATTACCGATTTTGAACTGCATTGTCACAACCAGGAGTACCAGGATGCGATCCATGCCAAACTTGACAAGCTGAAAAAATTGACAAAAGGCCGGCCAGCCCCGGACTTTTCATTACAAACAATTGATGGTAAAACCGTCAATCTGAAAACATATCTCGGCCGGTTGCTTTATATCAATTTCTGGTCGAGCTGGTCAGACTGGAGCCTCCGGGAATTTGCCTACTGGGAGACACTTCGAAAAGAGTTTGAACCCAGGGGAGTTACATTTTTATCGGTTTCAATGGATTTTGCGAAAGACCAAAATAAATGGGCCTATATCGTAAAACAAAAAAAGCTGGGTGGCATTCAATGTATTCAGGATCAAAAATCCCATGTATTACAGGATATTTATCTGATCAATCATCTGCCCCGGTTTTTTCTGATCGACCGGGATGGGAATATCATCAGCACACATGCACCCGGACCGGATGAACCGGTAATTAAAGCAACCCTGACCCGCCTGTTGCGACAGTAATCCACCCGGTCGTTGGTTGACATCCTTTCTCTGAAAGTCAATTCTTATATGGGTTTTGCTTGATTTATAAGCTCAAACTGACAGCATTTTATTAATATAGTGATTCTAATAACCCAAGCTATGAGAATTTCACCTTTACTACCCCTCCTTTTCTTTCTTTTCACCCCCCATTTACATGCCCAACAAACAAAGGCCAGGGAATTTCTGCAAACCTTTACTACCTACCCTTACTCTGATCCCGATCCGGTACCCCGGCCGGGTAAAATTTACCCCTATTTCAGATTTGACGGCTATACCACTAAACCGATAGCACGAAAATGGAAAATCGTGGAACTTGAAAATAACTGGATCCGGGTATGGATCATGCCCGACCAGGGGGGTAAAATCATCGGAGCCTGGGAGAAATCCACGGGTAAACCGTTTATTTATTTTAATAAAGTAATAAAATTCAGAGACATCGCGATGCGCGGAGCCTGGACATCGGGCGGTATTGAATTTAACTTCGGAACTATTGGCCATGCTCCCACTACCGCTACTCCGGTAGATTACCTGATTAAACAAAATGACGACGGCAGTGTCTCTTGCTGGCTGGGTGCCATGGATCTGACCTCACGCACTCATTGGGAAGTCGAAGTTCGCGTACCCAAAAATAAAGCCTGGTTTGAAACCCATGCTTTCTGGTACAATCCTACCGATCTGAGTACATCTGAATATCATTGGATGAATGCTTCAGCCGATGTAACGGATGGCCTGACCTACTACTGGCCGGGGAATCATTATATCGGACACGGCGGAGACGTACATCCATGGCCACTACTAAAAGACGGAAGAAATATTTCAAATTACGCTGAAAATAATTACGGAGCCAGTCACAGTTATCATGTAATCGGAATATATACCGATTATTTCGGAGGATATTACCACGACCTTGATTATGGTTTCGGACATCTGACCGATTATGCAGAAAAACCCGGTAAAAAAATCTGGATCTGGGCCCTGTCACGGGAAGGTGCCATCTGGAAAGATCTTCTGACAGATCCGGGTAACCGGCAATATACTGAAATTCAAACCGGAATCCTGTTTAACCAGGCTGCATCCGGTAGTACCCGGACACCTTTTAAACACCTTGAATTCAAATCAATGAATACCGAGCGATTCACAGAATACTGGTTTCCGGTGTTGCATACCGGGGGTGTCTCCAATATTACCCGGCAGGGAATTGTCAATATTGAACCCGACAGGCTCAGGTTCTGCCCTCTTGAAGCAATCAGGGATACGCTGACCATTCAGTTTGCATCCGGAGAGAAGAAACTCCGTATCCCGGTTGACCTGCAACCTTTGGAATTGTTTGAATGTAAGATACCGGGGCATCACTTTGCCGGAGAAGCTCCAAACCGGCAATCCGCTCCTTCTATTGTTCTCGGCAATCAGTTACTCTATGATCCCGTCGACCGGGAAGCCCGGAAGACCGGACGGCCGTTAACCATGCCGGAATTTGATTGGAACTCTTTTGAGGGGAAGTATTATCAGGCATTGGAAAACAGCCGTCAGCGAAATTATGAAGCTGCCCGCCAGGGATTCTCAGATTGTCTCCACCAGCAACCCAATGACCTGGGCAGCTTAAAAGGGCTCGCTGAAGAATACATCCGGATTACAAAATATGACCAGGCACTGAAGCTGCTCACCCGGGCCCTTGCTATAGATACATATGACCCGCAATCAAACTACCTGTTCGGGATCTGCTGGAAGCAGAAAGGACTTTGGGGTACTACTGAAAGAACGGCAGCCCTGATTAACCCGGTACAAAATATATCACCCGGGATAAAACAATCTGTCAGGAACTGTATGTACCGGGCAAAAGAATCCTTTGGTATCGCTATACGGTCAATGGAATACCGTTCAGCAGCCTACACCCAGCTGGCCGGTATCAGCCTCTTTGAAAAACATTATCAGGATGCACTGCGCTATGCCCGTTCTGCCCTGGACTACAACCGTTACCAAATACCTGCCATTCAGATAGAGAAGATCGCCCTGCACCTTTTGGGCCAGGATGATACGCTTCGGCAACAGGCTGCTGTAGCAGCCTATCTGTATGTCGCCCCGGATGAACAGGCTGAACCGAAACTTCGCCCTTTCAGTATCAATAACGAATTCCCTGCCCAAACATATCTTGAAAAAGCAATCCGCTATTATTCCTACGGATTACCCGCGGAGGCCGGAGCTATATTAAAATCTGCCCCGGATGATCCGATCATTGATATATGGAAATGGAAAAAAGTCCGGGAAGAGCCCCGGCTCTTCCCATACCGTCCCGAAACACTGAAAGTGTTGGAATGGCATGAATCCATACAACCGGATTGGCATAATCGCTATTATATGGGATTGATCCATTGGAATTTCGGAGACCGGGCAAAGGCCATGAAACTATTGCGCTCGTGCGGCAATAAACCACAGGATTACGCCTTTTATCTGGCTCGTGCCCGTTTGTTTCAACAGACTGATACCGTGCTGGTAGTTCATGACCTGAGCCGGGCAATGAAACTTCATCCCGAATCGTGGCGTGTGTACCGGGATTTTATATGGTTTTATTTTGACCATAAACAATATGATAAAGCGCTCGAAATAGCCCAAACAGCAGGCAAACGATTTCATAACCAGGTCATTATCCAGTTTATTCTTGCCAAAGCAGAACTTTATGCCCATCATTATGATAAATGTATTGACCGGCTATCCGGCCTCGAAATTCTTCCCAATGAAGGAGCCCGTGAGGGACATGAGATATACCGTGAAGCCCACCTGCTGGCTGCTATAGAACAGATTAAAATCAAGCATTTTGAACAAGCCATGCAACACATTGAGCTTGCTCGTGACTGGCCTGAAAATCTGGGTGTTGGCAAACCCTATCAAACTGACGAACGAATTGAAGAGTATCTTGCAGGTATCTGTAATCTGTTTCGGGATAAAGAACTAAAAACGAAAAATACGAACAATCACAAATAACCCGAAAATCATCAGGATCACACCGGTAACCCTAAAAAGCCTGGTCATCAGTTTCTCCGTGACCATCTTTCTCAATCTGGTGGCAAACAGAATCTTGACCAAATCAAATACAATCATTGTAAACAAAGTACTGCTGAAATAGTACACAATCTGTAATCCTGTGAATTCAAAGTTTGAAACAGCTACTACCATAGCTCCAAACCAGAAAAGCCAAACACCCGGATTAAGTGTATTAATGGCAAAACCTTTCCCTAATAATATCAAGACTCCTCTTCCTGCAAGGGGTTTCACCGTCTCGTCAGGCTTCCGGAGAAAATAACTGATCCCAAATGCCAACAGGGCAACCCCTGCAATAATCTTGACCACAATGTTGTGAGAAATGGGCTGCATTAATTCGTTTGCTCCGTAATAGGCCGCCAAAATACAAAGCAGATCACTGACCCATACTCCGGTGTTAAGCAGTACTGCAGCAATCGGACCCCGCCTCAGACTGGTCTCAACAACCGCGAAAAAGGTAGCTCCCACATAAATACTAAGCACCAGTCCGGTGCCCATCCCCTGTAATATTACCTGTAGCGGCATAATCCCCAATTTTCATTCCTGGATAGACAAGGATAACCGCTGAAAAGATTAATTTATTGTGCTCCGTTCCTGAATTCAGTGATAAATTGTGCCCACTCTTTTGCCATACCGTTCAGAACTCTCGGAAATTTATGCTGGCCACCCTCTTTCCCCTTGAATTTCAGATAGTCATAGAAAACTTTATTTGGAACAATCTCAACAAAAATCTCTTTCAGTGCGGCCTTTCGCTCAACAGCATAATCATCATTCAGCGTTTTCAACGCCTTATCCAGCTTCTCTTTAATTGTTTCAACCGGTACATCCGGCTCATCGATTCCCAGATACCACTGGTGGGCAAATAAGCCGTGATAAGGAATACCTGCAACCGCAAACTCCTTTATATCCAAACCAAGTTCATCACTGACCATCTGCATCGCCCGGGTCATATTGTCAACCGATAAATGCTCTCCGCATAAACTTAAAAAATGCTTGGTTCGACCGGTAATTACAATCTCACACTGCTCCACACTGGTAAACTTGATGGTATCACCGATCAGGTAACGCCATGCTCCGGCACAGGTAGATATAAGAAGTGCATACTCTTTGCCTTCCTCAACCTCATCTAAAAGAAAAGTTTGCGGATGGGGAACAAGATGTCCGTCTGTTGAAAAATTCTGTTCATTAAATGGGATAAATTCAAAAAACACACAATTATCCAACACCAGTTGCATGACACTTTCTCTTGATCTCTGGTAAGCCAGAAAACCCTCGGAAGCCAGATAAGTTTCCAGAAAATAGACCTCCTGACCCAATAATTTGGCGAAACTTTTACGATAAGGATCAAAATTGACCCCTCCGTGCGCATACACTTTAAAATTAGGCCAGATTTCATGAATATTTTTTAAACCATAAGCTTCAATGATCCGCTCCAACAGGATCTGTACCCAGGCAGGCACCCCTGAAATTCCGCCGATATCCCATTTATATGCTTCCTTAACAATCTTATCCAGTTTTTTGTCCCACTCCCGTTCGCGGGCAATGGGTTTGCCCGGCTTATAAAAACGGTTAAACCAAAACGGCAGGCGTCCGGCAAGAATCCCGCTGAGATCTCCCTCAAAATATGTCTCCATCTTCACCAGACTGGTTGATCCTCCAAGCATCAGAACGGATTTTTCATAAAAATTGGCCGGGAGGTCAAAATCTGCCAGAGCAAGCAGCTGCCTGATTCCTATTTTACGAATCGAACGGATCATCTGGGTGGTCAAAGGCACCCGCTTTGAAGAATCGTTAGAAGTTCCGGAGGTCAATCCGAAATATTTAACTTTCCCCGGCCAGCAAACATTTTTTTGCTCACCGCTCACCAGCTTATGCCACCATTCAGAATAAATTTTTTCATAATTATAAACCGGAACGGATCGTTGAAAAGTACGAGTAGGATTTTCTGACTCCAGAATACCGGTGAAATTATATTTTTTGCCGATTTGTGTCTGTCGGGCTTTATTGAGTAAAAACTTCAGCGTCTGGTCCTGCACATCAGGCCCCACCAACTTTTTTTTATTAAAATTGGCCCTCTTCTTTCTAACCACACCATTTAACAACACACCGACTACTGCCATAACAATTATTTAGCCCGACAAAAATACACTTTTTTTATATTCTCTGATCAGCGCTCTGGCCAGCACATCCATCGGACGAATAATGTTCATCCCATAAGTATGTACCCGGTTAATAGCCATAACAATTTCTGAACATCCTAAAAGGAGGGTATCACAATTGTGCTGCCGAAAGAATTCAACGGCTTCCTGAAGAAGCTTAACAGCTTCATCTGCAATCTCGTTACCGGTAGCCTTAATTCCATACCCGGGATGATAAACAGCCTGATGAATCCAGCGTTCCTGAAGTTCACGGCCCGGATCGGGTATCCTGAATCCTCTTTCAGTTAATGGCCGGCTATAAAGAGCTGACAGATAGGTTCCGGTAGTACCGAGAATTCCAATATGGCTACCGGGGTGAGAAGTTTCAGCAATCTCTTCAATGGTTTCGTCGATTAAATGAATTAACCGTATTGCACTTTGCTCCTTTTGCAGTTTCCGGGTAATCACCTGCATGATCATCGGAGCATGTGCGGTATTACAGGCCATACCGGCCACCGTGGCTCCTGCCTTTTCCAGTTTTAAAATCTGATCAGCTAAAGCATAACCCGGATTTATATTGGTGTGACCTGTAAGAAATTCGGTACGGTCAGCAATCTCTCCGGGAATTGAAAAAAGGATCATTGGAAAATGATCCTGGTCTTTTGCAGCTTCGGTGAAATGGACGACCCTGGATGCCAGATGCAGTCCGGCCATCGGACCGATTCCGCCGATAATACCAATCATTTTATTGCTAATTCGTTTGTTTATTCAGTTTGAGAATCCTCTTCAACGGCAATACGGGAACATGGTGTCCCCGGTATCCGGTTACCGGTTTTGCAGCTACTAAAGAATTTAGAATTGCCTCCTCGGTTGCTTCAATAACCGCCTGGAAAAGCGGTGTCATGGCATCATTTCTGATTACCGGAGCTCCGGTCAAACCTTTTCGTTTGCCATACCGTTCTCTCATTTCAGGCGCCGTAGAGAAAGCCAGTACAAAATCACCGCTTCCGTTAGAGCCGATCCCCCCCGTACGGGCCAAACCCATAATAGCCCTCCCGGCCATCCGCTCCAGGTTGCGACTCTCTACCGGAGCATCTGTCGCTACTATGATCATGCAGGATCCGTCAGGACCCTGCCCCCGCTTTTTAACCCGGTCATTATTTAACAGCTCCGCAGCATGAATCCCGTCAATCTGTAACACACCACCAAAATTTGTCTGTACCAAAACCCCTACCGTGTATCCTCCCTGATTCGACCGCAAAACTCTTGATGAAGTACCGATCCCTCCTTTAAATCCAAAACAGACGGTTCCGGTACCGGCACCCACAGATCCCTCTTCCACCCTGCCGGTTTCAGCTGTCCGGATTGCCTGAAAAACATCCTCCTTGGTTACATGAAAACCTCGTATATCATTTAAATATCCATCATTGGTCTCCCCCACAAAAGGATTCACAGAGCGTACATTTTCATTGCCGGGAAGACTTAAAACATACTCCATCACAGCTTGTGCAGCAACAGGAACACTCAATGTATTAGTCAGTATTACAGGCGATTCCAGCCTTCCAAGTTCGCGAATCTGCACATAACCCATCAACTTTCCAAATCCGTTTCCCACATAAACTGCAGCCGGGACTTTCTCCTGAAAGATATTGCCGCCATGCGGCAAAATAGCCGTTACCCCGGTATTGATCATACTGTCACGGATCAGTGTCACATGCCCGACTTTTACCCCACGTACGTCAGTAATGGCATTCCATTTCCCGGTAGACATTACCCCCGGTTTAATCCCAAAATCCCTGATGCGCTGTGCAAAAACGGGAGAAAAGAAGAAAAGAATACACAGAGTAAAAAAAATGTGTGATGTGATAAATGTAAGGGAGTATGCTTTTTTCATAATAATTCAATCTGATAACAAACAAAGATAATAAAAGCCCAACCCTTTAGCTTTTAGCCTTAACCATTATCCACTCCCCAAGATCATCCAGGTTAAAATCCCTGCTCCCGTCCAGTAAAATATCGGGATGGTGACCGGCCGGGAATTTCCCGTACCGCTGATACGCCTCCCAAATATAATTGATGTACCAGTCGGGCTCAGCACCCCACCGTAAATCCAGGGATTTTCTTGCGTAAAAATCCTTTTCCGACAATTCAATAAAGATCCGGATATCAATATGACGGAACAGATCCCTGTCATGATAAAGCATCAATCCCTCGGTAATCACGTACGGGTTTTGCTTTAATGAAGCCAATATCTCATTCTTGAATCTATGAAAATCAATTGATTCCGGACACTCCCAATCTATATGATCCCGGATAAGCGGGATTTGCGACTCCGGCCACACAAAATCATCCTGAGAAAAAACCGGCACAGGTCCCGGAGTCAGACGTTGCGCCAACTCACGGGCTAAAAAGGTTTTTCCGGCGTTACTCACTCCCCCGATACCGATTAATATCCCCATGGGACACAAAAATAATGATTCATATTATTTTTTTTCTGACCATCATGACTGCAATAATGATTAATTTTCAGGTTGATTTATATATTTCTATGAAACAACCTGAAACAGAAAAGACACGGCAATTACTGATACTTGCCGAAGCAGTGGTCAGGGGAGAGAACGGCAAACCTTATTATGACCGGTTTTTCGAAGCTGTCCATTTGGTCACACCTGAAGAAGTAGTCTTTATAGTAGATGAACTGTACCGTAAACAGTATCCCATTGACCAACTTAAAACCGGAATTAATAAATTTTTGAATTTCTTTTTCCGCACGCTCGACTCCTATCCTCTGATCAAACCGGTACCGGGGACTTTCCTGCATCTGATGATGCTTGATAACCAACGTATGGAGGCTATTCTCGATGCCCTCCGGCCTTATATCAAACAACTGAACAACAAACCGACAGCAGAGAAGCCGGCCCATTCCCGGGCAATTGAATTATTGGAACAATTGCGGTCATTCAACAACCACTATCTCATTAAAGAAAATATCCTGTTCCCCGCACTGGAACAAGCCTGGCCCGATTACCGATGCGTACAGGTGATGTGGTCTTTTCATGATGACATCCGGCAAAATCTTAAAACATTATTGGATCTCCTGAAAACAGATCAATTCGATACGGAAATTCTAAATCCGCTTTTTGGCAAAGTCTTTTTTGATATGCTTGCCATTAAATTCCGTGAAGATCGCATTCTTTTCCCGGTTATACATAAAACTTTCTCACATCAGCAACTTCAGGAAATGCTGGAGGAGAGTATCGATATCAAATTTCCATTTATTAAACAACAAGAAATGAGTGAACTGATCAATAATTCAAAAAACCGGAAAAGTCAATTGAAAACCCTGCTCCTGAAAATCCATGAAGGGGTTGACCCCGAACAGGTAAAAGCTGAACTGATTGATGTGCTGCAAGAAGTTCCCTACGGAGAAGTAGTAGAAGTAGAACAGGAACTGATCGAAGAGGGTATGCCTACTGAAGAGATTCAAAAATTTTGTGATATACATTCTTTGGTATTGGGAGGAAGCATTGATCTCTCCGGTGTCAAAATTGTTCCTCCCGGACACCCTGTTGATACATTCAGAAGAGAAAATGCAATGCTTAAGGAAACCACCGGAAGGGCACGCAACCTCTTAAATCAACTGGCTGAGCCTGGAGGAAAAGAACAGGAGCTGATCCTTCAGCTCCTTGCAGAGTTTAACCTGCTGATGGATGTGGACAAACATTACCAACGGAAAGAATACCTGCTTTTCCCGTTTCTTGAAAAGAATGGAATTACCGGTCCTCCCAAAGTTATGTGGGGTAAACACGACGAGATCCGTGAACGGATAAAAGATGCTATCGAAATATTGCGAACGCCCGGCCTTTCTGCCGTGGAACTTCTTGGGAAACGGCCTCTGCTGTTTGACCCGGCACTTAATAGTATTGATGACATGGTTATTAAAGAAGAAGAAATACTCTTTCCGATGAGTCTTGATAACCTCTCCGAAACCGAATGGTTCGATATCTACAAGCAAACACTATCTATTGGATTTTGTCTCTATGATCCTGTGGATGAATGGAAACCAACTGGTATTGAAATTTCTGAAGAAGAGGATTCAACCATCCGTGGCTCCTCCATACAATTGCCAACCGGAAGTTTTACCGCCGAAGAAATCATGGCCATACTCAATACCCTGCCAGTGGATATGACTTTTGTGGATCAAAATGACAAGGTTAAATATTTCTCCCGGGGATCACACCGGATTTTTACCCGGAGCCGCTCTATTATCAACCGGGATGTCCGCCTGTGCCATCCCCCGGACAGCGTACATATTGTTGAAAAAATCCTGGAGGATTTTAAAACGGGTAAAGCCGATCGGGCCCCTTTCTGGATACAGATGAACGATCGCTTCATCTATATTGAATACTACGCCCTCAGAAATGAAGCAGGTGAATATCTGGGCACTCTTGAAGTATCGCAAGATTTGACCGAACAGAGAAAACTCGAAGGCGAACAGCGAATTTTGTCTTATGAATAAGCAATCCTTATGTGTAAAATAACGACTTAAACTATCGTGCCATCGATCAGTTAAACCTAAACACTTGTCCCATGCCTAAATTATTGTACCTGTTCAGTATCGCCATTTGGATGAGCCTGTCCCTCCAGGCTCAAACCCCTGTAAAAGAACGGCACCTGGTCAAAATCAAAATTGAACAACAAGCAAATTTTCGCCTGCTGGAAGATCTGCATCTCGATCTGGCTACACAACGAATGGGCCGTTACGCTGAAGTGGTAGCAACAAACGACGAGATCCGTGAGATCCGCAAACGGGGATTTGAAACTGAGATCATCCCTGTTGACCCACCCGGAATGACAATCACCCAGTACCGTTCTTACGAGGAGATCATTGCCCTGTGTCAGCAATATGCTGCAGAATACCCCGATATCCTGATTCTGGATACCCTGGGTTTCAGTCAAACCTGGCACCTCTGGATGCCGGTGTTGAAAATTTCAGACCATCCTGAAACGGAAGAGGATGAACCGGCCGTGTTATATGATGGTCTGCACCACGCACGTGAACCGGTTGGGATGGAAAGCGCCATTTATATCATGGAGTACCTCCTTAAAAACTACGGTACAGACGACCAGGTCACCCAGTGGGTTAATGATTATGAAATCTGGTTCATACCAATCATCAATCCTGAAGGTTATAAATACCTGATCGATAATAACCTGGCTAGTCCCTGGTGGCGTAAAAACCTGCGGGACAATGATGAAGACGGCGCTTTTGATCCGAATGTAGACGGAGTAGACCTTAACCGCAATTATAATTACTATTGGGATATGGGATCCTCAGACTGGGGCAGCTGGACCTACCGGGGCCCGGAACCTTTCTCCGAATCAGAAACCCGGGCCAAACGGGCTCTGGCACTGAAACAAAAATTTTTACTTTCACACTCCTACCACTCTTACGGCGAAGTGATCATCTATCCGTGGAGCGACCTGAGTCCGCCACCCGACAGGGATCTGATCGCTGAAATAGCCGGTGAAGTTGCTAAAAGAATTCCAAGTGTGACCGGTAATGGAACCTATGATACGCGTACCAGTACAGGTCGCGTGGGTTTCAGTAAAAACTGGATGTACGCAGTGGCCGGAACCATCGAATTTACCGTTGAAACAGGGGCACAATTTGTGCCACCCGTCAACCAGGGAATGGCTATTGCCCGCTCCAATCTGAACGGCGGACTTTACCTGCTCGAAAGGATGCGTGGTCCGGGTATCACCGGACATGTGACGGATGAAGCAACCGGCCAGCCACTGGTGGCTACTGTGAAACTGCTTGGATATGACAATGATCTGATCACTCCCAGAACAACAGATTCTATCTATGGCCGGTACCGGCGCCTTACCCAATCCGGTACCTATTCACTCCGGTTTTCATGCGATGGATATGAGGCACAGATTATACACCAGATTGAAGTGAATGATTCAAACTGGACCGATGTTTCAGTCGCCCTGAAACCTGTTTCAACCGGTACCGGCCAACTGATTATTTCTAAACCCGTTTTACTGTCGGGACTGAAAGGATATCCTAATCCCTTCAATCAACAAGTCCATATCAACTTCCAATTGCACCATCCTACTCCCGTTATCGGCCGGATCACTGACCTGCACGGAAGAATTGTTCGTGAATGGATCAACAACAGTCAATTACCCGGCTCTTACGAATTTTTATGGGATGGGTGTAATACCGCAGGTAGCATGGTTCCACACGGGGTTTACCTGATGTTGATCCAAGCCGGTGAAGAAATACAACTCCTGAGACTGGTGAAAATCAATTAAACGTAGCTGTCACTATGTCATTCTATTTTTCAAATTCAATGCCATTCTGTCATATTGTTGGATTTGGAATACAATTTGAAAGTTTGCCATTGAAAAGATTAAAATGTATAACTAAAAATAGGAGGACAAAACTATGGCACTTGTAAAACGGAATCATTCAGACTTACCGGGATTTCCATCCTGGTTTGACAATCTCTGGTCAAGAGATTTGATGGATTGGTCGAACTGGAATTTTTCACCGGCCCACACTACGTTGCCGGCAGCAAACATCAAAGAGAATAATGATGAGTATGAAATTGAGTTGGCTGCACCAGGTATGAAAAAAGAAGACTTTAAAATCAACCTCGACAACAACTTGTTAACCATCTCTTCTGAGAAGCAGGAAGATAAAGAGGAGAAAAACAAGGATTACAGTCGACGTGAATTTCATTACCAGTCGTTTCAACGCTCTTTCACTTTACCCGAGCGTGATGTAGATCAGGAAAAAGTGTCGGCAAAATATCACGACGGTATTTTATCCATCCACATCCCGAAACGCGAAGAAGCCAAAGCCAAACCGGTAAGAGAGATCAAGATCTCATAAAAACTTCGTAACCAAATAAAAAGAGCGCATCCTGATAAAAGATGCGCTCTTTTTATTTTTACCACTGTATCACTTTCCCTTCACTTCAATCTTGCTCAATAGTTTAATATCCCGGATATCCTGGTAATCATATTGATACAATCCATCATCACCAATGAGCATAAGAATTCCGTCAAGCGGGATCACATCATATCCGATGATATCAGAAAAACGGGCCAGTTGATGACTGGAGATGGTCATCGGATCTGAGATATCATAAATTTTCAGTCCTGCCTCCCCGTCACAGACGAACAGGATATCCCCGTCAATTCCAAGACCATAGGGACTCTCCATAGGATAGGTCTTTAATTCAACCGGGTCCTGAATGTCTTTAATAGATACCACCACCAGTTGATTGACGTTGTTGCCGCATAGATTACCACCGCGTAAGGTAATAAACGCAAGCTGATCTTTGACCACTACCGGATCACATCCGGTCAGATGCCAGAAATTACAGATATACATGGGCGAGTTGGGTATGGAAATATCATAGACCCTCATCCCGTTCTGCGATCCCAGAAACATGTGGTCATCCAGGATAAACATGGTCTCAACTCCCCAGCCGGCATTGAAATCTTTTTTGAAAACCGGGTTTTGTGGAGTTTGAACAGAGAAAATGTGCAATGTGGTATTGTCAACCGCGTAGAGAGTGTTCCCGGTTATCCCAAACCGGGCCATGGAACCACCCACTCCCACTCCTTCACCACTGACTCCTCCTCCTGAAATACTACCACCGGCTTCATTCACATATTTATCAAACCCGCCTCTCCAATATACCGGATAATACCGGTTCTCAACCACCTGCCTTACTGTCTTTATCTCCCAGTCAATCACCACTCCCTGCTCTTCATCCAACTTCGCTAAAGGATAGTTTTCATCGTAAGGCGGGATGGTGTAGGGAAGGATACTGTCAACACGGGCTACTTCATGGATAGAATTCAAGTCAGACACATCAATGGCTACCATATCGATGTAACTATCTGCGTATAAAATATTGCCTTTTATAGCAATATCGGCATTGCCTGGCACTTCGATAAATGTCAGATTGACCGGATTTGCCGGATCCGTATTATCAATAATATGGATCCCTTTCATCTCCTCTACAATAAAGATGTAATCGTCTTTGAAATAGAGTTTCCCAGGGTTTTTCAGCTCTCTGGCAGGCGCCTGTTTCACAGCTTGCCGCAGATCGGCATAAGTCATATAAACCGGACTGTTGGCTACAAAAATTTCAGTAAACTTATCCCTGCAACCTGATGTAGCCAGAACAAGGATCAGAATAATATAAGTAATGCTGGTTTTCATAATATTCATAAATTAAATTGCCGTTTATCTGAAAGTGATACCCACTTTAATATTCAAGCGGTTATAATCAACCATCAGTTTTCTGGCATCAGATTTAAAATATAACCGCTGTAGCCGGTAACCCACCGAGAAGATGACTCCGAAATTCTCTCCAAACATATTCCGGATCCCAAATCCCGGGTTTAACAGCCATCCTCCTTTTGCTTTATATTTTTGATCCCCTCCGTAATAGTCGACGTATGAACTGTTATAATAGATCACTTCATTACTCCCTGCATCATCCAGTACAAGGGCATATCCTCCGTACAACTGGAGAAAAGGCGAGAAACTGCTGTTTCTGATATAATAACGGGTATCCAACACTACCGGCATATAGCTGCCCGATGGGAACTCAACTCCAATACCCAACCCGGCAGACAGTTGTTCCGTCAGGTGGTACCCGTTAATTGTCATAAATGAAAAGGGGGCCGGACGGGTATTTTCAGGTGATCCGATCAGCAAACCCATCTCCGTAATATTATAATACCCCTTAAATGTAAACTCTCCGGCAGCCTGAGAAGCAGGGGTCGGACTATCCGGTGTTTGTCCCGATAAGTTAAAAAACCCCAACGTACAGATTAAAGCAAAAAATAACAATCGTTTCATAGTGAATGATTTTCGTTTGCAGATCCTGTCATTGATCTGATGGTTGTACATTTACTTCCTTGATTTTAAGATCTAACCGCTCTTGCTCACGGCGCTTTTCCCGTTCATTCCAATGCAATAACCCTGCCAGATCATTGAGAATTATCTCCCTGAATTTCTGAACACTTTTCATATTAAAAGAGAGTCGGCCTGTTCGCCGGTCGAAAAAGTCTACCGCATTGGTTACCATCTCTTCGCGAAAGGTAAAATCTAATTCGGCCCGGATCATTTTTACGGCAGGATCCCGGTCGTCAAACTGCTCCATTTTATCCAGGATCTTATCTGATGCCTTTCCGTAATTCAGGATGAGGTACTTTGCTTCAGGTGCCGGTAATCCTTTACGAGCCAATTTTTTTGTCATTTCAGCCAGATAGATTTCGATCTCTTTCTCATTTACCAAAGGCGGTTGGGTCAATCTGACCTCTTTGGTCCGGCACTTCTTTACCGTACGATTTTCTGAATTCCCCAATCCTTTAATCACTCTGTCAACAATCTTTTTTGCCATCACCCGGTACCCGGTTAATTTTCCTCCGGCGACAGAGATCAAACCGTCAGAGGCTATAAAAATTTCATCCTTCCGCGATATTTCCGAGGCGGCCTTACCCTCCTGATGTATTAAAGGCCGCAAACCGGCCCAGCTTGATTCAATATCCTGCAACCTAATTCCGGCATCCGGGAAAAAACTATTTACTGCATCCATCAGGTATTCCGCATCCTCACGGGTAGTAACCACATGGTCTTTATCCCCCTGGTAAACCGTATCGGTAGTTCCGAAATAGGCTTTATCCCCACGGGGAATAATAAAGATCAATCTTCCGTCGGGAGCATCAAAATAGACAGATTGTCTGACCGGTAATTTTTTGTAATCCACAACCAGATGTACCCCCTTGGTCAGATGCAACCGTTTTTTGGTTAATGAGCCGTTTAACTCTCTGATCTCATCCACCCAGGGACCTGAAGCATTGACCACACGTGCAGCCTTGATCTCCAGAGAATCTCCGGTAATTTCATCACGACAAAAAGCCCCCGATATTTGATCGCCTGAATGCCTGAATGTCTGCATTTTGCAGTAATTCAGGCAAACAGCTCCAAATCGGACAGCAGTTTTGATCAATTCAATGGTCAGCCTTGCATCATCCGTACGATATTCAAAATAAAGCACACCTCCCCTGAGTTTTATCGGATCAAGCATGGGTTCAATCTCCATGGCTTTTTTACGATCCAGGATGCGTCGTCTTTCTGAAGAATGAACTCCCGCCAGAAAATCATAAAGAGTTACTCCCAGTGCTGAAGAAAAACGTCCGTAAGTACCCCCCCTCATAATGGGCAGCAACATGGTTTCACGAACCACCAGATGAGGGATCAACCGGTGTACCACGGCTCTTTCACGACCCGTTTCATGCACCAATCCAAACTCCAGTTGCTTGAGATAACGCAACCCTCCATGAATCAGCTTGGTCGACCGGCTGCTGGTGCCCGAAGCAAAATCCCCTTTTTCCACCAATGCAGTCCGTAATCCTCTGGAAGCCGCATCCAAAGCTATCCCGGCACCGGTTGCCCCGCCTCCAATTACCAACAAATCAAAGGATTCACGTGTCAATTTTTTGATTATTTCAGGTCTCATGGGGAAGGTTTAGGAGAGGTTGAGGAGGTTGAGGAGGTTTAGGAGAGGTTGAGGAGGTTGAGGAGGTTGAGGAGGTTGAGGAGGTTGAGGAGGTTGAGAACAGGAGGGTAAGACTGTAGCCTGAATAGCCTGCAGCTCTGTTCCTGGTGATAACTTTTTTATTCATCCTGCATTTTCCATTTCATTGTTCGCTTAACTGCCTCTTTCCATTTTTGATATCGTGTTTTACGCAGGGATTCCTCCATTTGAGGTTGAAAAACCCGTTCGATCTCCTGCGCTGATTTCAACTCATCATAGGTCCACCACCCCAGATACAGTCCTGCCAAATAAGCTGCTCCAAGAGCTGTAGTTTCCACTACCCGGGGACGCAGTACGGGAACATTCAGGATATCCGACTGAAATTGCATCAGGTAGTCATTGGCCACAGCACCTCCATCCACTTTAAGTTGTTGCAAATCCAATCCTGAATCCTGCTGCATGGCTTCAAGCACATCGCGGGTCTGGAACGCCAGTGACTCCAGTGTAGCCTTGACCAAATGCGGAATCCCCGTATCACGTGTCAGTCCGAATACCGCTCCGCGTGCATACATATCCCAATAGGGCGCCCCCAATCCCACAAATGCCGGCACCATATAAACCTCATCAGAACCGGATGCCTGACGGGCCAGGGCATCGGTTTCACCGGAAGATGAGATAATTTTCAGGCCGTCCCTTAACCACTGAACGGCTGCACCCGCGATAAAAACACTGCCTTCAAGTGCATAACAGGCTTCGTTTACATCGCTGCATGCCAACGTAGTAATCAATCCGCTTTTTGATTCGATCTTATTGTTGCCGGTATTCATCAGCATAAAACATCCGGTACCATAAGTATTTTTTGCCATACCGGTGTCAAAACAGGCCTGTCCGAATAAAGCCGACTGCTGATCACCCGCTACGCCACAGACCGGAATCGCACCGGCGGGAGAATCAAAATAACCAAACAGGGCCGATGACGGATACACTTCAGGCAGCATACTGCGCGGGATATCCAATGCAGACAACAAATGTTCATCCCATTCCAATTTTTCAATATCGAACAACATAGTCCGGCTGGCATTGGTATAATCAGTCGCATGAACTTTACCAGCCGTTAATTTCCAGATCAGCCAGCTATCCATTGTGCCAAACAACAAACTTTGGCCTCTATCTTTTAGCTTTTGGCCTTGTAACGTATCCAGTATCCACTTGATTTTAGTGGCTGAAAAATAGGAGTCAATTACCAGTCCGGTATGTCTCTTCACATACTCCTCCATTCCGCTGATCCCTTTTAACTCTTCACAAAACGGTGCCGTACGTTTATCCTGCCATACAATGGCATGATGAACCGGGATCCCCGTTTCTTTATCCCAGACCACCGTGGTTTCACGTTGATTGGTAATACCGATCCCGGCTATGTCAGACCATTCGGTCCCGGTTTGTTTCATAACCTCAGCAATCGTATTCCATTGTGCACTCCATATCTCTTCAGGGTCATGTTCCACCCAGCCGGGCCGTGGGTAAATCTGGGTAAATTCCTGTTGAGCAATTCCACGGATCATTCCTTTATGGTCAATCAACAGCGAACGTGAACTGGTCGTGCCCTGATCCAATGCCAGAATATATTTTTTACTCATTTTCTTTATCGGTTTTTAATTGATTAACAACAGCCAGCAATACGATTGCAAGCACCAGAGCCATAACCGGCCAAAACCATACAGTCGGGGGTGCACCCTTTAATAAATTATACACCAATGCTCCTGAAATACCTCCAATAGCCGGACCAATAACCGGTATCCAGCTGTAATTCCAATCTGATTTTCCTTTACCGGCAATTGGCAACAAAAAATGGGCGATGCGGGGACCCAGGTCCCGTGCCGGATTAATGGCATAACCGGTGGTTCCGCCCATGGATACGCCGATAGCTACAATCAGAAAACCTACGATCAACGGGTTGAGGCCCTCTGTAAACTGATTGGCTCCG
>Ga0190359_1000641_pt1 | contig 23259 bp, 14 predicted proteins | sample 48721823_MG_FD_161269 | JGI IMG/M metagenome (GOLD analysis project Ga0190359, IMG submission 161269) | Hydrothermal vent microbial mat bacterial communities from Southern Trench, Guaymas Basin, Mexico - 4872-18-2-3_MG | ecosystem: Environmental > Aquatic > Marine > Hydrothermal vents >... | reverse complement strand
ATTGTAAAAGAATGGATAAAATAGACAGAACAGTCAGGAGAAACCCAAGCCCTGGTTGGGGCGGTATATTTATTTACGATAATTTTAATAAGAAGATTTCTCAGTCGCTGGTGCTTCTTTGAAATGACGACCGGAGATCCACGAATTATCACGAATTATTACAGACCTCAGAGGTCTCGGAGACCTCTGAGGTCTTGATTTTGAAATGACATGATCTGACGGCAAAACAATTCTGCCATATACCTTTATACCTCTATACCAATTTTTCGTTTTATCCTTTATCCTTGTTTTTCTTCGGAAGGGGGTAATGTGAATTTTATTTAAAATTTCAGCTTGTTTTTTCAGGTCAGATAAAACATCCGATTATTTATTAAATTTTTCATAGATCACATCAAGAAGAGGAGTTGAATTATCCTGCATAATTGTGCCTGTCACTTCCCAGATAATAACTCCCCTTAGTCTGTTTTTTACAACATAATCACATTTTTCTTTTACTGATTCGGAATCGTCATAAGAAACAAAAAGGTCAAACTCTTTTCCTGTAAGATACGGGACTTTTGCTTTTTTATCCAAATGCCTGTCAAATAAATGCATATTAGTAACAATATTTCTGTAAACCGCTCCGAAATCTTCGTTAAAAACAAGAGTGTCAGGACCTGTGTGAGGCTCGAATAAACCCTTGCAATTTGCATAGGTATGTCCGTAAAATGGAAGCCCTATATTGATTTTATTAAGAGGAACTCCTAATTCGGAGTGGTACATTTTAACAGTACTGTCAATGCAGAGGCTTTTATCTCCTTTGTCAGGAGCATAAAGAGGCGAGTTGTGTGCGCTCACAGTGTCCCATGTTCCGTGATAATCGTATGTCATAATATTTAAAAAATCAAGAATTTTGGAAACCTTGTTTACATCAATACCAGCTGAATGTTCTCTTGTTGCAGGAAGTGCAGCAGTAAGAAGATAGTGATTCTTATTTTGCCGGCCAAGAGCATTTAGAGAATCACGTATTACAGAGAGAAATGATGTGAAGTTTTCTTTATCTTCCGGTTTGCCGTTATGCGGCTTATAGCATGGATATTCCCAGTCAATATCAATACCGTCAAATCCGTACTGTTTAATAATCCTTGTGCATTCAGATGCGAATTTTGAAGTTAAAGAGGAGCCTGCTGCAATAAAAGAAAACAGACCGGAATCTTCCCACCCGCCTATTGAGGCAAGAACTTTCACGCGTTTTTTGTGAGCAAGAGATATAATTGAATGGCTGCCTTTTCCCGAAAGAAGTATGCTGTCAGCTTCAGGATCAAGGCCTTTTAGTTCTGCGGATGAATCAGGTGCGAAAAACGCGTAATTTATTATTGTCAGTTTTTCAAAGGGAATCAGACTTGGATCTTCAATTTTTCTGTTTTTAAGATACCTGAACGAAGGATAATATCCGATAATTTCCTTTTTAAAACTTGAATGTGAGCCACAACCAAGAATTATATAGAATATTGAGAAAATTAATAAAAATTTTTTCATTATTAACCAGACCCAAATGTTTTGATCATTAATTTTTTGTCTTTTTTCTTTGATCTTTATTCTTTTGCCTTTCAACTTTTCCCGTGCCTTAATCAGCAATAAGCTTTGTTGAAACTTTACTTTTTGAAATCATGTTTGAGGAAAATGCAGAAGATTCCGTTGATGATTCAGCATTATTTTCTGCCACAATTTCCTGAATTATGCCTTTTGTAATGTTAAAATAAACAAGAGCAGAGCCTTTTCCCGAAGAAGCAAATGTACCTTTAACAGACATATCCTGCCTTTTAAAAGAGAACTGACCAGTTGATTTTGAATCAGTGTTAACAATTATTATTGCAACATCATCTTTACCCTGTTTTTCAACTCCGTATAACATACAGTGAACTTTTACTGTTGTTTCACCTGCTCTTCTGCCTTTTGTTTTTCCGTGTATTTCATAATCCCACTCATCGTTTACAGAAACAGGGTTTTCCGGCAGTTGTAAAAAAAACAGGTTTTGAGGTGGATTTTCAGAATCCGATTTTCCTCTGCTGTCAATTGTTACTTTCTGAACTTTGTTTCTGCCCATTCTTCGGGCTTGTTTGCCCATTTGTTCATTGTCAGACCATACTGAGTCGGTTTTAAGAGCAAGCACAAACTGATTTTTGTCATTAATATCTTTAACATTAAGAGATTGCAGCATCCATGTTGTAGTTTTAAACTCCATTGACTGACCTCTGCCCGTAGATGCTGTACTGTCGTGGCGTTCTGTTTTGTATTTTATTACGTCGCCTTTGTTGTATTTATATTTTAGTGTGTAGCTTGTCTGCCCGTATGCAGATGAAAATGTAATAATAAATACAAATAAAAGTTTTGTAAATTTCTTCATAAAGACCTCCGATAACTTGTTGTTAAGTGTATAGTGTATTATATAGTAAAAATTAACTTTTGTTCCAAATAAAATATTTTTATATTTAAAGTATTCAATCCACGCCATATTACAAGGAAATTTTTATGAATATAGAACAATTGCTGGATAATCTGAAGTCAGATCGTAAATTTATGGAGAATGTCAGCCATTGGGAGAAAATTCCGGAAAAAGAAGCTGAATACGGGCCTTTTCCTGAAAAAATTTCACAAAAGCTTATTCATGCATTACAAAAAAAGGGGATCCGGCAGCTTTATGCACATCAGTCGGAAGCAGTGGAGAATATTCTAAGCGGTAAGAATACTGTAATAGTAACTCCCACTGCATCGGGAAAAACCCTCTGCTATAATCTTCCTGTTCTCAATGAAATAATTGAAGATGACGAGTCAAGGGCTCTTTACATCTTTCCCACAAAAGCGCTTTCACAGGATCAGGTTTCCGAACTTCATTCCATTGTTGATATTCTCGGAATAGACATAAAGACTTATACATTTGACGGAGATACTCCTGTATCTGCCCGCAAGGCAATAAGAAGTGTGGGGCATATTGTTGTTACAAATCCGGATATGCTTCATCAGGGCATAATGCCCCATCATACAAAGTGGGTCAAGCTTTTTAAACACCTCAAATATGTAGTTATTGACGAAATCCATTCTTACAGAGGAGTGTTCGGAAGCCATCTTGCAAATGTCTTAAGAAGGCTCAAACGAATTGCGGAATTTTACGGAGCATCTCCTGTATTTATCGGATGTTCCGCTACTATTGCAAATCCTAAAGAGCTGTTTGAAAAAATGACAGAAGAAGATGCAGTGCTTATAAATTCCAACGGCGCTCCTGCAGGGGAAAAACATTTTATTTTTTACAATCCGCCTGTGGTTAATCATGAACTGGGCATAAGAAAATCATCTGTAAAAGAAGCAAGAAACATTGCAAAGATGTTTCTTTCAACAGGAGCCCAGATTATTGTTTTTGCCAGATCAAGACTGCGGGTGGAGATACTTCTTTCATATCTGCAGGATGCTGTTGCGCATTTAAAAAAGAGCAGGAATCTTGTGCGGGGATACAGGGGAGGTTACCTTCCGAATCAGAGAAGAGAGATTGAACAGGGTTTAAGAGAAGGCAGAATTCAGGCAGTTGTCTCAACAAATGCTCTTGAGCTTGGTATTGATATTGGTAATTTTTCCGCTGCAGTTATGGCAGGCTATCCCGGGACAATTGCATCAACATGGCAGCAGGCTGGAAGAGCAGGCAGAAGGGAAAATGTTTCTGTTGCTGTTCTTGTTGCATCCAGCGCTCCAATTGATCAGTATGTAATTAATCATCCGGAGTATTTTTTCTACAGCGATCCTGAAATGGGTATAATTGATCCTGACAACCTCATAATCCTTTTATCCCATGTTAAATGTGCTGCATTTGAACTTCCTTTTAAGCAGGGAGAAAGGTTCGGAATAGACGCAACGGAAGAACTGCTTAATTACCTTGAAGAGCATAAGGTTCTTCATAAATCCGGAGATACATGGCACTGGACAAGTGAAACATATCCTGCGGAAGAAGTAAGTTTAAGAAGCGCTGCTCCGGACAATGTTGTAATTATAGAAAACAAAACAAATAAAGTAATAGGTGAAGTTGATCTTTTCAGCGCTCCTGTTATGGTGCATGACGAAGCAATTTATCTGCATCAGGGGAACCAGTATCATGTTGATAAACTTGACTGGGACAGGAGAAAAGCGTATGTACGAAGCGTAAAGGTTGATTATTATACTGACGCTGAAACAAAAACCAACATAAGAGTTCTTTATGAATTTGAAACAAAAGAGATAAAACTCGGCAGAATTGCTCACGGCGAGGTAAGTGTCACAACTCTGGCAACTTTGTTTAAGAAGATTAAATTCAACACCCATGAAAATGTGGGCTCAGGCAGAATTCATCTTCCGGAAATGACAATGCATACTACAGCCTACTGGTGGGAGATAGATGAAGACATTCTTGATGAGCTCGGCCTGACTGCAGAACATTTCAGCGACGGGATTAAAGCAGTGGCAAATGTGTTTGAGAATATCGCTCCAATATGGGTCATGACAGATCCGAGAGACCTGCGCACAGTTCCCATGATAAGATCTCCCTACTCAAACAAACCGACTATTTATATTTATGAAAATACTCCCGGCGGAGTAGGATATTCAAAAAAGCTGTTCAATCTGAATAGTCAGCTTCTGGTAGCAGCGCAGGATCTTATAAAATCCTGCGGATGTAAAAACGGATGCCCTTCATGTGTAGGCCCTGTTCTGGAAGTAGGGGAATACGGAAAAGAGGTGGCTCTTGCGGTTTTGTACAGTGCAGTGAGGGGAGAAGAGTAAATGAGGATATAGGTTAAATTTTATAGAATAATGTGTTAGAAAGGAATGAAGTATCATTGTTTAATAAATGAAGACAGTCATCATTGGCAGGTAAAGAATTGAACATATAATATTTTAATTATTTTTTTAAATATTTTGTAATAGATTCAGTGGGGCTGCACAAACAGTTACTCAGGTCATGCAGCCCCATTTAAATTACATGTAGTAGAGATATTTTAATTTAAATACAGCAGCGCGGTCCCGGATTTTAAGAATCTCTTCTGGTCTGTACTGCACCTCATTAATTGCCAGGTAAATCCAGCTTTTTGGTGAAAAATTATAAGAAAACAGCAGCCCCCCGATGATCTGCTCTATCCTATTAGTGGAACGCAAAAAAACATTATCGAGATAAACACGAATATTCATATTGTTCATAGGTGTAAGAGAGAGAAATGGCCTTGAATTATAAGTGATTTCTTCTACATTACCAGCCGGATTTCCCTCGATAAAGACACTGGCAGTTGTGCCGAGCTGTAGATTTCTGTTGATTCTCCAGCTGAAAAAACCGTTTGCCCAAGAGTAAAATGCCAGATAATCACGAGAGAAGTTGTATGTTTTTGAATAACCTCCATTAAAATTTGCATGCCAGCGCGGATCGATATTCACCCAGCAGGACGTATTAACAGAGAGTGAATTAAAAATTTTGTCAAGTTCTTTTGATTTGGAGTAATCCGTATTAATTTCAAATCCCCAGTTGTTGCGGAACTGCATATTGAATCCAACAAGTCCACCATAATCCGTAAATTCATCAATTTTTTCATAGTTAAGAATCGGGCCAGCATAAAATAGAATTGCTCTGATATATCCTTTTTTAAAATACCAGCGTGGACCACCCAGTCCAACAATCTGAGCTGTTCCACGCCATGGAACATAACCAACGTCATCAATATCAAAATTATTGCCTATAAAGCGGCCCCGTAAACCAATGATGGCTTTACTACTAATCATAGTGTAACCAGCAGATCCTGCAAAATCGCCTTGTTTATCCCTGTAGGAACGGGCAACCTGATATGCAAGCTGCCAGTTAGATCCCCTGAAGGCGCCATCAATATCAATAACCCCATTATCTCCGGAAGAGGTGTGTTTACCGACAAAAAGCATACCAATAGAAGAGTTGCCCATTATCTGTTTTTTTAATCGAGCAGATCCGAAAACGCCGTGTTCTTCTATGTATGTTTCATCATCAACAGTGTATTCTTTTTCACCTGTCACAGCCATAAAACTACCGTATTCCCACTCTTTTATACGGCCGAATGTTTTTACTCCGGCCCAGAGTGGTACTTCGCTGCCATCAGGCAGTTTACGGCCAATGCGGCGTGAGTAGAAAAGCTCAAGCGGCCGATAGAATCCCATATTGCGTTGTCTGCCTGAAGCCATAAAAATTTCATTTCCTTCTGTAAAGAAAGGGCGCCGTTCACTGTAATAAGTCTCATAGCGGCTTATATTAAATTCAAACGGGTCGGCTTCAATTTGGGCAAAATCAGGATTAACAGTACCTTGAAAAGTGAGTTTTGGTGAAGGATTGTACATTATATCAAAACCAGCGTTCGGCGTAAAATTTTTGGAACCGTCTTCCTGCTGTTCAGCTTTTGCAATTCCCACCGGGTAGAGTTCCAGATGCATACCTCGTACAGCAGGTTTAAAGCCGTTAAAAAATAGTTTCCCGAATTTGGATACTCTAAGCCCTTCACTCTCTTTGTATGAACACCAGTAAAGGTCTTCTTTGGTGCTTGCAATGTATCGATCAAAATCAAGACCCCATGTTAATAGCTGATCATTATACTGTAAAGATTTGTACGGGATTTCCATTTCAACTACATAACCCCAATCATAAATGCGTGTGTCAGCAAACCAGATACCATCCCATGAATAGTCCCTGTTTCGGGCGTCATCAATCAAACGGCAGTCACTGCGTACTCCTGATGCAGATACTGCAAATTTGTATCCGGTACGGCCGTTTCCGAAAGTATCAAGCATCAGAGATACAATATCACCGCTGATATTATCCAGACTGCCTTTAAAAGCCTGAATATTTTTTTTGTCTTCATAACAGATCATTAAACAGTATAGACTCTCTTTTGTTGTCAGCAATTTGGCTGTTGTTCTGTAACTGGGTTTTTTCCCATAATATGGACTAAGTTGAAAGAAAGAAGATGCAGAATCTGCTTTGTCCCAGCAGGCATCAATAATACCGTCAATGATAGGGGGGGTATCTGTTTTTTGGATGTTTACAATTTTATTTTGATTTTGAGCCAGGAGTAATGCAGGAAAAATTATTAAAAATATCAAATAGCTTTTCATGGAAACCCTCCGTTTTAAAATTCCTCATGATTCTTAATTAAATACGATTTGATGAATAGAAAGTTACACTGCAGTAAGAAAACATATATTTTTTGTAGCAAGAGAGTGAACTATTATTCCGTATTTATATAAAAATCTTGCTAAAATATAATTAGATTTATTATATTAGGGTGAAATAAATGATTATGAGTGGTTTTATGAGCACAATAAGAATACGTATAATTATATTTTTAATTTGTGTAAATATATTTAATTCTAATAATCTTAATGCGGCAATCTATTTTGTGGATGGTGCAAAACACAATGCAGATAATGCAAACGCGGGAACAATAACCTCCCCCTGGAAAACAATTCAGCGTGCTGCAAATGCTGCTTGTGCAGGTGATACTGTTTTTATAAGGCAGGGAGTGTACAAAGAAGGGTTCTTTACAACCCACAATGGTGATCTTGCACAAGGGCATATTGTTTTTTCATCATATAAAGGCGAGAAAGTAATTCTGGAAGGTGAAGACGTAAACACAACAAATACCGGAATAATAATTCAAAACGATTACATTAAATTAACCGGAATTGAGATTGCAGACTGGAATACTGGAATATGGTTAGGCGGTGCAGGATTTACAGAGATATCCGGCTGCGAAGTACATGATGTATCATTTGGTATAGGAGCGGGGAACGGTGCTCACGATTTCATTCTGAATAACGTTGAAATCCACCATTTTGATTTATACGGATTTGATGCATCGCCTTCAGGCGGGGCAGACTGCTATAACGGAACTTTGGTAAACTGTACTGCACATACATCAAGAGATCCGGAGCAGAATGTTGACGGATTTGCTCTGGGGCACGGAACACAGCACAATTTTACTTTTACAAACTGTACTACATATAATGTATTTGACGGATTTGACATCAGCTCCAGGGATGTAATAATTGACAGGTGTATTGCTTATAACTGCAGCAACGGCGGTTTTAAGTTGTGGCAGGATAATATAAAACTAATTAACAGTATATCTTATAATTGTGAAATTACAAATGTGGAACTTGACTGGGACGGACAGCCGGGCGCAAGTACATTAATCAACTGTACATTTTACGGAGCAAAAGTTTTCTCAATCTGGGTTGAAAATGCAGCAGATACTCTTAAGATGTACAACTGTATCATAGCAGGAGGAGATAACATCGGGCTTGCATTTGAGCAAACCGGGAATCTCAATTATTTTGGTGATTACAATATTTTTCATTCAAATAACTCTGCAAGAGCTGTATCTGTAGGATATAATGACGAATTTTCAACTGACCAGGTTAAAAACGGAGAATGGGCTGCATACAGCAATCAGGATTTTCATTCAAAAACAATTGATTCGCTCAATACCTTGTTTATGAATCTGACAGAAAATGATTTACATCTGAAGAAGGAAGGAATAGCTGTTGATAACGGAACTGCGGATAATGCTCCTTTTTATGATTTTGAAGGTAATGCCCGCCCAAGCGGCAAAGCCTGGGACATAGGGGCATATGAGTATCAATTTGAAACCGGTATTAATTTTGATGAGACAAAAGATAATTACTTCAGGCAGCAGGAAATACTTCAAAATTATCCAAACCCTTTTAATTCTTCTACAAAAATTGTATATTCCATTTCGGAAAAAACAAATGTTGACGTGTTTGTATGTGCAGTTAACGGGGTTATTGTAAAGCGTCTTTTTTCAGGCTGTCAGAATAAAGGCGATTATTCTATTATATGGGACGGCACGGATGAATCCGGAAAATCAGCAGGGAACGGAATTTATCTGACAGTTGTTAAATACGGTGCAGGATTTTCAGTAATAAAAATTGCATTATTAAAGTAAATTTTTATTTTGTTGGTAGAGGATAGGTTGTTCAATCAATAGAAAATTATATTTATAAAACCGGAGGGTTACTGATTATGAAGAGGTTTTTATCTTTCATGCTGATTTTTATTGTTTTTGCAATGTGTGGAAAAGGACCGGAGAGTGTAAAACTGGAAAAAGGAACAAAGGCTTATAATCTTGCAATGGATATAACTGCGCTTCTGCCGGAAATGAATCCTGATTTAAATTACGGAATTGTTTTTACAGATCCTTTTATAGTTACAACCGGAGAGATCGCCCAGGTAATCAGTCACAGCCCGGAAGATTATATTAAAAAATTATTGGTTTTCCCAAGAAGAAAAATCAAATCAATTGTTGAAGGAATGGCAAAAGACCTGGGGGATAAAAAATTATTGATTATGGAAGCCCAAAAAAATAAAATTGCTGTTTCTCAGGCTGAAGTTGATTCAGTATTGAATAAAATATATGAAAATTATGGCGGTGAAATAAGGTTTAAAATGAATCTCAGAGAAAATAATATCAACAGAAAGTATTTTTATGAAGACGTAAAAAATTCGCTTCTTGCTGATAAATATCTGGAAAGTGTAATAGGCTCAAAGCTTGCTGTTTCTGAAAAGGATGTAAAGGCTCAATTTCTAAGGGATACAACAGTAACTTTACGCCATATAATGGTGTCATTAGACGTTGGCGAGAATGCTAAGGGAGTAGCGTATAAAAGAAGAATGATTGATACTATTCATGAACTGGCATTGAAGGGTATTGATTTTGCAACTTTGGCAAAAAAGTATTCTGAAGACGCAAACACGAAAGAAAACGGCGGTTTGATTGAAGGCCTGCGAAGAGGAGATACTGAAGCTGCTTTTGATTCTGCAGCATTTGCAACTCCTGAAGGAGAAATCAGCGGTATTGTCAGAACTTCATATGGTTTTCATGTAATTAAAGTTATTAGTAAAAAAACAGGCCAGGGAGATTTTGACGAACAGAAATCGAAAATCCGGGAAAGTTTATACCAGAGAAGCTGGGATGAATATCGGGAACAAATACTTGATAGTTTAAAAAATGTTTATCATTACCGTTTTGTAAGCATTGGCGGGTAACTTTTAGATTAATTTTAAAAGATGTCTTAATTAACTCTGTTTATTGGATTGTTTAGAATGGATTTATAGTTGTTCACATCCTCATTAATTACCAGGATTAAAATAATATAGAAATAAAAAGGACATAGCGAATATCTGCCATGTCCTTTAATTTTATAAATACCATTACCCACTTATTTATTAAAGATGTCTCTGATTTTTGTTTAACCTGTAAGATTTTCAAATTGAATTTATCTGTTCTGTTTTTAGCTTGGATTATACATAAAAACTCAGAAAAATACAGCTAATGGCTATAATTACAACAATTTACAAAAAATTCAACTTTGGAACTAAGTTTTTATTAATGTGATGATTTTGAGCTTAATACTCAGTTCTATGAATTGATCAGGTTAGAAAAATTATTTGAATTGATTCGGATTTAGTAAATAAAAATAAGTGATCGTAATTTCGATGTTGTACGGAGCATTGAACCTTCTTAAAAAAGCAGTAAAAGTTGTTTTGATTAAATTTGTTGTAACGTTAGTGAGCAATCATCGTATTATAATAGGGAGTTTATAATATTTATAAAGCGTTAAAAGGAGATTTTCAATGAAACGTTTTAAAAAACGCCATTTTGTCTGGTTATCAATAATAATTATTATTGGGATTATTTTTGTATCTGTTGTCATTAAAAATAAAGACAAAAATAATGAACAGAGAAATATAGTTAAAGTTAAAATTGATACTATTACTGAGAAAGCTCTTGCAGTGGGATCAATTGAGCCGGTGAATGAAGTGGCTGTAAAATCAAAAATGTCCGGAGTAGTTGGTAAACTTTATGTGAATGTAGGTGATTATGTAAAAGCCGGAGAACCGCTTCTTGAAGTAAAACCCAATCCGACACCTCTTGAACTTGTTCAGGCAAAACGTAACATTGAAATGAAGAAAATTTCTCTTGGTGCGTTGAAAAACGAACTTGAAAGAAAGAGAGAGCTTAAACAGAAAAACCTGATATCTGATTATGAATTTGAATCAATGGAAAAGGATTACAATGAAGCTCTGCTTGATTATAAAATTGCTTCCGAACAACTTGAACTGTTGGAAAAAGGCAAGGTAACGCTATATAAAAAATCGATTGATTCAATTATTAAGTCACCTATAAGCGGGTATATACTGGAAAAAAAGGTTAATCTCGGTGACCCTGTAGTACCATTAACATCATATCAGGCAGGAACAGAGCTTATGCGTATGGCAGATATGACAAAACTTATTTTTAAAGGAACTGTCGATGAAATAGATGTTGGTAAGATAAAAGAAGGAATGAGGGCAGAACTTCAAATAGGAGCACTGCCTGGTAAAAATGTAATAGGACATGTATCCTTAATCTCTTTAAAAGCACGCAAAGATGCTAATTCTACTGTTTTTCCAGTTGAGATTGTAATAGACAGTACAAACGGTGCAATGTTACGAGCAGGTTTTTCCGCTAATGCAACCATAATTATTGCCAGGAAACAGAATATTCTTACACTTCCTGAAAGAGTGGTTTATTTCAGGAATGATTCAGCCTTTGTGAGAATTCCAAAAAATACGGATGGTTTTGAAGAAAAGTATATAGAAACCGGGTTAAGTGATGCAATTCTAATTGAAGTAAAATCAGGTTTGGAAAAAGATCAGGAAGTTCTTGAAAAAGAAACAAAGGAAATATTATAGAATCGGACGATCTGGAGAATTATGAAGAATCTGTTAGATAATTTTAATGAAATATTACTTTACCTTAAAGAGTATAAATCCCGGACATTTTTAACAATGTTTGGAATAATCTGGGGTACTATCACTATTGTCGTACTCCTTTCATTTGGTGTAGGTGTTAAAAAATCCATGAGCAAAAACATGCACGGTATTGGCGAGAGTATTGTACTTGTATGGCCGGGAGAAACTGCCTTGCCGTACAAAGGATATGGTATAGGCCGACCTGTTCTAATCACAGCGGAAGATGTAATGCTTATTAAAAATGAAATCCGGGAAATATCCCTTGCAAGCCCGGAGTTTTCAAGGTGGAATACTTACATTAGATTTAAAGATAAAAAACAGAGCGTTAATTTAACGGGAATTATCCCGGAATACGGAGAGATGCGAAATATTATTCCCTGTCCCGGTGGAAGGTGGATAAATGATCCTGATCTAAATGAAAGAAGAAGAGTTGTTTTTCTTGGGAATAAATTAAAGAATTTTATTTTCGGGAAAGACGTTAATCCTGTAGGGGAATATGTATTTGTAGGTGATATCCCTTTCAGGGTTATAGGGATTTTAAAAAAGAAAACTCAAAATTCGTCATATAATTCAAGAGACGAGGACAGAGCATTTATCCCGTCTTCAACATTTACTACTATTTTTGGTGAGAAATATGTCTCAAATTTTGTGTTCAAAGTGAAAAATCCGCATGATTCTGAAATAGCACAGAAAAAAATTTACAATATTCTCGGTAATAAATACCAATTTGATTCGGAAGATGAGGAAGCTCTTTCAATATGGGATACGACTGAAATGGATAAGTTTGTAAACTCATTTTCCATGGGGATGAATGTATTTCTCGGAATTATCGGAGTTATTACTCTGATAGTAGGCGGAATAGGTCTGGCAAATATTATGTATGTTGTTGTTGAAGAACGAGTAAAAGAGATAGGTATAAAAAGAGCATTAGGTGCACGGAAAATTGTTATTTTAAGACAGTTTATTTTTGAATCATTTATTATTATTGGAATTGGTGCTGCAATAGGACTTATATTTTCGTTGATTATAATAAAAATTGTAAGTATGCTCCCTATTCAGGAGTATGTGGGGACACCGGAGTTTTCACCTGCAGTTGCCGTTATCTCTATTTCCGTTTTAGCGGGTATTGGATTTACAGCAGGTTATTTCCCTGCGCGAAGAGCCGCAAATCTTAATGTTGTGGACTGTATAAGATATTAGCAAATTTTACGGAGAATTAATGAATTTAATTATTTTGATAAAAGAGTTTATTGCTGATATTAAGAAACAAAAACTCAGAGCATTTCTTACAACAATTGCAATAACATGGGGATCTCTTGCAGTTGTTCTTTTAATGGCATTTGGAAGAGGACTTGACTTCAGAATGAGTGAAAGTCTTTTAAATGCCGGCGAATATACAATTACAATATACAGTGGACAGACTTCAAAAAAATACAACGGCCTTCCGATTGGAAGACCAGTAAGATTGGTAATGTCAGACAGAGAATTGGTTGTACAAAATCCCGGTGTAAAATTAGTCAGTGCTAACTTCGGTAAATATATACGTTTAAAGTATCATGATAAAATTGTAAGAACATACATGGAAGGTGTTGAACCGTCATTCGGAATTATGCGAAGGATGTATCCGTCTCCCGGAGGAAGATTTATTGATGATAAGGATATTGTTGAAAGAAGAAGAGTGCTTTTTCTCGGTAGTGTAATAGCAAAAGAACTGCTCGGTAATATAGATCCAATCGGTCAAAAAGTGGATGTTGACGGCCTGCCGTTTACTGTAATCGGAATTATGCCGAAGAAACTGCAGTCGTCAATGAGTAATGGCCCTGATGACAGAAGAGCAATAATTCCAAATACAACATTTCAGAGTATTTACGGATACCATTACATCAGGCAGCTGCTTGTTATGCCGCTTAATCCGGGGAAATCAAAGACAATTGTTAAACAGATACGTTCAATTTTTGCCAGAAAATACAATTTTGCCCCTGATGACGAGAATGCCCTTTCAATATGGGATATGAACGAGGCTATGGAATTAAATGCTAAGATATTTCTTGGCTTTAATATTTTTCTTACAGTAGTCGGAAGCATGACCCTTGTAATTGCAGGTGTTGGAGTGGCTAATATTATGCATGTTGTAGTTAAGGAAAGAACAAAGGAGATAGGAATAAAGAGGGCAGTAGGAGCAAAACGTTTTCATATTATGTTTCAGTTTATTTTTGAATCCCTTATGATCTCCATTACCGGAGGTACACTCGGTATCCTGCTGGCAAAGGGGATTGTTTCTGTCATCTGGACAATACCTGCTCAGGATGAAGTTGCACAGCTTTTATTAAGACCGATACTGTCAGACAGCGTTGTATTTGTTACTTTTATTATCCTTACAATGATTGGCCTGCTTGCAGGATTAAAACCTGCATCACAAGCTGCACGTTTGGATCCTGTTGAAGCGCTTCGTTATGAGTAATTTTTTATAAAGAAATAATTGTTATAACTGTCAGATTACAAACTGAAAATAGAAGATGAATATCGAATATAGATTGGAGATTTTCCCGATTCTGACTATTATATTTTTCCCTGATAGAAAATCGGGATTAATTGTAAAAGATGAAATAAAAAATTGGTGTTCAGAGTTCGAAATTATTAATGCACTTTTGAATTATAATTTGCAGATGCCGGATAAATTAATTTAAAATCTGACAAACACTAGATTATATTTTTTTTCTTAAAAAGCCTCAGTGGCAAAATATCTTAAACAAAAAAAGGGACGCACAAATTACGCGCCCCTTTTAAATGATATTTTAAATCCCGTGTGTGTTTAATCCTTATCTTACTCACTCTTTGGTGCAAGGAATTTATTGTACAGAGCAAGACCAATAATAGTGAATACTCCGATACTGCTGAAAATAAGCCACAAAATTTTTGGCTGGTTCAGATAATCCACAAAATGGACATAGAGTTTTGCACCAAGAACACCTCCTATGGAACTTCCGAATACTCCGTAAAGAAATACATAACCCATGTACATGGCCTTTTTATCTTTTGGAGCAATGCTGCCTATGTAACTTAAAAATTTGGGATGTGCAGTCATTTCTCCGATTGAGAATATTGATATACCTGCAAGAAATACCCAGATATTTGTGTTTACAGCAAGAATAATCATTCCGAGAGTACCAAGCCCGATTCCAAACATCATTGTTGGCAGAGCCTTTGTCTTTTTAACTATAGATGAAACTATCAGCTGTAAAAGAATAATTGTCCCTGCATTAATAACTGTTACATGTTCAACATCAAAGAACCAGTTCATATGAAGGCCGAATTTATTAAGAAAACCGTTTATTGCATGGTTCAGTGAGGACGCATCCACATAAGCCTGCACATACCACAAAACAGAATCAAACATTTGGAAATAAACCACCCAGAATCCTGAGTAGAGAAATATCATAAGCAGGAATTTTGCCCTGTTCCCGAACTCAAAAGTGTCCGATTTGTCAATAATAAACAGAGATGAAACAGAAGCGTAAATTACTGTTGAGATTATTCTGCTGAGAACAGAAAGACCGGGAATAATCCATAAAAGTATGGCGATAAGTCCGAACATGACAGGAGTGAATGAGGATGAGCCTTTGTTTGTTTTCTTACCGTTAAAATGGGTTAGAGAAATTGCAAGAGCAGATAAAATGAGAGCAATTACAAACAGCAGGAAAAAAGGCCTTCTGTGGGTCGAATCAATGAATGTATCAATTTCTTTAATTGTAAGTCCCGCAAGAACAGGCTCCCCGGAAAGCGATTTAAAAAGCCTGTCTCTGTATTCCGGATAATCAGCTTTTGTGCTCAGATTTATCTGAAAATGAGTTTCATCAATTTTATCAACAGCGAATTTACTCTCAAGATTTTTCTTTTGTGTAAAAATCAGTTTTATTTTTTTATCGGATTTGTTTACCCATTCCTGCAGATCTTTGCTTGTAGTAAATTCAAACCCTTTAAGCTGATGTATCTTTTGAAGGATTTCATCTCCGAATTTATCAAGATAAACAGGCTTATAAACTGTAAGGAACGCAGAAGATGAGTCAGAAATGTTCAGGGAGTAATTTTCCTGACCGAGCATGTTTCTGTGAACTTCAAATACAATAGTTGTCCCCTGATTTTCAATTCCTATTTTATTAATCTTTGCCTCAACCGGAGGTTTGTTAAGATAGTTGTAGAATGAATATACGGTTAATGATCCCAGAACAATTGTCCATATTACTCTTTTTACTGCTGAGTTTCTCATCTGGTGAAAAAGAAGAACAATGGGTGAATAAATAATTTCAAATGCATGAGCAAGGGTTTGGATAAGCGACATCTGTTCTCTTTTTTGAATCCTATCCTTTAAAGTCGGATCCTTAAAAAAGAAAATAGTAGGAATAAGCATTGATGCTGTACAAATTGCAGAAGCAATAATTACATATCTCGGATTAAGCGCCTTTAAGTAAGGTACAAGAACCAGAGGAAAAAGAAAAGCTCCGATATTAATAGACCAGTAGTAAATCCCGAAGCCCAGAGTGCTGTTTTCTTCATCTGTGATTTTTGCTATGGTTCCGGAAATTAAAGGTTTAAATGTACCAGCACCGAATCCCATTACTACGAGGGAAGCAAATACTGCTCCGTATGAAGTTGTCTGACTTGTAAAGAAATATCCCAGCCCAAGAAGACTGAAAGCTGTCATTAACAGCTTTCTGTATCCGAATCTGTCGGCAAGTGCTCCTGAAATTATTGGAAGAAAGTAAAGAAGAGGTTGAATAACACCCTTAATCACACCAACATTTTCTTTTGGGAAATCCAGAACGCTTACAAAATAAACAGATAAAAAACTCATCATTCCGTAATACGCACCGCGTTCAAAAAATTCAAACATAATTACCAGCCAGAACATCGGAGAAAATGACTTTACACCCTTCTTTTTCTTATGTTCCTTATTCATAAATCTCTCCCTGGTTTGTTAATAATGAAGGTTTTGACAAAATAAATATAACAATCTTTCGCATTAACATCCAAATAAATTTTTCATTAAAATATCATATTAACAATTGTTATATACTTTCTGCTTGCAAATTTTACAAGTTTGTTTATCTTTTATAGGAAACCTAATAACAGGAGGGTGTAAGATGAAAATTGGTATTAGAGTACTTTCTGTTTTAACAGCAGTAATTTTGGTGCTTTCGTGCGCATCAACATCAAGTATTTCTATAAAAGTTTTAAAACCGGCAGCTATAAGTATGCCCGGAGTGCATAAAATTGCAGTTATTGATTTTCACGGAGAAGGAAGGTCGGGCAGTCAGATAGCCACATTACTGCAATCAATGCTTCTTGAAACAGGATATTATGAGATTCTTGAAAGGGAAAAAATAAACAGAATTCTTGAAGAGAAAAACATGGCTTTATCAGGAATTGTTGATGACCAGACTGCGGTACAGGTAGGATCTCTTCTCGGTGTTGACGCACTTATATTCGGAGATGTTACAACTTATGAAATCGAGCCTGATAAAAAGATTACGAAAAAAGTTAAAGAGAAAAAACATACAGGTAAATACCAGTGGGTTCAGGAAAAGGACAAAAAAACAGGCCAGGTTAAAACCGTTAAAAAGGAAATTATAGAAGATGTCTGGGTTGATAAATCTTACTGGGTAAGAAAAGGAACAGTAGCAATTAATTTCAGAGTTGTTAATGTGAAAACCGGACAGCTTCTTGCAGCTTACAGTGATTCAAAAAGTTATGACAGCAGTAAGGAGAGAAGGTCAATATTTTCTTTGAGCGATAACAATAGCCTTAAACCCAAAGGTGAGATATTAAACAATCTTTCAAGAGCAATTTGCAATACATTTGCAAAGAAAATTGCACCGTACTATGTAAATGAGAAAAGAATTATTGAATCAGGTGAAGGCAATATTGGTGTTGGTAAGAAATTTGCCGAATCCGGATTATGGCCTGAGGCTATTGAAGCATGGCAGCAGGCTGTAAAAGAAATGCCTGATGAGCCGGCTGCATTTTACAATCTTGGACTTGGATTTGAAGTGCAGGGTGATCTTGACAAAGCTGAGAAAGCTTACAAAATAGCAGTTAAACTGGAAGCAAAAAAAATGTACATGGAAGCTCTTACCAGAATCAGACAGGCCAAAAGAGAAAGAGAAAAGTTAAGAGAACAATTGGGCAGTTAAATTTACAGATAGATTTTTCCTGAATATACCCTGGCGTATGCATAATTATGTCAGGGTATAATAATAACTGTATAATTAAATTGTAATTAGGGGGTGCTTAATCCGGGTAATCTCCGGATTATAATGTTTTGTTTTCCATTGTGGAACGTTATTAAATCAAGAGACAGGTATGCTTTTTAATTCCGTTGCATTTGCTGTTTTCCTTCCGGTTGTTTTTTTACTTTACTGGTTTGTTTTTCAGAAAAGTATCAAGCTTCGTAATTTTTTTCTTCTTATTGTCAGTTATGTTTTTTACGGGTGGTGGGATTACAGGTTTTTGTCACTTATTTTTATAAGTTCCTTAGTTGACTATCTTGTTGGCATTAATTTTGAAAAAACAGATTTAAAAGCAAAGCGTAAAATCTTGTTAATTATAAGTTTATCTGTAAATCTTGGTTTTCTCGGCGTTTTTAAATACTTTAATTTTTTTGCAGATAATTTTACAGCTCTTTTTACATCCCTGGGATTTAATGTTCATCCGCGAACCATTAATGTTATTCTTCCTGTAGGAATAAGCTTTTACACATTTCAGACTTTAAGCTATACAATTGATATATACAGGAAGAAATTCAAACCGATAAAGGATTTTATAGCATTTTTTGCATTTGTAAGTTTTTTCCCTCAGCTGGTTGCAGGACCTATTGAAAGAGCTTCAAATCTTCTGCCTCAGTTTCTTGAAAATAAAAAGTTTGATTTTGACAGAGCAAGAGACGGTATGCGGCAAATTCTTTGGGGCCTTTTTAAAAAGGTTGTAATTGCAGATTCGTGTGCAGTTACTGTTGATTATGTTTTTAAAAATTATACATCTCTAAGCGGAAGCGCACTTTTTTTCGGTGTTTTCTTTTTCGCTTTTCAGATTTACGGAGATTTTTCCGGATATTCCGATATTGCGATAGGCACTGCAAAGCTGTTCGGATTTTCACTTATGCGGAATTTTAATGCTCCTTATCTTGCCAGAGATATAGGAGAGTTCTGGAGAAGGTGGCATATATCTCTGTCAACATGGTTCAGAGATTACGTATTCATCCCTTTGGGCGGCAACAGATGCTCAAAATTTAAATATATCAGAAATATTTTGATAACCTTTACTGTCAGCGGGATATGGCACGGTGCCAACTGGACCTTTGTTTTCTGGGGATTCTTGAACGGTGTTTATTATCTTCCTTTAATCTTTACCGGAAAACAAAAGGCTCATACAAATGTGATAGCTGAAAATTCCATTTTGCCGGGTTTTAAAGAGTTTATACAGATGTCAGTTACTTTTTTAATTACTCTTTTTGCATGGCTGTTTTTCAGAGCACAGAGCATTTCACAGGCCTTTGATTATTTATCCATCATGATTACAAAATCAATTTTTGAGGTACCACATGTACTTAACGGAGTTAAAAACATGATGCTTGTAACAGTATTTATGATTGTTACATGGATACACAGAAAACGGGATCATGAACTGGAAATTTCATACATGCCTGTTGTTTTGCGATGGATAATTTATTTTGTTCTTGCTGCATTTGTTCTTTATAATTTCGGCGGAGAAAAATCTTTTATTTATTTTCAGTTTTAAGGGAAGTGATGAAAACAGATAAACAGATACTAAAATTTATTCTCAGAACAAAGTTATTTGTTATTATATTTTTCGGCTCAATTATGATTTTTAATTACATTGTTGACCCCTACGGCGTGCTCAGAAGCCATCAGAACCGCCACAGGGCAACAGGGATTAATAATCACTTTGTAAAGATTCGGCATATCCTTCGTAATAAGGATAAGTATGATTCCTTTGTTATGGGCGCTTCAACTGCTGCTAAGATTGATGTAAGAAAAATAAAAAACGGAAGATACTACAGTATTTCTTACAGCCTCAGCGTGCCTTATGAATCTTTGCAGGATATTAAATTAATGCTTAAAAAAGGAGTTAAAATAAAAAATATAATTATGGGGCTTGAAGATCTTTCGTATAAAGAAGATCCTCTTCTGCATTTTAAACAGTACAGGCGCTTTCCATATACAGAAAATATTAAAAAAAATACAGCGTATATTTTTAAAAATTTGTTTTTGATTCATGATATTAATTATTACATAAAAACAATTGTTAATAAAAAGTACCGGAAAAACGGTTTTGAATATTCAACTGTTTATGATATTGAAAATACAGGACTCGTATTTGCTCCGGGTCTTGATGAGTATATTGAGAAGGATTCTGCAGATTATGTAAAATCGGAAATTTTTAATAAGCCGAGGAGATTAGACAGACCTCAGAGAATTGATAAAACTATTGAGGAAATTAAACAAATCTGTGAACTGGCAAATTCCGAAAATATTCACCTTGTTTTTTATATGAGCCCCATACACCATACAACTTATATGAATATAAATCAGAAAGAGTTTTTCCTTTTCAAGAAGAAACTTGCAGATGTAACTGATTATTATGATTTTTCAGGATTAAATTCGATTACTACCAATAATTTTTATTTTTATGAAACTTCCCATTTCAGATTTTGCGTGGGTGATTGGATAATTAACAAACTATTCGGCAGCGGTTTTGCCCCGGAAGATTTCGGAGAATTGGTCAATAAAAATAATATTGCTAAACATCTTGCTGTTCAAAAAGAACAGCTTTTAAATGCAGGTTATGTTTTTGAATAGAGATTAAATTTTGATCCACGAATCAGGCAGTAGCCGGACATGGTCCGTCAAAGGCCGGATAAATTAACACGAATTGTAGGGGCACGACGCGCTGTGCATCTACTGTTATCTTTTTGTCGCACCATGAGCAGAGCCGAAGTGTACCCTGAGCGGAGTCGAAGGGTGCACTATTCAACAATAAGATTTCTCAGTAGCTCACGCTCCTTCGAAATGACGTGGTGGTGAATTGTGTAAAATGAATATCAAATGAAGATTTAAGAAGTTTTCTGATAAATAATTCTTAAATCAAAAATCAGTATTCGGTGTTCGATATTCTCTATTGCCTTTTACATTATGATTTCCGGATGCCGGGAAAAAGTTTTAACCTTTTTCCTTTATCCTTGTCTTATAATGTCACCCTTTCAGGATAAAAAATATTTTATATTAAACAAATTCTTTAAAAGTTTAACCTGTTTTCACACTTTTATTTGTAATACGGGAAAATATTTTTTATATTATATGCCAAATTATGAAAGAAAACACGGACATATCCCATTTAATAAAAGACAGCACCTATGTTGTGCTTGATGTTGAAACAACAGGGCTTAATCCCAAAAGAGACAGAATTATTGAGATAGGCCTTGTTAAGATATCGGGTGCAGAGATTACAGATGAATTCACATCTCTTTTTGATCCCGGAATTATTGTACCTGACGAAATTACATTACTTACATCCATAACAAACGAACAGTGCAAATCACAGCCGAAGTTTTCGGATATGTTTGATGATATTGTCCGTTTTATCGGTAAAAGTATAATTGTTGCCCATAATGCACAGTTTGATCTGCAATTTATCAGAAACGCAGTAGACCAGGACATGATTCCGGAAGAACTGAATCGTGATTACTATCTGGATACTTTGGAACTATCCAGAATTCTTCTGCCGAATCTCTCTTCCCATTCACTTGAAAATCTTTTAAGCTATTTTAATATTGAAATTTCACCGCTTCACAGAGCTTTGAGTGATGCAAAAGGAACAGCATATGTTTTTCTTGAACTTTTAAAACGTATTAACCTTCTGGCACGTAAAACTCTGCATACTTTGAATCTTCTTACAAGTGGAAATTTCTCACCGCTTTCTGAAATTTTTTCAAGAGCGGAAAAGCTGGCAAATAAAGATCCTGATGCGGAGATTAAGGAATTATTCAATCAGAAAAATATTATCGGCTCAGGGAATGTTACGTATTCCGGTTCTACCCCAAAATCAGAATTGAGCGAAAACCTTGTCGAAGAATTTTTTGCACCTGCAGGTTTTCTGTCCGGGATTTTTCCGTTCTATGAGCCCAGGCTTGAACAGCAGGAACTTGCAAAACTTGTAACAAGAACCTTTAACAGAAATGAGTTTCTGCTTGCTGAGGCAGGTACTGGTGTTGGTAAATCTCTGGGATATCTTGTACCAGCAGTTGTATGGGTACAGAATAATCCGGGAGAGAGAGTTGTAATATCAACCAACACAAAAAACCTTCAGGATCAATTGTTTTACAAGGATCTGCCGCCTCTTTTAAAAAGCAGGGGAGTAAGTGCAGTACTGCTTAAGGGAAGAGCAAATTATCTGTGTCCTTTAAGGTGGCAGCACATGATTTCAGAAGGTTTTAATTATCTTTCTCCTGACCTGAAAAAGAGCCTTTTAAATCTTGTTTTATGGGCGGAAACAACCAAAACAGGAGATATAGAAGAAAATCCCGGGTACAGAGGCCGGGGTTCGGATTATTTATGGTCATTGCTCAATGCGGATTCAATGCACTGTAAAAGATCCGCATGTCCCTATTTTTCGGACTGTTTCTATCAGCGGGTAAAAAATGCAGCAATGTCTGCAGGAATTGTTGTTGTGAACCATTCTCTCTTATTTTCCGATGTTGCTTCCGGACGTCAGATTCTGGGACAATACGACACTTTGATTATTGATGAAGCTCATCATGCGGAAAACAGCGCATCAAACTGTTTAACAAGAGGATTGACTATCTGGAACTGTTTTGATTTGAGCGACAGAATATCAGGAAATTCAAATACAAAAACAGGCATTATCCCTGTTTTAACGGAAACAGTTAAAAAATTAAAAGACCGGAATGCAATCAATGAAGCGGAAAAACTTATAATACAGTTGGAAGATTTTTCTTTGGAATTTAGGGAAACATCAGCGCTGTTTTTTGAAAAAGCACTGGTGCAGGCAAGAGAGTTAAACAGTAGTAAATCGTTCAATAAAATAAGGATTAAAACTGAAAACAGTCTTCCGGTTTTTGCCTCTGAAGAGCAGGCTCAGATTAAAAGAGTGTTAAAAAAAATAACAAATTCCTTAGAGCGTATTGCAGAACTGGCAGAGAATTACGGTGATCTGAGCAGAGAACTGTACAATGCGGTTAATGAGATAGAAGCTGTAATTTCAGTTTCAGCAAAGATTAAAGAAAGCTTTAGTTATTTTACAGGAGCTCCTCCTGAGCAGGATATTGTATGGATGGAGATTGTGGAACAGGCGAAAACTCCGAGAGTGGATTTTTATTCGGTGCCTCTTAATGTGGGAAA
>Ga0190359_1000640_pt1 | contig 23276 bp, 26 predicted proteins | sample 48721823_MG_FD_161269 | JGI IMG/M metagenome (GOLD analysis project Ga0190359, IMG submission 161269) | Hydrothermal vent microbial mat bacterial communities from Southern Trench, Guaymas Basin, Mexico - 4872-18-2-3_MG | ecosystem: Environmental > Aquatic > Marine > Hydrothermal vents >... | reverse complement strand
AGATGCCGACTCTAGCTATTACGCCTGCGACCCCTTCGCTTTTTTTCAGGCTGGGTGTCGGGTTCCTCCGGCTTTGTTTCCTGGGATTTTGGCTTTTCTTCTTCTTTTGGTTCAACCTTGGGCTTTTCAGCCACAGCAGGAACAACGGTTTTTGCAGGTTTATCTTCTTTTGTTTTTGTTGAAGTCTTGGCTTTAGCCTGCTCGAGATCGAGGATCCCGATTATTTTTAGTTGAGCAAACCGTTGTACATCCGGAGCCCCAACAATCTCATCATCAAATTCTTTTCTCTGGCCGGGAACCAGGCGAACCCGACCCCCGACCAGAATAACAGTTTTCATCGATTTGTTGACAATAACCTTCATAATACAACTCCAACCATCAGGAAAGAGTCATTTTGGTAATGGCCTTGTTGTTGCCAATGCCAATACCCGGGGCGCTGTAGCTGAAGAAAGTGATAATATCCGCTTCCTGCTTAATGAAGAGAGTAGCATCGTCGAGCAGGAAGAAATTGCCCAGATAATTTTCAGGACTGAAAATCCAGAAAACATTGTTGGGAATGATGTCGTTCTTGATGGTAGTAATCACAGGATAGCCCCACAAAGTTTGCTCTTCCTCGATACCTTCGGTGTAGTGCTGGGAAGCAACATCATTACCAATTGAAGTTGCCGGCAGCTTGATGACGTCAGCGTACAGCTCTTTAGTCATGACGATCTTGCCAATCGGTTGCTTTCGTCCATAATGTGCTTTGATAGCCTGAACAACAGAGTCAGCAGTCAAAGGAGCCGAACCACTCAGGTCCTGATCAGCCACACCAGAAACGACAGCTTCGCAAACTTCAATGAATTTACCATCCTCGATATCGGACATGTCCTTGACGCTGTTATCGGTCAGGATCTTGCGGATATCATTCTGGTAAGTCATCAGTTCATACTTCGACTTGGTGAATGCCGGAGTGCTGATCTTGCCGAAATATACAGCATAACGAGGTCCACTGAACCAGGTCCTCTCCGGAGTGTACTTGAAAGTGGCAAAGGTAGCGGTGCTATCCGGCTCCTTCTCGACGATTTTCCGGGGAAGATCGGTGTTGACATCACGATCCAACTCATCGTCTGCCAGAACGACAGGCGGAAGAACCTCGCGAGCAAAAGAGGTTTGCCGCAGTTTGGAACGGATGAATGCCGAAGCCTCACTCTGAGCTTCCTTGATACGACCCTCTTCGAGCTTGCGAACAAAGTTCGCATTGATCAATTGGGCAGAAACGCCAGTAGTTTCAACTTTCATTTTTTTCTCTCCTTCTGTTTAAGATTCTACCACCATCCATTTGTCAGTCGAATCATATTCCAGAACCTTGCCCAAGTGGTGAACACCACCTCCAGGATCAGTTGTGGTAAAAGCACCATTGTTTGCCCAGAGGAGATCACCGACACTAGGAGTCAAGGTAGTAGGCACTTTGAAAATGAGACCAGTGCGCAGTTTGAGACAACTGAGTTTTCCAGAAAACTCAGAATCCCAGGATTCCTTCCCTCGGATAACCAACCAAGGGTGATCCCATTGATCACTATCAGGACCAATAAGAGCTGAAGTGTGACGGTCAACTGAAGTAGGACTGCTTGCCGCAACCACCGAAACAACAGTTCCTTCTTCAATGTCCGAAGAAGCGCCACTATCCTGGACAAACTCCCAGAAACAGGCACTTCCATCAGGCCAACCTCGGATAATATCAAACACAGAACTCAATTGTGACATTGCCGTTCTCCTTATGTAGCCACAACAATGTAGCCTGCAGTGGCATTAGACTCAATAACCTGTCCAATGGCCTGCTTATCAGCACCCGCTGTGAGTTTCGTAATGACTCCAGCATTGGCATACACCAGGTCTCCTACAGCAAAAGAACCGGAAGTGTCCACTTTGAAGACCAAACCTGTATGCAAGGCTAGACAAGAAATTTTGTCGGCAAAGCTGGAATCCCAAGAATCACTTCCTCGCGTCACTAACCACAGATAATCAGGAACGGCGTCTGCTGCAGAAGAAGTAGCTGCATCTACAACCGGATTACCTGTACCATCATCTTCCACAGCAACAATTACACCTTCTGAAAGGGTAATTGTGGGCGGAGATTTGGGAGGAAAACTTCCTTCCATAGCGGAACGACCGCTAGGGGGTTCTCCTGCAAGAATATCAAACTGCGAGTTCAAATTTGACATTGTCGAGGCCTCCTAGTAAGTGGCAACAGCAATCTGGCCACCGCTGCCAGACTGCTTATTGGACCAAACAACAACACCAACAGGCCAGAGATCCGTAACCGCTTCAAGAACTCCGGCGTTTACCTGGACTTTGGTTCCCGGAACCAGGGTGTTGGCCGAGTCATGCTGGATTTTGAAGGTGATACCACTGTGCATCTTGAGACAGCTTACCTTATTAACAAACTGTGAATCCCATTGATCATTGCCCTGGATTACCAGCCAGGCGTCATCCTTGGCTGCGGGACTAGCATTGTTGGGACCGTTACTGGAGGTCAATGCTTCGACATGGACACCACCCGAACCATCAGTGTTGGTTTTAACGATGGTCCCTTCTGCCAAAGTAGAACCACTTTTGGGAGCAAATGACTGCTCGAGTGCCGAACCAAAAGGCCAACCTCGCAGAGTGTCAAAAACAGAATTCAAATTTGACATTGTGATATCTCCTATTCACCAAGAATCCACTGAGTAAACCGGTCTTCGGCCACTGCTGCAGCTTCTTTGGTAGTCATGGGTCCGGTGGCATCCAGAGCGTCAGCTGGACTTCCCAGGTCACTGGCGATTTTTTCTGTATCCACTAACTTCTGGAAAGTAGCCAAAATGTCAATATCCGATTTGGCAATCTTGTCAAGAACATCGTCATTAATGTGATCGCCAGTCAAATTCTGAAAACGTTCACGAAGAATACTGGCTAGCTTCTGACGGTGCTCCTGGATTTCCTGGACACGAGTAGCTTCAATACTATCGATATAATCAGCTACCTTGTCCAAAACGTTAGCCACTTTTTCAAGATGGATCATGATTCACCACCCGATTTTCCTTTTGAGAGTTTCTAATCCGATCAGAGCTTTGGCAATCTTGGCCATTTTGACTGGTCGATTGCTTATTTCTTTTTTCGCAGCCTGGCGAAGTTCCGCTGCGACTTTTCGGAGAATATTCTGCATTACCGTTCTCCGTGTACAAATCTCGAGAGTTCTTCTACAGTAATGTCATCTTGCAAATTATTTCGCATCAACATCGCCATTTTTTTCAAAAGACTTCCCAGTTCTGTCTTGGGAGCTTTTTCAATTTCTTTGAAAGCCTGATGCTGAGCAAGCTTGACCAGTTTATTATGCTTTACTTGATCAAGCACTTCCTCTGCAATTTTTCCAATCGATCCAGGCATCATATCTCCGTAAACTCAGAATTATATCCAGTAACCGGTCCCACGAGCCCTGCGTTGCCCAGAAGTCCTGACAGTAAACCCTGCACATTACTTCCAGAAAGACCTTTCAGGAGAGAAGGAGCAGCCATACCAGCAGCAAATCCTGCTCCCAGCGCTAACCGAGGATCCAAGTTAGCCAAGAAGCCTTCCTTTTTTTCCTTGCCAAGAAGCTTTCCTAGTGCAGCACCTGTTCCAAAGAGGGCAGAACCTCCAAGAATGTAAGGAAGCACTCCCGCTTCTTTAACCTGTTCCTCGGCAAACCGGAAGATTTCCGGATATATTTCCAAAGCTGTTTTCATTTACAATGCTTTCAGAATCTTGATGGTATCGTTATAACCCCGAGAAAAGGTATCCTGGGCCAACTTATTGAGCTCTTTGGCAGTGTCCCGGTACCCTGCCACAATGGACTCCGAAGCCTCCTTGTAACCAGCTTCCAACGACTTTCGCGCCTCCGGATCTGCAGCAATCTTCTCGAGAGTTTCATTCAAGGTTTCATTCTCAGCTGCCTGTTTCTCAAGACCCTCGGCAATTTCAGCCAGTTTATTCTGACCTTCCTCAGTTTTCATGAGTTCAGCGATTTCAGCATTTGCATCCTTGTAACCCTGGACAAAAGCGGCTGTCTTGGCTTGCTCGATTTCTTGCATACCTGTCAGATATCCTAGTTCAACCGCTTGCTTGGTAAGGTCGGGATTCTCCTCTGCAAACTTCTCAAAGCTTTCATAGGTGTCAGAATTATCCGAAGCTACTTTCTCTGAAGCATTCTCCCATTGCTGCAGGCGTGCTACAAAACTATCAGCCATCGCTGCACCATAAACCTCAGCTTCCTTGATAATCGCAACACGCTCGCTGTCCGCGAGTTCGGAAGCTATTTTTACCAGTTGGTCAGTGGCTGAAGTATTCTGCTCGGCTTTTTTCTCCTGAGAAGGTTGCATGGCTTCATTAAGAGACTTGATGAGTTCCTGCTTAATATCAGCAGGAGAAGCCTCTTTCTGTTGTTCTTCCTTTTTTTCGGAAGCTTGCTTCTCGATGCCGTCGTTGCCAATTTCTTTGAGATCAGCCAGAATGTCATTCAACTTGAGGGGTTGGTTCATTTTTCGTCTCCTCTTTCCAAATTCACTGGGTAATAGTAGGTTGAACCTCCAACATACACAAGCTAAATCAAAATGTTACCTACCATCCTAGCCGCTTCATCGAAATTTGCAACACTGTAGGATGGCAAACGAAGATCCTCTATCTTTTGCGGATACTGCTGTAATTCCATAGAAGTTTTCAGCATAAGGTGGACTTCTGGTAAATCTTCAGCGAAACTACGTTTTTCTATCATTTCAGTTCCAGCAAAAGATTCACCTCCAGGATAAAGTCTGGAAAATCTCCGGTAAGAAGGAGATTTCCATGGCAAATAAACCTTCCTTCCTTCTGTCGAATAGGCATAAGGATGTTCCGGAATATTTTCTGCCAGAGCATGACCTCCTGCCAGTGTTAATGGAATACCTGCAAGAAGACCTAACCTACCAAAAGGAGCAGCAAGAATGCCCAGTCCACCTGCTAGTAATGCTGTTCCTCCAAGAATGCTTTTCAGCTGTTCTTTTCCTGCAGTGTCAGAAGCTCTCCTTTGAGCATAACGTGTAGTCTGATAAACTCTTCCAGTACGGGGATCCCGCACAGTCACGACATCCTGCATTCCACCATATTCAGTGGGTTGAAAGATTTTGGGAGCGTAATGCCGGTAGAGGTATTCTTTCCACTGGGATCTTTTTTCCATCAGGAAAGAAAGTTTTTCGGCCAGACCAGAATCGACTTTATCTGGGGTAATATTAAATATTCCTGTCTGTTCCAAGTCTTCTATCAACTCGGGATTTTCAGCAAAAAGCCGATAAATCTCTCCTTGCAATGCCATTATCCTAATAATGATCTCCGGATCCAGATTTATGTTAGGATTTATTTTCCAAATAAGATACTTCAAGAATTCCGGAGTGGTCATAAGGATTCCCATAGATGAAAGAGTTGAAAGGACCACTGCCGGGTTGTGCTTAATCAATTCCCGGATAACGTCATCAGGAATCGGAGGCATTTTCTTGGAAATATCTTCAACAAATGGTTTCAGTTTTTCCAAAAGCCGAACATCGCCATTTTCATCCTTTGCACCAACAACCTGACCCTTCAAAATTTTTCGGATCAGATTCATCTTTTTCAGTGTTGCAATTTTGTTATTGATGTTATCGACGTATTCTCCGAGAAAAGCAGAACTTCGTACCAACGGTACAACTTCTGCTACTTTCTTCATCATGAAACCCAGACGATCTGCCGGACGACGAACTATAGAAATGTCGAAAAACTTGGGACTGGGATTCCAGACGAAAATCTTTTTTCCGTTAGGAAGCAATTCTCCCAGATGATATTTAGCGTGGTCACAGTACTGCCGACGAGTTGGTGCTTTATTCCCACAAATGGAACAAGCATCAAAACGTACCCTGCAACCCATGCTGACCGCGATATTGTTTCCTTTTTCGATCTCTTGAACAATATCTGATGCTTTATCATTGTCCAAAGCAATCAACAATTCAACACGATGCATGGGCCAATTATAAAAAGCCTTTAAAACGTCTCCGATACTTCTAGAAGGATCTTTATTGATATGGTGTTTGAAAACTTTGGCCAGAGTCTCGAATGTATGATAATGTTTAGGAAGAACATCATCCTCTGTAATTACTGTATCTTTTATTCGAAGAGGTCTTTCTGGCCAAGCATCCCCGTTCCTGTTGGGACCGTAAAACTCTCCAGCAGTCATTGCCAAAACCAGAATGATAGTCTTGCCAGGAATCGGTTTGACATTTTTGATATAGTCAAGAGCTTCGCTAGCTGTTTTGGTATGACCTAAAACATCACCAGGGCGAACCAGTTGAATTGTAGGTTCACCTGATGGGGAGATCTCCTCAAACTCGATTATTTTGGGAAACCCGTACATTTAGATCAGTTGCCCTAGAAGTTTCATCCCGTATTCTCGGTTGATTAACTTCAATTCGGCCGCGATTTTTTTGACACCGCCTTTGAATTGTTCTAAATTTCCCAAAGTAGCATCCAACCAGCCAACAGACGCCAATTTTTTAGTTATCTCTTTGAACTCTTCCTCTTGGTCGCTGGCCTTCTTCTCTTTTTTGGAAAGAGCGTTAAGACCATAAAGACCTGCTCCCACGGCAGCTGCCGCCAATGCAGCTTGGAGAGCTTTATTTCGCAAGTCAGAGGACATTTCTTTTCCAGCATTCTGCAATCTATTAATTAAATAAGAACCCGCTAGAGTTGTTGGAATTGCAGCACCGGAGGCGTAACCGAGTCCCTTGAGAAGAGTTTGAGTGTTGAAAGCCATCTTTTCCAAAGCATTAAACATTTCATTAACAACACCGACTTTTGCTTCTGCTATTTTCTCAAGAACTTCGCGATCATCCTTGAAAAACTCAGCTAGCTTATCAAGATTTCGCGCTGTTGTCGCAGAACGAGCAATGTCTGGAAGAATATTGGAAAAGGGAATCATTTTACTCTCCCACCAGTTCTTTGAAACAAACAAGTCCATCTATAATATTTTTAAACTCAGCGTTCTTGATATATTGCTGGCGTCCAAAAGCATACATGGCAGTTTTGATATTCAGCTCATCAGGAACTGAAATACCCTCTGCTTGTAATTTTTTGGCAGCAATTTTATGCAATCCTGCAAAGGACAATTTATGAGCTGCCTTTTTTCCAAATAGTTTGGCTACTTTTATCATTGCGGCCTCCAGATTATCTTTTGCCACCAAGACCCGTGACTGCCTTTTCAGCTTCAGCAAGACTTTTGATGGTGGTAAAATCAATTCCACCAGAAGAAGTTGCAGCCAAACGGAGAAGAGACTTTACTGCATTTTTATCAGCAGAAAGAGTAGGAGCTACTTTTGCCATGGTATGAAATGCCTCGAGAAGTGTCTTGTCATCGGCTTGCCCGATAATCGGATCTTCTTTCTTGAGAAGTCCAAAAATCTTTTTTCTCGTAGGACTCAGTTGAAGTGTGTCTTTAAGAGTCTCAAAACCCTTGGAAGCCATATCTTTGGTAAGACCGACAACAGCTTCACCAAGACCAGAACCGACATTTTTGGCAAAGGCGCCAGCAACAGTTTCATCGGCTTTGATTCGATTGGTAAGTGAGTTCAGAGCCCTATTAATTCTATAACTAAGCGTCTCGCCAGGCTGACCACCCTCGACAGCACCCCAAAGGCCAGCGGCTCCAAGACCCAAAAGAGGAACTCCTAGGGCATATGTCCAGGGACTTTTTGCCAGGCCTCGAGCCTCTTCCAATAATGCTTTTATCGAAAAAGGGCCAAACTTAGCAGTTGCTTGAGTGGCACTCAACTTGATAAAGTCTTCTGGTTCAATAAATGTGCTCACAGCCATCTCCCCAGATTACTTTGCAGGTAGTCACAAGCTTCTTTACAAAGATTGTACTCATCGGTCAGTTTAAGCAACTGATCAAATGCCTGAAACTCTTTAGAAGCGGTATCAACAACACACGCTTTCTTTTCCAGAGAAATGTTTGTTATCAGAGGAAGCTTAAGACAACTGCGAATATCATTGATAACCGGAATAGCAGCATCTCCGCGAAGTGCAAAAGCTTCTTTCTCAAAATGTTCCAAATCCGGTCCATTCAGTTTTGCAAATTCCGAGGCAAAGTCATCAAGCTGTTCTTTGTATTCAAAAGCAGCAGCGTGCTTACGAGATTCCAACTCCTGTGCAACTTTTCTGATCCTGATTATCATCATGGATTTTCTACCAGGTCCAGTCTTTGTAACCGTTTTAGTTACTTCACCTGGTCCTGTTTTTTCAACTTTTTCTTGGACATCTTCTTTCGGAAGTTCTCCAAACATATCCATTATCTTATCAAGAAGACTGTCTTGCGGGAGTTCATTCTCTGGAGTTTCAGGACATTCTACAACATTCTTAAGAACTTTGTCAGGATCTGCAGGTTCAAATTCAATGATCTTCTCTTTATCTGCTTTATCAAAAAGAGTCAAATGAGTCAGAGTATTAGCCAATTGAACAAGATTGTGAATCTGATCAGGATTCAAACCTAGCTCGTTGGAAATTTTGGCAAGAGTTTGTTCCAGTGGAATACTATTATCCAAGTATTCCAATGCAGCTGCTTTTGCCAGTCTGTCAAAATCATTAGAAGAGAGTACCTTCATCTCTGACCTCAGTGTTCAATTTTTTCAGTAGGAATTCCCATTTCATCCGCATTGGTAGTGTCATCTTCCGATTCCAACTCCAACATAATTTTTTCAACCACACCTGTCCTGTTTTCAGATGATTCTTCTGTGGCACGCAAAGCTAGCTGCGCCCACTTCAATGCGGCTCGAGCCATTTTAGAATCTACCGGATTAACCTTTACCATTTGACCAACCATAAAGGCTGTGGCTCTGATCCCCTCTTGTACTTTGACTGGATCGACAGACTGTTCACCGTGCGAAAAACGGATTTTTAGACTTTCTTTTCCCATGTCCACTGCAAATTTCTTTAGTTCTGATCCAAAGATGCTTTTATCGTAGGTTCTCGAATAGTCGATTTTATCCAACAAATCTTCAAAAACACCAACATCGAAAAAAATCTTCCGATAGAAATCTACAACATCTTCAGGTACACCAAGTGTTTCTTCTATTTCCTCTGAGGAAATATCAACCAGCAGAAAAGCTTCGAGAACCTCCTTCTTGAATTCTTTGGAGAAGATATCAAAGGCACGGCTTGCAGTCTTAGAAGCTGGCAAGCCTTTCAAAACGTTAAACGTTTCTTTTTCGAGCTCCCCTTTGGGGGGCTTTGCCATCTTTGAAATCTTCATGAATTTATGATCCGGTTGCTTCTTCACCTTCAGTTCTCGGTAAAGCTGTTTTATAAGCCTTGATTACAAGTCCACTTAAGTTCCTAAAAACGGAGAGCATCTTGCCCTCCAACTTAGTATAAGGCTCATCTCCTATTTCTTCAATCAATTCTTTTTCTTGTACCCACATTGAAAACAAAAGCCTTCCTAGCTTATCCAAGGCACTTTCAAAAACAGGAAGATACTCAGCCATGAGAGCTTTAAGATTACCCATGTGTGCTAGACTACCAATGGCGGTTGCCTCAAAAATTTCGGGTTCTTGTAGCTTTTCCGAAGTCTGTGCCGCTTCTTGCAATGCTTGTTGCTGTTGAGCAAGGGCCATTTGTTGCTGTTGCAGAGCATCTGCTTGCTGTTGCAGTGCCATTTGTTGTTGTTGTAATGCCTGGGCAGCAGCATCCATGGGAGTTGTTGGAGCCATTGCTCCAGCCATAGCCTCGGGAGGCATTGCTCCAGGAGGCATTGCTCCAGGAGGCATTGCTCCAGGAGGCATTGCTCCAGCCATAGCCTCGGGAGGCATTGCTCCAGGAGGCATTGCTCCAGCCATAGCCTCGGGAGGCATTGCTCCGGGAGGCATCCCTTGTGCTTCTTTCAAATGAGCCAGCTTTTCCAGAACTGCATCATTAACTACATAAAAACGGACCTTTCCGTCTACACTAGCTTCTTTGAGAAGCATCTCAGCATCATCTGCCGTAAAGCCCAAGTCACTAACTAAACTTTGAACAGCTGCAAACTTATCCTGAGAAGGTAACCCAGCAATCGAATACATTCCCATGCCTGCATCAACAATGTGTGCTTTCAAAGCACCAGCTTTTTTTAACATCTTAAGGAAATCCAACCCGGCTTCCTGGCCCAAAAGAAGTTTTAACTCCTTTCCTTTTTCCAGAGGAATAAACTTATAATCTTCTGGAAGAAAAGCCAGATTGGATCCCGCAGGAGCGATAATCTTATGAACTGGATACTTAGGATCGGTAACCAGTTCTTTTCCATTGAAAAGCTTGATTCTTCTAACTCCATCGCTTCCTGTTGTTATAGTGTCTATGTTAACAACTTCGGTACCTCTGGGTTTTCCATCTCGAAGAGAGAGGAAAAATCCCAAACCCGGACGAGGAGCTCCTTTCACACTATTTGATATTTTACTCAGTAATTCAGGGTTTGAGAATGAATGCTGCGCAATTATCCCATCTGTTGTTTCTATCCATTCACCGTCTTCTGTATAAACAAGATATTCCGTTTGAGAAATGTCATCAACATCTCTCATAGGATATGCTGATTCACCAACTAAAAGATTACTGGTCCTTTTCTTGACTCTGATCTTATAAGGATCCTCATACTTTTTCTGATCTGTTCTTCGCATAGCCTTAAAGAATTGATCAAGAGGCTGAGGATTAACAATCACCAGAGCATTAACCAAAGAACCATCCTGTTTAACAACACTATAAAAACCAGTTTCATCTGGAGTACCAAACTTCAATTCTTTTTCTTCCAGAACTGGACGATTTGTCTTTTTACGTTGATCGGCAACAACATAGCCTTGCTTAACGGCAGTCTGCCAAGCCTCACCAGCATTTTTTCCAAACCAACGAAAGAATTCCTCCTTTGTACTTTCGGGAGTCAAAAAGGCATACTTTGGCTCATCAATTTTTTCAGGTACAGGTTGCAGTGACTCAAGAAGCATATCTTTATCAAAATTCTCAAAAGCATACTTGAGGATTTCATGGTTGTTTTCGAGAACAGAAATAAATGCCTTTTTTACAAAATTAGGTGCCTGGGAAAGAAAATGGGCTAACTTAGTTCCAGGCATTTTTTCAGCAGCAAAGGAGAATCTTCCATAAGTAGGAGGTGTAACAGCTTCCCTAACACTGGGATTAACTGGCAACATGTCAGGAGGAATGACTTTTTTTCCCAATTCAGATGTTGACTTGTGAGCAACCTCTTCGATCCAATCTTTGGAAAAGGGAACAAACAGGTCTTCGTCTTTGACATACATTAGTTCAAGAGGCTTTAGCTGATTATCGGCTAGAACAACCGGAACAAATACAGTTGTTCCTGAAACATCCAGAATAAACGCTCCGATGCCGCTACCTTCATCCATATTAGTTCGCAAAATTTTGAAAGTAACCACCAAATCAGCCAAGTCAGGATATTTGGCAGTAAAGATGCGCTGTGCAAGTTGGGCAAAACCCTGCTCAAAAGCAGTTTCAGCCTCTTCTGCGGTAGGCGGGGGTTGCATCATAGCAAGAGTCTTTGGAGATACAGGCATCTCTTTTACCTCTCAGAGAAGCTTTCCTGACTGATAAATAGCAACTGGAAAAGCGGATGTTGCAACATGAGTCAGAAAAGCAGGAATCAGTGTTTTCAACGCTTGTAGTTTATCCGGAGCTTCCTTAATTGCTTCCATGGAAGCACCCAATTCTTCTGATAATGCTGGAGCTGCTAACGCAGCAGATGTTCCAGAAAGAATATTAAAAACTTCTCGCTGTGTGTCGGAATTACGAACCAGAGCCTTTATCGCCAATGTCACAGGAAGCGAAACTATTGTGTTAAGCCGTGCAAGACTCTGTGTAGCAGCAATCAACTTGTCATATAGTTGTGCTTTCCTAAGGTTTTTAGCATGCCCCAGTTCATGCGCCATTACAGCAGGATTTGAAACGCCCAGAGCAATCAAATCTCTTCGGGGAAAGTAACCTCCCGGAAAGCCTGGAGTAGGAACCACTTTTATCTTGGCCAGTGAAGGATCTTGTTGAAGATTTCTAACAAGTACCTGTCTAATTTGCTTCAAAACTTCTGGAGAAACCCCTTCCTGAAAAAAACTCGAGACTTCAGATAGAGGTCTCGTGAATTTTTTGAGTTCTTTATCGCTAGTTAGATTTCTCAATGTTCCTATCATTTTGCAATCGACACCAATTTGGGCAGTTTCTCCTTGCTAGCAGTATTTTCTTTGTCTTGTACTTTTTTTTGTTCTAATTCGTTTTTCTGGTCTTCTTCTTGGTTCTTGTTGTAAATTGGAATCCCAGCTTTCTGGTCTTCTTGGTTCTTGTTGTAAATTGGAATTCCAGCTTTCTGCGCCAACAAGTTTGCAAGGCGCAAGGCTTTTGAATGCCCCAACACGTAATCAACAACTGGGATTGCACTGATTTTAATCATACTTTCTACCAGTGCAATCCCATATCTTCGACCCAATTGGCTCAACCGTTGATCCTCCGGAGACGAGAAATCAGGTCACCTGCACGGACAGCAGCTGTTTTTTCTTCCTCTTTTTTCTCTTCTTTTTTCTCTTCCTTCTTCTCTTCCTTGGCCTCAGAACCTTCCTCCTTCTTCTTCTCCTCAATATAGTTCTTCAGACCCTCGGGAAGCTCAGCAGTCTTCTGGATGTAGTCAGCAACACGATCAGCATCGCTGGGTGTCATGCTCATCAGGTACTGAACAGCAGCAACCTTGGACATCTGGTCCATCCAGAAAGGAAAGACATGAGCATATTTGGCACTGGTAAGTTTAAACTGTTGCAGCCAGGTGTCATCTGCAGCAGTCTTGCCTGCGGTTTGCTGAATAGCGGAATTAGTTCCCGAGATACCTACGGGACCCATTTCGCCAGGTTTCTTCTGTTCAGTGCCAACGGCACTGGCGCGTTCGGCAGCCTGCTGAACAGAATTGCCTACGCCAGTAACAGCGTATCCCTCAGGACGTTCCTTGGCCTCGGCAGCGTTTTCACCTGTAACGCTGGCTGCCTGGTTGAGCGTGTTCAGCTGAGAAGGATCATCAGGATTAAGAGTAGTTCCCATGGCCAACTTTTTGATCAGCTCTCGAAGACTGGCACTCTTGGCCTCTGTAGCTGAATTTGATCCCGGTTCTCCCACGGGACCCATCTTCTCAGGCTGGGAAACCTCGGTGCCAACCGCTCCCTTACCAGAATCTGCCTGGGTACCTACTCCATCCTCGCCTACATTGGCATAACCCTCAGGCCTGTCCTTGAGGTCCTCGGAAGCCTCAGCCTGAGTGGAATTAGGCTCTGTATTCAATTGGGAAGGATCATCGGGATTCACATTTGAACCCTCGGCAATCTTCTTCCGAAGAGCATCAAGAGCTTCCTTCAGTGAAGAGGTCTTGGCGGTTTCCTCCACAGTCTCCGCTGCATCACTAGCATTATCAGCTGCTTCTTGGAGATTGTTAGCCAGATCAGTCAGAACAGTGGCAATCTCTGCAGTAGCTTCAGGGGGAACCTCCTCAACAGGTTGCTCAGGCAACTGCTCAGCTACAGAATCCGCCAATTCAGCAGCAAGCTCCTCGTTGGCCAGCTTGATGACTTCGGTGTCCATCAAAGCCTTGGTAACGCCTCTTACATAAGCTTTTCGAAACATTTTTCACTCCTTTTCGAATTAGGTTACAATCAGTGCAAATACTAGGTTAAACTCGCAAAAAGTCCAAACAATTTGTAATGTTAATAACGACGTCCGGGTCCCTGGCCGAATTCCAGCCCATAAACAAACGCCGGGATGGGGTGACTACCATGAAGATTGGTCTTTTGAGCATAATGAACTCCTTCTAACAAAGATTCTTTTAGATGTCGATGTGCCAGACGGGCCATCCAATCTGGGTTCAAAAGAGGGTTCCTGGTAATAGGCCTCACAATAAATGAAATATCAGGGGGTTTAGCAATTGTCAAAACAGTTTTAAACTTATTTTTTTTCAAGTCTGAAAGTACTTCTGGAGTCAATTCTGTTCCTGCCAGGTGGTGCAAATAATTCTTTGCCAATAGTTTTCCTTGTGCCCTGGAAAGAGGAAGTTCTTCAATGTCCTGTCCAAGACGTTTAACGAAATTATTATAATCAACTAGCTCTCCAGGAAAATACCTTCCTTCAGGATCATTTTGAATTTCTACTTGGTTCAAATGGCTTTTTGCAAGAATTTCAAAATGTCGTTTATCCAAATCCAAGCCCTGACGCTTATAGAGATCATGCAACTGGGAAACAACATATTTTCTCCCCTCACCAAGTCCCAAGTATTTAACAACCTCATCTGGTTTAGGAATTCCATCTGATAGGGCCTTTCCAGGAAAAACATTTTCTCCTTTCTTTACCAAAATACGCAGTCCTGGAGGGACGTAGTGTTCTTTATTGTTGACTACAACATTAAAGCCTCCCTGAGGAGCTTGTTCGACTTTAGAAACTTTTCCTCGTTCAGAAGATAAAGTCGCTTTGTTCATAAAACTTTGGGGCATTTCCAAGAAACTACGGAGTCCAGCCAAACCTTCAATTTTGAGTTTATCGGCTCCTGGCTGCCGAACACCATGTTTAGCACTCAAAACAAACTGCGTAAGAGGTTCAGTAATCGCCTGAGCCGAACGGACACCAACGTTTGTTCCAATCTCCGGAAAACTACCGTATTCATTCAATCCATAACATTTCTGACAAACGCCCTCATGCGCCTCACATGTCATAGGAGATCGCACGATCACGGTACCTTTTTTCTTGCGAAGCTTGTTGAAAACCTCTGAAGTAATAATCGAACCCGCAGGAATCCCGTATGCCGGCTGTGCCAAGACACGATCAACAATGTTAGGATCATCAGTACTAGAAGTAATCCCATTCTGAGTTCCGCAATCCTCTTCAAGGACCAACTGATCAGTCATGTTATTGACAAGAATCTTGGAAAAATCTCCTGGTTCTGTAACTGCTAAATTAGAAGAAATCTGATTCTGACGCGATTCAATATTAGCAGTAAACATTTCACTGGGACGTAGTCCTTGGCTATAGCTATGGTGGATCATCCAGGGATTGATTTCTCCTTTAGAAGTCCGGGCCGCCACAGGGGCCAAAAAAGAACGCATGAGCTGGATTGGTTTTCCACGCGCTCCGGAACTAACAAGAATGGCCTGGGTTCCGTGAAATTTCTTGGTAGCATCAAGAAGCTTATTCTGCGTCTCCGCAAGTATTTTCTCTCGTTTTTCTGGAACAGCCTTCTTTATTTTTAACAACGCAGGTTTGATTATCTGTTCTCGAACCGAATAATCTGGTGAAATGTCATCCAGACCAATAGAAAGGCCTTCCGTCATTGCCAACTCGTGTCCAAGTTCCCGCAGTCTATCCATTCTCTCTGCAGCATCGTGAGGATTTTCTTTGGCATATTCGTAAAGGACGCGGTAAAGTTCTTTTTTTGTAAGAGGTCCCCTGATTTTGCTCCTCAGATGGGGAGGAACAACGTCCTCAACAAGAAACTGTCCAAAAGTTTTGCTCATATCGAAGAAACATCCGGAACTTCGATACCTAATCTCCCGATATCATCAAAAGCCCAATTTGCTATCGGTTGATCGTATGTAGGTTGCTTGTCTTTTTTCTTTTCGCTGGGAACTCCAACATCAGGAAAAGAACGAAGAATAGCAGCAAGCTGATCTGCAGGAGAGAGACCAGCTTGCTGATATGCTAATTTTTTCCCTAACTGGAAAGCAAACTTAAGCATTCTCTTTCTCAAATTTCAGGATATGCTTAAATGCCAAAGACCAAAAAGCCATCCCAGCACTACTCGTGAGAAAACCATCAATCAAGGTTTTCCACCAAGTAATACCAGCTATCAATTCAGTCGAAACAACAAAAAGCATCCCTAAACCCAATGTAAACCAGGGAATAGCATTCTTGGGAATAATCTTTTGAACAAATCTACGCAAAATACGAATAATCAGCATAAGTACCAGACCAATAGCAGGAGCCCAGCGACCTTCTCTAAAAAGCTGGATCATGGTACTGATTTGCTCACCAACATCTTTGTCCGTACTATCAAGCTGATCGTCTATCTGGGAACCAACTGTTCCGAGTACATCAGTCTGGGTTCCAGCATCAGCAACACCGGCATCGGGACTTTGAGCCCAAACAAAAGAAGCCAGAAGAAGAATCGTCATAAAACAAATAATCGATGTTCTCATTTTTTTCCTCCTTATACTGCATAGGGAAGACGATAGACACCACCACGTGCTCTGTTTAGTCGTTGTAGTTTTTGCAGTAACTCTTTATTTTTCAAAACTCTGTGTCCTATTTCAGGTTGTACCTTGAGCCATTTCATAAACGTAGGTAGATTTGTAAAAGCCCATCCTCGTAAATCGGCATCTTTCTCGAGATATTCTTCCAAGGCCAAACCATATCCAATTTCAAATGCCATTTTCAACATTTTCAGAAACCTCCGGAAACTAATGATAGGTCATTCCTGCATTTTTTTGAAGCCCCAGTTATTTCCTTTCATTCTAAATAGTGCAAATCTATTTTTCCCTTCTTCGAAGACCAATTTATCTGGAGAGGCCTTGAGAATTTTTACATCCCTAGGCTTTTTAGCCCAAGTAACTTCTCCAGCTCCATATGTTCCCTCAGGTATTTTCCCTTGAAAATTAAGAGCATAATCAGCCGTGTGTGTAGGTTGCTGAATTGCCAAGAGAATCTTCTTGGTAGAAGGGAGTCTAGCCTTCGGAATAGCAAAAGAATGAGCTTTCCCTGTGCTGGGATCTATCAAACGCAGATCATAGTGTTTTCCTGCTACGTGGGCCTTATGCTTCTGAATTGAAAGTTTCCAGGCCTTGTTCTTGATTGTTGGAATAGGATCAATTTTCCGTGATATTGGAATACCTGGAGCAAATTCTTTTTTCGATGCTGTTTTATATTCCCGTTCAACCATCGGTTGTAAAAACTTTCGGAATCTACCAGCATCAGCAGTTCTCCGGTAGGCTTCCTCTAATTTTGGTCTGAATTCTTCCAGCGCTTCTTCAGTACGAAGCCCTCCCTGAAGTGCTTTCCGTATCCAAGGACGGATGTAGTTCCGAGCATCTTCGTAAACTTCTTCAGAAGGCATTCCTTTGTTCTTACGAAATTCAACTAAGCGCCTAAAAAGATAGTCAGGATCATTCTCCTCCATAAAATCAGATAAGGTATCAGCATCGTTAATCACTCTTGCCAGGGTACTGCGAGGATTACCGCTTGAGTATCTATGTTCCCTAATAGCATGACCTACGGCAGACCTCGATTGTGGAGGTAAAGATTTTAAGTACTGCTGGGCCAATTCTTCCCCAACTTCAGCATGTTGTTCTCTACCGTAAGAAAGACCTATATCATGTAATACGGCTGCAGCTATAACTCTATCACGAGGAAGTTTGAAACGTTCATTAAGCTTATTAGCAGCACGGATAACGTTTTCAACATGGCGTCTTCCATGAGCCTTGTCAGTATTGTCATAAGTCGCCAATGCACGTTCAAGTTCAGAACGCAAAGCAGGATTACGCACATCTGACAATAACGAAGAAACTTTAACTTTGTTTATTCTAAAATCTGAATGTCTTACTTTTGGTAAGTCTTCTAGTTTAACAGGTGCAGCTACTAACCCAGTACGAGATGAAAGGCTATATGGTGCCTTCACAGAACCTCTAAACTTCAAAGGTGTAGTGTCTATCCTAATCTGATCCACTTTTGCCTTGGCCAGTGTAACGTCAGGACGTTGGGCAATGCTCTTGAGAAGATTTTTGACTTTTTTCCTGGCTTGGTCAACATCAATCTTTTTGCCAAGAATTCCCTTTACATAAAAACCCCGGTCACCGGAAAATTGGACCTGAACATTTTTCACATCTTCAGAATCCGACATTATCTTGGCAATTGTCTCGGTTATCGATTTTGTTTTTCTCCAGGGAACCTTCTCTCCTGGATCTATATCTGCTAGAAGTAAATTGGTTTTCTTTCCAAAAACAGGATGAATTTCTGACATGCGAACTTCAGTCCAGTTATCAAAATCTTTAGCTTTTCTTAAATTAATAAAATTCCCGTGGGAGTCTTTCCTTCGTAAAACCACTTGTTCAGGAGAAAAATTCTGACGAATAATGGTTTCATTCGTCCCAGTAGAACGAACTGCCTGTAAAATTCTTCTCTTTACTTCAGGACGTTGATAGTAGTCAAACACATCTCTTTTGGTAAGAGAACCATACGGTGATTTAATAATCACCTTGTCCCAGCGTCGAGGGTCTTTCTTTGCCATCCTATTTCCTGATTTCTACTGGTGTTGAAAGACTTATTTCTCCTCTGTGGTAAGCTGCCATAGCATCTGCTTTGGTATCAAAAACTCTTTTCTTTCCGGAAGGTTTCTTGCTGGTTGCCAAATAAAGTCCAGCAACCGCCTCCTGTTGTGGAGCTGCTTTAGTAAGCGTTCCTTTTTCCTGGTCACTCAAAAGCATATTTGGAAGTGTCATTCTCCTGGCTTCCATCCTGGCTTCATCAGTAACTGGAACATGGATTTGAACAGCATCTCCATCAAAATCTCCGGCCTGAAGCGGTGCAAGAAATTCATGGACTCGTATAGTTTTTCCACTAACCAACTTGGGATAAGCCGCAATAACGTTGTATCTGTACAATGAAGGAGCCCGATTGACCAAAATAGGCCTGTCTTTCAATTCTTGTTTTAGAATTTCCTGAGCAAGGGGATGCTTCTCCTCGATCATTTTCTTGGCATCAAAGACTTTATAACCTCGTTGTACCAGTTGACGAACAAGAAAAGGTTGATACATCCTCCATGCCATCTCTTCTGGAATACCGATTTCATCCAAACCAATACTGGGATCTGGCGCAATAGTTCCTCTTCCAGTAAGATCTAATCGTTTCTTAATCAATTTCTTCTGAAAAAATCCTTGTTTAGGAGATGTACCTGCAATCCTGTCGATAAAACCCCTTACTTTCCGGGCTTGAAGTTGAGGACTGACAGGCGAACCCAGACCATAAACAGCTTTCACTGTATCGTAGAGATGGACTCGAGCATCAGCCTGCGCTTCAGGTATTCCCTTGGTTTTGTCCAACATCTCATTGGCAAGCATCAGATCACGGTACAGATAGTTGGCATCGCTTACCTGCAGATCTCCACGAGCACCAGGAATTATTGGCCTGAAAACAGGTGGTATCACTGGAATTTTTTTAACAAAATAAGCATCTTCGGGACGAATATTGTTTTCTTTCAGTCCCTTGATATACTTAAGGGCTTTAATCGCCTGGTCGCGTTCAGCACCCTTGAGTCTAGGTATACGGTCCAGGAGCTCTTTTTCCTTAGCATTTAAATCCAGTCGAGAAAACTCTTCTCTCAGAGAAACAGTACCCTTGCTCTTGATTGCTTCTTTCAGTTCCCTGTCTCTCAAACCTGACAAAATTTTTACAGGACGTTCGAATAAAGGATTAATCATCGGCTCTTTTAATTCAATATGAGCCCACTTTGTTCCTGAAGGTCCTCCTGTTTTCACAGGGTCAAAAAGACCACCAGCCTCTGGCCTGAGGTCTTTAGCTCTCACAAAGAGAGGCTTCTCTATTTTTCCCGCGCTCATCTGCGTAGTATCTTTATCCGTCAAGGGTGCCAGAGTTATCTGATCATCGCTCTTGTTCATCTTGATACCAGCACCTGCCAACATAGTTCCAAACTTGTCATACGCAAATGTTGTATTCAAAGGAGGAAGTGGTTGTCCAAGCTGATACGCCCGCCACCAGTTATCATTCTTTTGACTTTTAATAATGCTAGCTTCTTTAAGAACATTTCTGGCATCGTGAGCGATTAATGCATTGAACACCAATCTCCCCATACTTTTCGATCCGTGTGTTCCTCCAGCAGAAGGTTGTTGATCGACATCATAATCTTCAACGCCACGCGCACTAAAGTTGGTATCAGTGGATTTGAAAAGCTTCAGAGTGTACTGAGGTCCTACGAAAACGTTTTTGATTTTCTTTCCGGTTACAGGATCAAAGACGGTTTCCTTGTCTCTTACACTGTGTTTTTTTAGCAACTCTTTTGCCCATTTTACATTATCTTTTCCAGAGAAATTACGAACAACAACCGGCTTGCCTGTTTTCTTGGCAACCTTGGCAACCGCGGTTTCTATGATCTGTGCCGGATTAATCCTGGAAACAACAACAGCTGAAGAAACAGCCAAGTCTACTGGGTTGCCAGACTCATCGCGAACCATTTCGGAATCGGGAACAATAGCAGAAATAACACCTTTGTTCCCGTAGGACCCGCTAATCTTATCTCCGATTCGAGCTGGCTGTTTGGTTTTAATTGTCAACCTAATCTTATTTCCAGATTTGGCAACATCAATCACTTCTCCTTCTTCTTCCCGTTCCCAGACAACAGCTATATCATGATATGGCTTCACCAGACTCTTATGCAATTTTCCCAGCATTTCTGCTTCGGGAGAAAGCGTACTCTTTCTCAAAGCAGCAATCAGAATATCACCCTTGCGCACCTTTGATCCAGGTTTGGCAACACCATCAGCATCTAGTTTATTGTAATTTTCGGGAAGGTATTTATTCTTAAAATACGCCTGGTGTTTAATAGGATTTACCAGGGAATTAACGTCAAGATCAACACCAAACCGGTACATGTGTAATGAAGTAAGCTTTTTGGCAGCGGATTCTGAGATTACCACAGCATCGTTGCTATTAAGTCCTCGGTAAGGCAAATAAGCTGTATTGAGATTTACTCCTAAAGAAAGAACTCCGTTCTTTGAAAATGGGGTTTCCGCAATAACTTGTCCTTCTCTTACGCGATCCCCCGGCTTCACTTTTGGTTGTTGATCAAAAAAAGTTTTGGAAGCCAATGGAAGATCCCTGAAGAGTTCAACTGAAGCATCTTCAGCAGCCTGTTTACTTTTTTCAGGAGCAATAACAATCTTATCCCTGGTTACTTTCTTTACTACACCACTCACAGGAGAAGTCTTTGTCGTAAATTCTCCAAAAAGAGACGCTGAAGATTCTCCGTTTCCCAAGTATGATTCTGCCCTGACAAGAGGAGGTTCAGCATTCTCGAGAGGCAAGGCCTGGGTCATCATCTTTGAACCCATAGTCTGCCTGTTACCATCGATACTTTCCATGAAGGGAATAAATTGACTGGCAACGCTATACATCCACTGAGCATTAGGAACAACGTAGTCAATTTTTGTAGCAGGAACAGAATAAATTCTATCACCATAAACAGCATCTACTTTATCACGCTTTCCGTAGGGAAATTCTCCTGGGGTGGGGAAGGCTATATGCTTCCTATCCAATTCATCAATGGGAACCAACACGTTTTTCTTTTTCTTAGCATCCCTAAGAACTGTATAGATACGTCCATTCTTATCTCTACTAGCAAAAAGAGTGGTCCTTAAATTGACACCAATACGGTCTGACTCCGGTGTCCGGATGGGATCAAGAACAGCCAAATGTGATGTGTGCAAAGCACGTGCATCATCAGTAATTGCACGGGTACTGGAGATTCCACCTTCTCCCAATGACGTAATCATCGTAGCATGGTCAAATATCTCAATTGGATTTATCTGGGTAGGATTTTGAGAAAGAGCCGACGTAGAAACAAAATTGTAAATAGTCTTTGTAAAGGGAGACTTAGGAAGTTTTTTGAGATCGGGATTACGCTCCAATTTCTGTAAAAATTTACGTCGCAGTGCACGAGCTTCCAGGTCTATCCTTTCTGCAAAAAAGTCATCTACTGACTTAATGTGCTTAAAAGCCAAGTTGTCTCTTTCATCAAAATCTTTTCCAGTCTTGTAGATATGGAGCAATCTCTTCGAAGTTTCTAGAAGAACATTGGGATCTACTTTCTTGAAAGGCTTTCCCAAAGTTTTCTTTGTAATCTCGGGATCCATTTCTGTTTTGTCAAAAACTTCCTTGAGAGCCTCCGCAGGATCTTCGCCAGGCTTCCTTTCGTATGTCCGAACAAAATTCTCGTAGAGTTTTTTGACATACTTATCAGGATTCTTGTAATAAGTCGCCTTATTCTTTTCTACGAGCTTAGGATTCCAAAAGTGTTCTATTTTCTTATCTGGCACTCCCATTTTCCGAAGAACTGGATAGAGAGGAATGGCGCTGTTCCCCACGTTGATTTTGAAATGACCTGTTTTGGGATCCATGGAAAGACGAAAGTTTTCCCCTTTTGAAAGGTTGAATATAGCTTCCAATTCTTCGTTTTTCTTTTTCCTTGTATACACACCAGGACGCATTCTGAGTTGGTTACTGATATTATAAGGATTTCCCCTGATAATAAAAGTATGCATCTGGGTAAAAGTGGGAAGCTGGAGAAGATTGTACTTCGGTAGTTTTTGAATAACTTTTCCAGTTTTCTTATCTCGAAGTATCAGAGTAGCCCTTACAGGCTGCGAAAGCGTTCTGGCCTTGAGAACAGCTTCTTTTATTTTGGCAGGATTAGCCTTTCCAGGCTCTATTGCCAGATCATCTACTTCCAAACGATAACGATCGTTTTCAAATGGAAACACTTTTTGAATTGTTTCCAAAGTCTTATCGGCAATTTCTTTACGCTTCACTGCAGGCGTTACAAAAATGGGTTTGATTTCTTCCATGACTCGAATTATTGTACACAAACACCCGTAAAACAAGTAATTTTTTTGGTAAAAGATTAGGAAAGTTGTTTATCAACCCCAACCGAGAGGAGGGAAGTCATGGAGGGAATACTAAACGAGGCGCTCCGCAAGGAAATTGCGGAGTTGAAGTCTCGCCAGCTGGCGGTGTTCCGACGCCAGCTGGAAAGTCACTGGGGATCCGGCCTCAGTGACGCAGAGCTCGACCGACGTGTCGAGCTCCTGGCCCATCTACGGGGCATCGGTCCCGTTTGGGCCAAAAAGAAGGGAGAGAAAGAGTGGCGAGAGTTCCGCCACTTTATAGACCTTTGCTCTCCCGGAGCAAAGGCAAGGCTTCTCTCTCTCGAAGGAGAAATCGAAATCGTGGATCCTGAGACCCACGATTTCGAAAGCCGTTCGGACCGCCTCCTCCGAGCGGCGTTTTCCAAGATGCGTTTCCTCGAGAAGCGTATCGAGGAAAATCAGAGGAAACATCAGAAACTGCTTGAGGAATTGCAAGCAGTTCAGAATATGGTCAACAAAGCCCAAACCGAGCGGCGCAAGGAGTTGCGCTCGCAAAGGTTCGGGCGTTACATG
>Ga0190359_1000639_pt1 | contig 23285 bp, 16 predicted proteins | sample 48721823_MG_FD_161269 | JGI IMG/M metagenome (GOLD analysis project Ga0190359, IMG submission 161269) | Hydrothermal vent microbial mat bacterial communities from Southern Trench, Guaymas Basin, Mexico - 4872-18-2-3_MG | ecosystem: Environmental > Aquatic > Marine > Hydrothermal vents >... | reverse complement strand
CCGGATGATCACGTTATTGTAAACCCGGGTTCCGCCCTTGCCGAACAGCAGGATCCCGGTGCCGTACGGATCAATAATGGTATTGGCGTAGCAATCCGCTTTCGTGCCCCCGCCGATGATGATACCGCTCATTTGTCCCGTCTGCTGCAGATAGCTGCAGTCTTTCACATAATTATCATAAATATAGCAATCTTTCACGACGCTGCTTACCTGTATACCGTCATATCCGGTATGCTCTACCCGGTTGTGATACACATATACCCCTTCCAGCACCGGAGGTAACAGGGTTCCGCATCCGGAGATATTCTGTCCGTTGTAAAAAGAGCTGCCTATATACATTCCTTCGCCCGGCACATCATGAATATAACAGTCATGCACCCGGGTATTGTACTGGATAAAATTACCCCGGAGGGTAGCCGGATAAATACAATTGGGTTCAGTCTTGGCCATCAATCCGGCAAATCCGGTTTGCGTAATCTCCACATGGCTGATCTCCACATTCGTTGAAAGGTTATTGGCCGACAGGCCCACGCTTCCTCCACCCCCCACTCGGCGGATGAAGATCCCATAGTCATATCCGTTCCCGGGAATTCCCACGAACTTGATATGCGAAGAAAACCGCAGGTCGATCCCGTAGTGGTAATCCGTATCCAGAATGACCTGTCCGCCGCGGTTGGCAAATACGACGGGTTGTCCCGGAGCACCGTGAAAATTCTTTAACAGCAGGTAATCCCGCACGCCGGCACTAAGCCATACAGTATCACCGGGGCCTACTCCGGCAAAAGTTCCTGAAGATCCGTCGGCTACCTGATCAGCCGTCGTGATCAGCCAGGTCTGCGCAGAAAGGGCTACAGTTCCCAGAAGTATAATTAACAGAATTGAAAGAATCCGTTTCATCCCTGCAAATCTAACCAGAATCGGTCAGAAATTGTCTCTTTTCATGAATCTGCCCGGTTTGGGTGCAGAAACGAGATATTCCGCATGAATCCACGGTATCCGGCCCTTTTAACCGGAGATGAACCGAACAGTTCGTCAAAAAGTTCAGGAGTCATCCGCTGCAGATCATTCCATGACAGGGAAATTCTTCTGTTATCCGGTAGTAATTCCGCAATAGAAACTTTCTCGGGATCTTTGTTCCACGGGCAGACTTCCTGACAGATATCACATCCGAATATCCAGTCTGACCAGACACCCTGATACTCATCAGGGATTTCAGACCGGTGCTCGATGGTCAGGTAGGAGATGCATTTTCGGGCATCCAAACGACCGTCACCCAGGAGGGCTCCGGTGGGACAGGCATTCAGGCATCGGGTGCAGGAACCACAAAAATTTCGATCAAAGGGTTCATCCTGAGCAATTTTTAAATCGGTTAGTATCTCTGCGATAAAAAACCAGGAACCTTTTCCCGGAACAATGAGGCAGCCGTTACGCCCGATCCATCCCAATCCTGCTCTCCGGGCCCATTCCCGTTCCAGTAACGGGGCCGAATCGGTAAAAAATCGTGCTTGCAGGGTTCCTGTTTCGCGGCGAATCCACCGGATTAATTGTTTGCTCTTCTTTTTTAAAACTTTATGATAATCTTCTCCCAATGCATAACGGCTGATACGGGGATCTCCTTCTTTATAAACCGGTTTGTCCGATTCATAAGCAGCGAGTAATACAATCATGGTTTGGGCTCCAGGCAGTAATTTTTCAGGATCAAACCGGAGTTCGGGGTAACGTTCAAGATAAGTCATCTCCCCGTGCATCCCCTCACTTATCCAGTGATTGTATGCAGGTTGTAAGTTGTACAAAGAGGTTACCGGTGTAAATCCGCATGCAAAGAATCCCAGATCCCGGGCCTTTGTCCGGATTGCACTGCGAAGGTCATCTGCAGAAGAAGATGTATCATTTAAAACCACCCGAGATCCAGTTTGGCTTCTTCGCTCATCATATCTTTAGTCCACCTGGGTTCAAAAGTCAGATTCACGTCGACCTGTTCCACTCCCTCAATATCCAGCACCTGGTCATGAACCTCACGAACCAGCTGATCGGCCATCGGACAGGCCGGTGCAGTCAGGGTCATTGTAATCTTTACCACGCCTCCCTCCTGAACCTCCACTTCATAAATCAATCCCAGATCATAAATATTAACCGGGATTTCAGGATCATAGATATTGCGGAGGACACGTACTATCCGGACTTCAATCTGCATGGTTTGGTTTGTTTTTCGCCTGGTAAGCCAAGGCGTAATACTTCATTTGCCGGAGCATGGCGGTCATCCCATTCGAGCGTGTGGGAGAAAGGTTCTCTTTGAGTCCGATTTCCGAAATAAAAAACAGCTCTGTATTCAGGATTTCTTCAGGAGTATGCCCGCTCATCACCCGTATCAGTAATGCAGCAATTCCTTTGGTGATAATAGCATCCGAATCACCGGTAAAAAATATTTTATCATCTTCGAAGCGGGCTTCAAGCCACACGCGCGACTGGCATCCCCGGATCAGATGATCTTCATTTTTCAGTTTGGAATCGATCAGCGGGATGCTCCTGCCCAGTTCAATCAGGTAATTGTATTTATCCATCCATTCGGTCAGCAGAGCAAACTCCTCAATCACCTCATTTTGAATCTCATCAATTGTTTTTATCATATCATGAGAACATTTGAATAACCTGTTTCAGTCCGGTTACGAGAACATCTATTTCATCCGTAGTATTATAAAACGAAAGGGATGCCCTGACTGTTCCGGTAATACCCAGACGGTCCATCAAAGGCATCGTGCAATGTGATCCGGTGCGCACGGCTATTCCCAGTTTATCCAATACCATTCCGGTATCATACTGGTGGATATCTCCGACCAGGAATGAGAACACCGGTACTTTTTGTGTAGCCCGGCCGAAGATTTTCACCTGTTCGAGCGCCGACAAAGCCCGCATTCCGTAATCCACGAGTTCCTCTTCATAAGCAATGATACGGTTGAGACCCAGTCCGTTCACATAATCCAGCGCTGTAGCCAGTCCGACTGCCTCTGTAAACGGCATGGTACCTGCTTCAAACTTAAAAGGAAGTTCATTGAAAGTGGTTTTTTCAAAGGTGACCCGGTCAATCATCTCTCCGCCTCCCTGCCAGGGAGGCAATTTTTCCAGCCATTTCTCTTTTCCGTACAACACGCCGATACCGGTCGGTCCATACACTTTATGTCCGGAGAAAGCGTAAAAATCACAATCCAGATCAGTCACATCGGCACGTTGATGGGGAATGGCCTGCGCCCCGTCAAGAAGTACCGGCACATCCGCTTCATGGGCCAGCCTGACAATTTCCTTAACCGGGTTCACCGTACCGAGAGTATTTGACACATGGGAAACAGCCACGATCCGGGTTTTTTCATTCAGCAGACCTTCATAAGCTTCCATATCCAGTTCACCTTCGTCACTGATGGGGATTATCTTCAACACGGCCCCGTATTGGTCGCGCACCATTTGCCAGGGAACAATATTCGAATGATGCTCCATTACAGAAAGAATAATCTCATCTCCGGGGCGGATAAAAACCCGGCCGAATGAGGCGGCCAACAGGTTGATCGAAGAGGTGGTTCCGTTGGTAAATATAATCTCGTTGGTTGAGTAAGCGTTAAGATGCTTTCTGACGGTTTCACGGGCATTTTCATACCGGGTAGTCATTTGATCGCTCAGCCAGTTGACCGAACGATGGATGGGTGCATACTGTGTGCGGTACAGCTCATCCATACACCGGATCACCACCTCCGGTTTTTGTGCAGTCGCCCCGTTATCAAAATAGACCAGGGGCTTGCCATTAATCTCCTGCTGTAAAACAGGAAAATCTTTTCTGATTTGTGTAACTTGAAAGTCCGACATGATATTTATGTTTCACATTGAACGGGGCAATTGTTACAACGTGACAATTCTCCGCGTAATCGTTTATCAACCAAATCCTCCAAGCGCTCCTGCAACGGTTTGACAGAAACCTGTTTCAGGATCTCATGCCCAAAGGCATGCATGAGCAGGAGGCGTGCTTCGCGGGAGTCAATTCCCCGTGTGCGTAAGTAAAAAAGAGCATTCTCATCCAGTTGCCCGACCGTAGCTCCGTGACTGCATTTGACATCATCCGCATAGATCTCCAATTGCGGGCGTGTACTCATTTGTGCTTCATCGGTCAGCAGGATATTATTATTGACCTGGTAAGCCTCTGTTTTTTGAGCATCCTGTCTGACCAGTATCCGTCCGGTAAAGGCACCGGTTGCCTGATCATCAAGCACCCCTTTAAAATTCTGGCTGCTGGTACAATCCGGCTCAGCATGATCCACGAAAGTATAATTATCCACATGCTGGTTTTGATCTGCCAGAAAGAGTCCGAGTGTCTCATTTGATGCTCCCTGTCCATTTAATTTCACAAATACATTATTTCGAACTATTCCGCCGTGCAGGCTGACGGTATTGAATACCACACGGCTATCACGTTCCTGGTGAATGTATGATGAAGAAAACTGATTGGACAGGTTATGCTCATTTTGTAGTTTATAATAATGGAGTTCTGCATTCTTGCCAACGTAAATCTCTGTCACTGAGTTAGTCAAATATTGAAATGCCGAAAGAGAGTGATCACACACCACGATCCTGGCAACAGCTCCCTCTTCTACAATAACAAGGTTGCGGTGCTGTACAAAGAGATCTTCGGCGGATAAGAGGATGTTGACAATCTGAAAAGCCTTTTCATTACCGCCATTTTTGGGGATATAAATAAAAGTGCCATCCCGGGCAAAGGCGGTATTCAGCGCCACCAGTCCCTCGGTTGAGTGATCGGCATATTTAGTATAATGGGATTTTACCAGATCCGGATACCGAAGGGCTGCTTCGGCCAGGCTTCCGTATATGATACCGTTAGGCAGCACCTGTAGTGGGGGCCGGTTATTATAAAACCAGCCGTTGACCAGCAGAATCAATTCGGTATCCAGTTCGGGAATATCACAATGAAAAAGATCCTCTACTGAAAAGATAATTTTTTGAGGATCAATATGCCGTTTATATGGTTGAGAAAAGACTTTCTGAACATCCGTATAGAGATAATTTTCATTTCCCCGGCCGGGAATTCCCAGGGTTCTGAAATGGTCGATAGCTTCTGCACGCGGGGCATTGAACACCGGACTTGAAGCTTTTGTCAACCGGTCACGGCTGCTCAGGTACCAGTCGGACAAATTTGTCGTCACCTGTTGTAGTGTATCATCTTTACTCATTTTCAATCTCCCGGTTGGGTTCTTTGATCCAGTCGTATCCTTTTTCCTCAAGTTCAAAAGCCAGCTCTTTACCACCCGTTTTTACAATACGACCCTGATAAAGTACGTGAATTACATCCGGAACGATATAATCGAGCAGACGCTGGTAATGGGTGATCACGATGATGGCATTCTGAGGGGTTTTCAAACGGTTCACCCCGTATGCCACTGTTTTCAGGGCATCGATATCCAGTCCTGAATCGGTTTCGTCAAGAATGGCCAGTTTCGGTTCGAGCATAGCCATCTGAAAAATTTCATTCCGCTTTTTTTCCCCACCTGAAAAACCTTCATTCACTGAACGGCTGGTTAATCCCGAGTCGATTTCTACGAGGGCTTTTTTCTCACGCATCATTTTCAGAAAATCAGACGATGAGAGATCCGGGAGATTCCGGAATTTCCGCACTTCGTTTACGGCCGTACGCATGAAATTCACCATAGAAACGCCCGGTATCTCCACCGGATATTGAAATCCGAGAAAGATCCCTTTTCTGGCCCGCACTTCCGGAGGCAGGTCCAGCAGATTTTCACCCTCAAAGGTTACTTCACCGGCAGTTACCTGATACAGGTCACGACCTGCCAGGATAGCCGACAAGGTACTCTTGCCCGAACCGTTCGGTCCCATGATGGCATGTACTTCACCTGCCTTCACTTCCAGGTTGATCCCTTTCAGGATTTCATTACCCTCAATGGAGGCCCGCAGATTTTTTATTATTAACATACACAATAAAATAAATAAATTCCTTTTCTCACCCGACAGATCCTTCTAAACTGATTTGCAATAATTTCTGGGCTTCTACGGCAAACTCCATCGGAAGTTTATTCAGCACCTCTTTGGCGTATCCGTTCACAATCAATCCGATAGCTGTTTCGGTATCGATACCCCGTTGGTTACAATAAAATATCTGATCTTCCCCAATCCGGGAGGTTGTTGCTTCATGCTCGACAATAGCCGAATTATTATTCACCTTAATGTAAGGAAAAGTGTGTGCTCCGCAGCGGTCACCCAGCAACAGCGAGTCACATTGCGAAAAGTTTCTTGCCTGGTCAGCATTTTTTGCCACGTGTACCAGTCCCCGGTAGCTGTTCTGACTCAGTCCTGCCGAGATCCCTTTAGAAACAATAGTACTTTTCGTGTTTTTACCCAGATGGATCATTTTCGTACCTGTATCAGCCTGCTGGTGATTATTGGTCACGGCCACGCTGTAGAATTCGCCGGATGAATTGTCACCCCTCAGGATACAACTGGGATATTTCCAGGTGATGGCCGAGCCGGTTTCAACCTGTGTCCAGGAAATTTTTGAGTTTTCCCCGGCGCAAAGTCCCCGTTTGGTAACAAAATTATAGATGCCTCCTCTACCGTTTTTATCTCCGGGATACCAGTTCTGTACGGTTGAATATTTCACTTCTGCATCGGCTTGTACGATAATCTCGACGATAGCCGCATGGAGCTGGTTTTCGTCGCGCATCGGAGCGGTACATCCTTCAAGATAGCTGACATAAGCTCCCTCATCGGCTATAATCAAAGTGCGTTCAAATTGACCGGTATTGGCAGCATTAATCCTGAAATAAGTTGACAGTTCCATCGGGCATTTCACACCTTTTGGGATATATACGAATGACCCGTCGCTGAACACAGCTGAATTAAGGGCGGCAAAATAATTATCACGGTAGGGAACCACTGAGCCCATATATTGTTTCACAAGGTCAGGATGTTCGAGGATCGCTTCACTGAAAGAGCAGAAAATAATGCCCAACTCTGCCAGAGTTTCTTTGAAAGTAGTCTTCACAGAGATACTGTCCATTACCGCATCTACTGCCACACCAGTCAAGTGTTTTTGTTCGTCTAATGGAATTCCCAGTTTATCAAATGTTTTCAGCAACTCGGGATCTACTTCATCCAGACTGTTCAATTTTGCCTGTTGTTTGGGTGCGGCATAGTAGATAATATCCTGATAATCGATGTCAGGAATTTTCAGGTGGGCCCATTCGGGCATTTTCAAAGTAGTCCAGTACAAGTAAGCCTTCAGCCTGAATTCCAGCATCCATTGAGGTTCTTTCTTTTTTGCGGAGATCATTCGGATAACCTCTTCGTTGAGCCCTTTCTTTATTGTATCCTGCTCTATATCCGTAACAAAACCATACTTGTATTCTCCCTGAGTAACCTCATGTAATATTTTATTCCGATCTTCAATCATACCCATTTATACTATCTACCACGGGGAGGCAAAATTGTTTAGAATTTTTCTAAATAGAAAGCAAAGGTACAAAAACCTCCATGACTGAATTCGTGTGGAAATTGTATTTTTACCGGTAAATAAGAAACTCCAATGGCTGACAAAAAGCAGGTTCGTATTGAGGATATCGGTGAATTCGGTTTGATCCGCCGGTTAACAGACGATATAGTCATCCGCCATCCGAGCACCAAAACCGGGATCGGGGATGATGCCGCCGTACTTGATCATGGCCGGTCGCAATTGCTGGTCACCTCCGATCTGTTGGTAGAAGGCATCCATTTTGATTTGACTTATGTTCCGTTGAAGCACCTGGGATATAAATCGGTGGTAGTGAACCTGTCGGATATCTATGCCATGAACGGCCACCCGAAGCAGATTACGGTAAACCTGGCGATCTCATCAAAGATGAAACTGGAAGCGGTTGAAGAGCTATACCGGGGTATCAAGCTGGCCTGCAGTCAGTATGAGGTGGATCTGGCAGGAGGGGATACCAGTGCAAGTCTGACCGGGTTATTAATCAGCATCACGGCCATCGGCACAGTGGCCAAAGGAAGAGCAGCACTTCGTTCAGGCGCCCGTAAAGGGGATCTGATTCTTGTCACCGGTGATCTTGGAGCTGCTTATCTCGGACTTCTATTACTACAGCGCGAAAAGAAATTATTTGAAGAGGATCCTGAGACGCAGCCGAAGCTGGATCAATACCCGTATGTACTTGAACGTCAACTCAAACCCGAAGCACGGCATAATGCCATAGCCCTGTTGTATCAACACCAGGTACAACCTACTTCCATGATTGATATTTCTGACGGGCTCTCATCTGATGTGATGCATCTCTGTGACCGGTCGAAGCTCGGGTGCCGGATCTATGCCGACAAACTTCCGTTTCATCCTGAAACTGAGAGTGTTGCCGAAGAGTTGTTTATCAACCCGGTTGTTGCTGCACTAAACGGTGGTGAAGACTATGAATTATTATTCACCGTATCACCCGAAGATTACCCCAAATTACATGATGTAGCAGACTTTACCACCATCGGGCATATGGTTGATCAGAACGAAGGTTATCAGCTGGTTCTGTCTGACCAGAGTACCGTTCCGCTGGTGGCACAGGGATGGGATGGGATGCAAAGCGAATAAAGTTTACAGCGTTTAATTATCAGAGCGTCTTCTGACAAGTCGGAATCTCTGCTTTGCTATAACAATAATAGTTTACGGTTTAAGGTTTGACCCTCTTTATTCATTACCGGATAATTCCTCTTTTTGAGTGGCGAATGAAGTGGAGTATTTCATCGCGTTCGGGGGTAGCAGGCAGCTCTTTTTCTATAGCATTAAAGGCTTGCGAAACATTCAGCTTCTTCTGATAGAGATATCGGTACACTTCATGAATGGTTTTGATAGTTTCTTCAGAAAATCCCCTCCGACGCAGTCCGATTACATTGATCCCCTCATATCGGACAGGATGGCGGCCGGCGGTGACATAAGGCGGAACATCCTGGCCGATTCTTGATCCGGCCTGGATCATGGTATGTGCACCGATATGCACAAACTGGTGAACTCCCACCATTCCACCCAGGTAAGCATAGTCATCAATAGTAATCTCTCCTGCCAGTCCGGTTGCATTGGCCATAATTACATGATTGCCCAAGGCACAATCATGGGCCACATGTGAATACGCCATGATCAGGCAGTGTTCACCGATGATGGTAGTACCAATTGCAGCCGTACCTTTATTAACCGTCACACATTCACGCAGCGTAGTAGAGTCACCGATTTCAACCAGGGTTTTCTCACCCCTGTACTTAAGATCCTGCGGAATAGCTGAGATTACGGCACCGGGGAAGATTTTGCAATTTATGCCAATCCGTGCTCCATCCATGATCACTGAATTAGGCCCCACCCATGTACCTTCACCGATCTCTACATCTTCACTGATCGTTGCAAACGGTTCGATGGTTACATTTTCAGCAATACGGGCATGGGGATGAACAGAAGCGAGTGGTGATATCATGAAGTGATTTTTTTCAGGCTATGTATTTTTTACAATTTGGGCCAACATCTCTCCTTCGGTCACCACTTTACCGCCGACAAAAACCCGGCTGCGCATACGGGCAATACCTCTGCGAATCGGATCAACCAGTTCACACTTTATTACCAGTGTATCTCCGGGGACCACCTTACGTTTAAACCGCACACTGTCGATCTTAAGGAAATAAGTACTGTATTCTCTGGGGTTTTCAACCGTGCTGAGTACCAGAACCCCTCCACATTGTGCCATTGCTTCAACGACCAGCACTCCGGGCATAACGGGTTCAGCCGGGAAATGGCCAACGAAAAAAGGTTCGTTCATGGTCACGTTTTTCACCCCGACCACCACCTGATCCGTCAGCTCCACGATCCGGTCAATCAATAAAAAAGGTGGCCGGTGGGGCAACAGATCCATAATACCATGAATATCGAAAACCGGTTTACCGGCAGGATCGTATTGCGGTACTGTATTTCTCTCCTGCTCCTGTCTGATTGCTTGTTTAACCAGTTTTGCGAACTCAACATTGGCCCAGTGACCGGGACGGGTAGCAATGATTTTACCTTTCAACGGCATTCCGATCAGGGTGAGATCACCCAACAGGTCAAGCAGTTTGTGGCGTGCCGGTTCGTTACTGAATTCCAATTTTGTAGTACTGAGTATCCCGTGAACCTGCCCATGCACCCTGGGTTTTCCCAGCAAATCAGCTACCCGGTCTAATTCAGTTTGTGACACCTCACGTTCAAGGATCACCATGGCATTATCCAGGCTTCCTCCTTTGATCATATCGCTTCTCCATAACACCTCCAGTTCTCTGAAAAAGACAAAGGTTCTGGCCGGAGCGATCTCCCGCTTGTAATCTTCCACTTTCTGCAGGGAAGCATATTGATTACCCAACACCACCGAATTGTAATCGATCATGACACTTAAACTGAATTCGTCAGCCGGAAGTCCCATGATTTCAATCTCTCTCTCCTCATCCTTGAAGATAATAGGATCTTTGATCTCAAAGAATGAACGTTCACTGTTTTGTGTTGTAATTCCTGCCGTGATCAGGGCATCGGTCACTTTGCGTGCACTGCCATCCAGAATGGGCAGCTCCGGTCCGTCAATATCAATCAATACATTATCGATCTCCAAACCCGCCAAGGCCGACAAAGAGTGTTCTACCATGCCGATACGTATCCCGTTCTCTTCAAGCACCGTATTTCTTGCCGTATCAACTACATTTTCAACCACGGCCCTGATAAGGGGTTGTTCAGGCAAATCCACCCGTCTGAAAACTATTCCATGATTTTCAGGGGCCGGATGAATAGTGACTGTCACTTCCTCTCCTGAATGGAGGCCGGTTCCTTTAAGGGTTACCGTTTTTGAAACCGTATGCTGTTTGTTCGTCATAGACATTCAGGTTTGAGGTGCAAAAATAGGATTTTGGCTTGAAGAATAAAATCCTTATCCATCGCCTCTCTTCTGAAGTTTCATATTTTCAAGTTTTTCAAGACGCTTCAGCATTGCAGGAAGATTACGGTAAACGACATAGGATTTCTGGTAAGGTATCACATCAAAGGCCGGAGATCCCTGCACGGTTGTCCCTTTACGTGTGATCGAGCTTCCTACGCCGGATTGAGCGGCAATGCGGGTTCCGTCAGCAATGGTAAGATGTCCGACAATACCCACCTGGCCCCCGATCATGCAGTTTTTACCGATTTTTGTGGATCCCGATATCCCGGTCTGAGCAGCAATCACGGTGTTGGCTCCAATTTCCACGTTATGGGCGACCTGGATCAGGTTATCCAGTTTAACTCCCTGATGGATAATGGTAGAACCAATCGTAGCCCGGTCAATCGTAGTATTGGAACCCACCTCTACATGGTCTTCAAGAATGACATTACCTATCTGCGGAATTTTTGAATAGTTCATTCCGGATCCCGGAGCAAATCCGAATCCATCACCCCCGATAACCACGCCGCTGTGAAGGATACAATGGTTTCCGATATGGGACTGGTGATGAATTTTCACCCCTGAATAGATATGGGTATCATCCCCGATAACCACGTCATCACTGATATACACATGAGGAAATATTTTAACCCGGTTTCCGATTTTGACACCTTTACCGATGTAAGCAAAAGCGCCCACATAGACCCCGTCTCCCAGTTCAGCCTCCGGATGAATATAGGACATCTCTTCAAGACCCTTACGATCAGACTGTTTTTCTACCAGGGTCAGTAGTTTAGCCAATGCCTGGTAAGGATCATCCACCCGGATCAGGGTAGGGGTAATGGCACCGGTAAAAACAGCCTTTTTTGAAACCAGAATCACTGATGCTTTGGTTTGGTACACATACGGCTGGTACTTTGGATTTGAGAGAAAAGTCAGTGCACCGGGGGTACCTTCTTCAATGCGGCAAACAGTATGAACGGTAATATCCGGGTTACCTTCAATTACTCCGTTTAATTGATCGGCAATCTGCCGGGCGGTAAATTTCATAGGTTTCTGGGATAATAATTTATAACGTCAGTATTACGGTGGTTATTGTTCGGGTTCATGCGATAAACGGATTTTAGGGAAACAAAGAAAATATTTCTGATCTGTTTGGCTGAGCAGTGGTACGTTGATGATATCGCTTGTATCGGATAAACGGCTCAGTTGGCCTTTGCTGTTCATAAAAAATATCTGGTCATCATCTTCATGATAAGCATGATTAGTAACAGGCCGGCTGAACACCAGATAAGTTGCTTCGTCCATGCTGATATTCATCTTATGGGCCACCTCCAGTCGAAGATCATGGATCAATTGTTCATCAAAAGGTGTTTTCTGTATCCGGATGGCAAATAATTTCCGGTCGATCAGTCCTTCAGATAAAAAAGACAGAACCCGGTCGTCATGATCGGCCCAGACCTTCAGGGAGGCGAAGATATCATTATCATCGAGGCGGGCAAACATATCAATCAACAACTCCGTATCCCCGAGCGGATTCCGGGTCAACACGCCGGGATAAAGAAAGGCCTTCAGTCCGGGTGTAGTAAATAACGTAACCTCCTGGGAAGCCAGTTCACGGGCCCGGAGCAGGGCGTGCACCAGCATCTGTTCGGCAGCGATCACTGTTTTGTGCAGATAGACCTGCCAGTACATCAACCTTCTGGATATCAAGAACTTTTCAATGGAGTAGATCCCTTTCTGTTCCACTACCAGCTGGCCGTCTGCCACCTGAAGCATTTTGATGATCCGTTCTGATCCGACCACACCTTCGGTTACTCCGGTAAAAAAACTGTCCCGGCGAAGATAATCCAGGCGGTCCATATCTAACTGGCCGGATATCAACTGATGAAGAAATCCCTTTTTATACTCATTGTCAAAAACCTCCAGTACCAGACCTGAAATACCTTTCAGATGCCGGATCAGATGAGCCATAAACAAACGCGAAAGTGCTTCATGTGTTACCTTTGGTACCAGACTGGTCTCCAGGACATGTGAAAAGGGTCCGTGACCTATGTCATGCAACAGGATCGCTGCAATAGCTGCTTTTCGTTCTTCTTCCGTGATCTCCACCCCTTTTTGTTGCAACACATCCAATGCAGTGGTCATCAGGTGAGCTGTTCCGAGTGCATGCTGCATCCTGCTGTGATTGGCACCCGGATAGACATAAAAAGTAAGCCCCAATTGCCGGATCCTTCTAAGTCTTTGAAAATATGGATGTTCAATGATATCATACAGTTCTTCAAAAGGGATTCTGATGAAACCATATACCGGATCATTAATGATCTTACGCTTGTTTGTTTGGTGATAAACACTCATCCTCAGATAATAAGAGATTTACATTCCTGATGCAATTTTACGATTATTTTGCGTGTTAAGTAATTATTCGTTAATTTTGCGCTCGAATGTAGAGGGTTTTATGTTTAGGGGACGGAAGTCCCCTATTTTTTGATAAGTTATAGATGCGCACAAAAAAGAATATAGAAGAGACTGTGGATCAAGTGCTTGGCAACTCGGGCTTTTTTCTGACCGGGATATCTGTCAACCGGTCAAATGTGATTCGGGTATTTATTGACCATGCCCAACGGGTCACCCTGGATGACTGTGCCATCTGGCATAAAAAAATTGAAGCGGCACTGGACCGGGATCAGGAAGATTTTGAGTTACAGGTATCTTCATCCGGACTGGATCAGCCGTTGCATGATATCCGGCAATATCCGAAGCACAAGGGCAGCACTTTACGTCTCTGGATGAAAGACGGGGCATACATCAACGGTGTTTTAACCGAAGTGTATGATGACCGGCCTAATGATTCATATATTGTAGTATTGCCTAAAAAAACCCGTAAACGCCCGAATCCTGATCTGCTAATGGTTAGGTTAAGCGAAATAAAGACAGCAAAAGTTGAGATAAAATTTTGATTGTAAATAATTTAGGATTATGGACCAGATCAACCTCATAGACACCTTTTCAGAATTCAGAGAACTGAAAAGCATTGACCGGACCACCATGATGAGTGTTCTGGAGGATGTATTTCGCAGCATGCTGGAGAAAAAATACGGTACGGATGAGAATTTCGATGTCATCATCAATGTAGACAAGGGTGACTTTGAAATCTGGCGTAATCGTGTAGTGGTAAATGACGGGGAAATTGAAGACCCCAATCTTCAGATCACATTATCTGAAGCCAAAAAAATTGATGAGGATTACGAAGTAGGTGAAGAGGTAACCGACGAAGTGCATCTTGAAGATTTTGGTCGCCGTTCCATTCTTTCGCTCCGCCAGAACCTGACTTCGAGAATTATGGAGTTGGAGAAAGATCACATTTACAGTAAATATAAAGACAAAATCGGCGATATCATCACCGGTGAGGTTTACCAGGTATGGAATCGCGAAAGCCTGATCCTGGATGATGAAGGCAATGAACTGGTATTACCCAAATCAGAACAGATCCCTTCTGACTTTTTCAGAAAAGGCGATACGCTCAGAGCAGTAGTCGTACGGGTAGAAATGCGAAATAACAGTCCGATTATCATCCTCTCCCGCACCACCCCGGTCTTTCTTGAACGGCTTTTTGAACTTGAGGTCCCTGAAATATTTGACGGATTAATCACTGTGAAAAAAATTGTCCGTATCCCGGGTGAAAGAGCCAAAGTAGCAGTTGAATCATATGATGAACGGATAGATCCGGTAGGAGCCTGCGTAGGGATGAAAGGATCAAGAATCCACGGTATCGTCAGAGAGCTTCGTAATGAAAATATCGATGTGATTAATTATACCTCCAACATCGCACTTTTTATTCAGCGTGCTTTGAGTCCGGCCAAGATCAGTTCGCTGAAAATAAACGAAGAAGAAAAACATGCCGAAGTTTATCTTAAACCCGATGAGGTTTCACTGGCCATCGGTAAAGGAGGATTGAATATTCGCCTGGCCAGTATGCTGACTGAATATGAAATTGATGTTTTCAGGGATGTCGAAGAGGAGGAAGAGGATATTGATCTTGAGGAATTTGCTGATGAAATTGAAAGCTGGATATTAGATGAGCTGAAAGCCATAGGGTGTGATACCGCCCGCAGCATGCTTGATCTAACGGTTGAGGAGTTGGTAAAAAGAACCGACCTTGAAGAGGAGACCATTAAAGAGGTGATTAAAATCATTAAAGCAGAATTTGAGAAGTAAACCAGACGGATGACTAAAAGAAAGGCACATTATGGCAGAGGGTAAACGGCTGAGTAAGGTCGCCAGAGAATGTAACGTAGGGATTTCAACGATTGTAGAATTTCTCTCTAAAAAGGGATTTGAGATCGACAGTAATCCCAATGTCAAAATTCCCGGTGAAGCTCTGGAAATGGTCTACCAGGAATACCAGCAAGACCAGTCGGCCAAAAGACAGGCTGAACAGTTCATAAAAGAACACAGGCTTGAAACCCGGACCACTTTGTCTCTGAATGACAACCAACCTGATCATGGCACACAGGAGCAGGAACAGGAAGATGTGTTACTGATTCAGGATACGAGTGCCGGAACAGACATGGGACCCGAACCGGAAGTTATTGAAAAAGAATCCGTTCCTGACAAAAAGGAGAAAACAACAGAGGCTGAAGAAATTATTATTGAAATAGAAAAACCCAAGGGACCCAAGGTAGTGGGTAAAGTGGATCTGAAGAAAAAAACAACGAAGAAGAAAAAAGAAGAAAAAGAAAAGAAAACCGATAAGGAGACTGAAGAAAAAGCAGAGGAAGAAAAAAAAGAGGTTATTGTAGAGCAACCTGTTATTACGCAACCTGAGAAGAAGGAGGAAGAGGAGTTAACAGAAACTACCCGGGCTAAAGATTTAATCAGTGAGGTAAAAGTTGTAGGCAAGATCGAGCTCGATTCGATGAATCTGCGTACCAGACCAGCCAGAAAGAGTGCAAAGGAAAAACGTGAGGAACGTGAAAAAGCTGCAGCCACCAAGTCAGGTAAAAAACAACCTGCCGGAGAAACCAGGAGTAAAGAAACCAAACCATACCGTACTAAATCCCCCAAGCTGGACGGCCCAACTGTGGTTGGAAAAATAGATCTCTCAGAAAAAGATCAGGGTGATAGGGGAAAAACGGGAGAGCAGTTAAAAGAGCATCCCAGGAAAAAAAGGAAAAGAATCAGGAAAGACCGGGTATCCCTGGTAAATGGAGAAAAAGGACAGGATCACAAAAAATGGACAAAAGTCTCTAAAAAAATCTCTCACAAGGAGGTGAATCAAGAGGATGTGGAAGCCCAAATTAAAAGTACCATGGCCCAGATGGAGGGTAAGGGAAAATCCAAAGCATCCAAGCACCGGCGGGAGAAACGTGATGCAATTCGTCAGTCTGAACAAAAAGCAGCTTTACAAAAAGAGGCTGACAGCCATATTCTTAAAGTAACTGAATTCGTCACGGCTAATGAATTATCAAGTTTGATGAATATTCCGGTTAATGATATCATAGCTGCTTGTATGTCTCTTGGGCTTTTCGTGTCAATCAATCAACGCCTGGATGCCGAAACCATTACTCTGGTAGCAGATGAATATAATTACGAAGTTGAATTTATCAGTGTGAATCTCCAAGACAACATTGAAGAAACTGATGACCTGGAAGAAGACCTTGTCCCGCGTCCACCCATTGTCACGGTTATGGGACATGTGGATCACGGAAAAACATCACTTCTTGATTATATCCGGAAAACCAATATTATTGCCGGTGAGGCAGGTGGAATAACACAACATATCGGCGCCTATAAAGTGGTGCTGGAGGATCAAAAAACCATTACGTTTCTGGATACCCCCGGCCACGAAGCTTTTACTGCCATGCGGGCCCGGGGTGCCCAGGTTACCGATATCGCTATCATTGTAATTGCTGCTGATGATGCTGTAATGCCCCAAACCATTGAAGCCATTAATCATGCCTCAGCAGCAGGAGTACCAATCGTATTTGCCATCAATAAGATTGACAAGGAGGGAGCTCAACCTGAGAAAATACGTGAACAACTGGCTAATATGAATTATCTGGTTGAAGACTGGGGCGGTAAATACCAGGTTCAGGAAATCTCGGCCAAAAAAGGTATAGGAATCAACGAATTGCTTGAGAAAGTTCTGCTTGAAGCAGAATTACTTGAACTTAAAGCCAATCCCAACAGACGGGCATCAGGATCTGTCATTGAATCTGCTTTAGACCGCGGACGGGGGTATGTTACCACCCTGTTGGTACAAACAGGAACACTGAAAATCGGGGATATTATGCTTGCCGGAAGTCATTTTGGCCGTGTGAAAGCAATGTTTAATGAAAGGGGAACAGCCATTAAAGAAGCCGGTCCCGCAGATCCCGCACTGGTACTTGGACTGAACGGGGCTGCACAGGCAGGATATAATTTTAATATACTCGAATCTGAACATGAAGCCCGTGAAATTGCCACAAAAAGAGAAATTTTGCAGCGTGAACAGGAATCGCGTACCAAAAAACATATCACTCTGGATGAAATTGGCCGAAGAATTGCTATTGGTAATTTCCAAGAGTTGAACCTGATCATTAAAGGAGATGTCGACGGATCTGTCGAGGCAATTGCCGATGCCATGATCAAACTCTCTACTCCTGAAATACAGGTCAATATTAATCACAAAGCAGTAGGTCAAATATCTGAAAGTGACATCCTGTTGGCTTCAGCTTCCAATGCCATCGTGATTGGATTCCAGGTTCGTCCTTCTCTGGGAGCACGTCGGCTGGCAGAAAAAGAGGGCATTGAGATCAGACTTTATTCAATTATTTACGATGCCATCAATGAGATCAAAGCTGCCATGGAAGGAATGCTGAGTCCCGAAATCAAAGAAGAGATCACCGGAACACTTGAAGTACTGGATACTTTCAAAATAACAAAAGTCGGAACAATTGCCGGTTGTGTAGTAAAAGACGGCAAAATATTACGCGACTCCCATGTACGTGTGATCCGTGACGGTATTGTGGTTTATGACGGTGAACTGGGCTCCCTGAAAAGATTTAAAGATGAGGCCAAAGAGGTGGTATCCGGACTTGAATGCGGGCTGAATATTGAAAACTTCAATGACATCAAAGTAGGGGATGTAATTGAAGCTTACCTCCGGAAAGAGGTAAAGAAGACATTGTAAGGAAACGCAATTACGGGGATACGGATCCTCTCATCCCTCCTCAGGAAATCAGTTCACCGTATTTTGCAGCATCCATTAAATCATCCAGTTCTGCAGGATTAGTAATTTCAATCCGGATCATCCATCCTTCACCAAAAGGATCCGTATTAACCAGCTCAGGCTTATCTTCGAGAGCCGGATTTACTTCAACTATTTTACCGCCAACCGGAAGATAAAGTTCTTCAACTGCTTTAACCGCTTCAATATTGCCGAACGCTTCTCCTTTATTCAGGGTTTCACCTACTGTTTCAATCTCCACAAAAACAATATCGCCCAGATTGGATTGGGCATAATCGGTGATACCTACATAAGCAGATTGTTCTTCTACACGGATCCACTCATGATCCTGGGTGTACTTCAGATTATCAGGAATATTCATCTTTTAGGGTTTTTAATGATGTCTCAAAAGTATAAAAATCCCCACTAATTTGTCAGGGTAAATCTCAGGTTAAATCCGATTTTTGTATTGGAAGTTGGATAAGAGAGTGTCACAAAGGGATGATTAATCACCTGGTCATAAAAGAAGCGCAGGTTAAACCGGCTACTAAGTACATAATCGGCAGTAAATTTTAAAGTTATAGCTCGTTGACCGGATGTAAGTTTATCCACATCCTCTTCAAGTTTCCGCATGATCATCCGGTTGTCCCGGATAGAAAGATCAAGCCGGAGATCAAGGTCGGACTGAAAACTCCGTTTGGTTCCGCCGGCTTTTATAGAAATTGGAACTTGCTGGAAACGATATCCTCCTCCCAGCCTGAATTCATCCGAACGGTTTTCCATCAACTGGTTATTGTTCAGGCTCAGGGTCATGTTGCGGCTTTTTACTATCTCTACACGTAACATAAAACTATTTTGCAATTGGGCATCCAAACTGATCAGCGGACTCATTTGTTCGGAGATACTGATTCCGCCGATCTCCCGTTCAGGGAGAAAATTGAACTGTAAGTCACGAATATAGTTCAGCCCGTCTACCTCATCCGGATCCCAGTAAAGGTTGGTGGTAAAAGAACCTACAGAATAAGTCGAGCGGTAACTATGCGAAATACTCAGGTTCTTAAAAATCCTTTTGGCCCAGTCGGTCCGCTGCAACCCGCGATAATCAATTCTCCAGTTAGGCATCATGCTCAATATTCCGGGCATAGGATTCAAACTGACGTTTCCTGCGTCTTTTCCTGAATAGGCAGCCAGAAATGCAGGAATCAGCACTTCCTGGGAAGTAGGGCCGAATCCATCTGCATATCCCGGCACATCCCCGTTATTGGGATCATAAAAGCGGCTGCCTGAAACCTGCCCGTTAAGCATTCTCTGGCCCAGTCTTTTAGAAATCACTACCCGGTTGTTTTTAAACTGTTCCCAACTGGCGGAAGCATAATTATTATTTGCATCCGGATTCTCAAATGCAGTTTTTAATGAAAAGAATGACATACTGAAGTTACCGGTGAACATGGTATTTTCAGCCGAGAATCCATCCTCATGATAAATGTAAAACTGCTCCACATTTTGCGACATAGCTCTTGAAGCAGTCACCTCAATTCTAAGGTCTGATACCGGTTCAATACTGGCTCTGAATTGCAGACTGTTGCGACTTTGGTCCATATAAGCCTGGTTGAGTGTACTGTCGGTTGTCAGCCATCCCTGTGCAGCTGCATAATCTCCAAAAGCAGGATCATGCTTGCCCATGATAAATCCCCACCCCGGAGCCATAGTCCCATCCACTGAACGCATACCCAACCACTGGGCTACCGGGAGAAATCCGGGCAACATGGTACCGACATCGGTACTGTAATTCACCGACACACTCTTAATTCCCATGAGTAAATGTGCAGTGTTTTCTGCAATAAAAATCAATGGATTTTGTTTCACTTCTGCATTACCGGTGACTTCGATCCGCCCGCCCGGCACATCTTTATCCGCAGTGATCCGTATCCTTCGGTTGTTCACAATCTCCGTTTTGACATTCACTACCCGTTGGGTCTGATCATAAAAAACTGCGGTGACATCTTCAGTCATCAGATCATGAATAATCAGTTTGGGTTTGTTGGCTTTAAGGCTTATGTTTTTAGCTGTAAACGTCACGGTTTGGGTCTGTTTCTTGGCCCCTCCCGATGCACGTCGTTTAAATTTATCATCGATTTTCTTTAAAAATCCCACCTTATTATACAATTTTTGCAGGCTTAGTGACCCGTTCATCTGGAGGGTGCTGTTATTTTGCACGGTATTCCCCAAAATAATGGTATCAGGGGTAATCGGACCGGCAGACCAGTCGAAATCAGTACGATACGTCAGATTGGCCGACTGAATCCAGTCAAACAGAGGAATTTTATTGATCGGAATATTATATTGTGCATTGATGGTATGATGATACTTGGTTGTCCGGCCGAAAGCCAGCAGATTGTTCCAGATACTATCACGTTTTTGTTTGAAATCAGGTTCATCCCTGTTCATTGATCCGTCAGGCTCATCCACTCTGGCCACATTCTGGGCAGAAAAATCGAGTTTCAGATTTCTTGACAGATCCCATTTAAAATCATAGAGCCGGTTCCAGTAGAAATTTTTATTATAAGTAGGATCAATCTTCAGGTAAGGATTGGAGATATTACGGAGTCTAATTTCATTATACTGTCGTTGCAGGTTGGTCTGGAACCGCATCATGGATGGTTTATAAAAGAGATTAAAATCCCTTATCAGCCTGAAAGCCGGTTTATTAAGTGCTGTGGATTTTTTAAAGGGCTCCCAGGGTTTTGAATTATTATCGTTGTAAATGTAACTCAGCACCATATTATAATTACGATTCAGGTTTTGTTCGGTTTTTATATTTCGCGATAATGCTTCACTGTATGAGTAAGAGACCGACCAGTTGCCAATATCATAAATTTTGGGTTCCCTGCGGGATTTTGTTTTAGGATCTATCCGGACATTGGTAATATTTATGCTTCGCCTCCGGGTATAATCTTGTGAAATATAGATAATCGAATCCCGTTCTTCACGGGATTCTGCATTATCCAGGGCTGCCTGAAGCGGAATATCAGGATCCAACGGGTTATATTGCGGATTACGTTTCATTTCTGACAACCCGACGAAAACCGGCAGATTGACTCCTGCCTTCTGGGGAAACAGGCGACCTAACTGCAAACTTGAAGAGACATCATAATTAAAAATCTCTTCGCGGCTTCGCTGCTGTACTTTTTTATCGATACTGCCAAATCCCGGTACACTGCCGCCTGTCGCCACCGAAAGGGATCCGAGATCAGCCAGTTTCACATTCATCCGGGCGTTGGCCGCCCAACCTCCTGATTCATCAAATTCAGTCAGCCGCAATTCGTTCATCCAGATGATTCCCGACTTAGGCAGTCCGTCATCCGGTTGCAGATTATTGGCCTGCGATGGATTTCGTACTCCGATCATGATGGTTTTGACGTTACTCAGGTTTGGATTTCCCACCACTGATACCCGGTTATTTCCATCGTACATCTCAAAAATATTTTCCAGCGTGACATGGCTGTCGGTTTTACGGATTTCATCATTTCTGAGTTGTTTAACCTGCTGAAATACTTTCAGTTCGATATTGAATTCATTCACATCCGGCCATACGAGTTCACGTCCGGTCAAATCGGCCTGATATTTCGCCGGAGGTTTGAGATGCGGAGTCAACACCAGGGGAATCTCGTATTCATAGTAATTTTGCGTATAGTCAGAGCCGACCCGTATAAACGCCCTCAAATCACCATTCTGCAGTTCATCTTCATTAATTGCCTCCGCATGGGTAAATAGCCGGAGACGTTTGAACTGACGCATATCAATGCTTTTATTGATGTAGGCCGCCCGGGCATCACCATCCTCTAAATCAGTCACTTTAAATGCAATAGACTGCTCATTTTTCTGGATCATCTGCGGATTATTAGGGTCGGTGATCCTGGCAATCCCCGGAGGAAGCACATAATTAACCGGGTAACGATTCCCATTCTCTTCGATATTGACCGAAAAGATCTCGAATTTTCCACGGGTATATTCGGGTGTACTCAACTGTTCGGCTCCTTCAAGAAGGCTCAGATTATACTTTCGCCATTCGCCCCGTACCAGGTCGAGAGAAGCCAGTCGCAGAATGACCGGTTCACCGAAACCGGTAAGAAACATCCGGATAAACCGGATTGATTTAAAATCCTGGATACCTCCAATAACTTTCTGGGGTTCATAAATCGGCACTTTAAACTGGTACCAGGTAACCGGTTCACCCTGGTCATTTTTCCCAACAATAGCATCGGTTATATAATTACGGCCCACCACAAAATCCTCCTTCCTCAGGCTCACTTTATACTGATAATAAGATTCGGATTCACTCAGTGTATTATCATGATTAATATCCTCCACATCCGGAAGGTTGGATGATTGCGTGGGATAGGCTGTTTGATCGGGAGTGGGGGAATTACCATCCAGTCCGTTATACTTTTTATAACGATCCAGTATCCCGAGTTGTTCCTGGTCATAATCATCGCCCCTGAAATAATGAAAATCATCACTGGAAGGATCATCAAGCAGAGAAAGGTAAGCCTGGGAAGCAGGATTTACAATCTGTTGAAGGCTATCCAGAAATCCCGCAAAAAAAGTACGTTCATTTTCATCTGATAATCCATCCAGACCGATATCCTGGTATTTTCGTGCCTGAACATCGTTATCGAAAGCATTCACAAAGGATTGTACTGCCGGTACCCTTCCCCAGACGGTGGTATCGATATACGCTTTGGAGAGATCATCGGAGGTAGGCAAACCGTTTTCAAAAGCTTTACGGCCGTCTTTCAAAACATCTTCCGAAATATTACCCAGATCGAAAAATATGGAAGGATCCCGGTCATCCCGAACGGTATTGTTTTTTTCATCCTCCACATAAGGATCCATCAGCCAGAACTCAAGATATTCCACATTGGCTGCTTCAAAATCATTGGTCTGCAATTTGCTCATAATTCCAGCCCAGCGGGATTGCGGTGCACGAAGTTTTCCATCGGCATTCACACCGGCCGAATACTTTGATCCGCCTGCATCATAATTATAAGGGCCTCTTTCCTGGGGATAATAAGCCAGGTTAAGCACCTGGATGTAAGTTGGTATGTTATTCG
>Ga0190359_1000637_pt1 | contig 23347 bp, 23 predicted proteins | sample 48721823_MG_FD_161269 | JGI IMG/M metagenome (GOLD analysis project Ga0190359, IMG submission 161269) | Hydrothermal vent microbial mat bacterial communities from Southern Trench, Guaymas Basin, Mexico - 4872-18-2-3_MG | ecosystem: Environmental > Aquatic > Marine > Hydrothermal vents >... | reverse complement strand
AACTTTTATCAATTTCAGAGGTACTTTTGTTTATCTGGTAGCTCTTATTGACGGCTATTCCCGTTACATAGTACATTACGAACTAAGGATGTCTGTTGAGTCTCTATACATAGAAATCATGCTTGAGCGTGCTAAACTGAAATATCCGGGTGTAACACCTGTATTGATAACAGATAACGGTCCTCAATTTATTGCCAATGATTTGAAAATATATCTCAATGAATCAGGAATTACACACAGAAGGACGAGGTTCTATTATCCTCAGTCAAACGGCAAAATTGAACGATTTAACCAGACCTGTAAAAATGAATTGATCCGGAAGAATAGTTTTTTAAATTTAGAAGACCTGGAGAATCAATTGGCAGAATATATCAATATTTATAACAATGAGAGGCTTCATTCTTCTATCGGATACATTACTCCAAAAGACATGCTTCTGGGTAATGAAAAACAGATATTTGAAGAACGTAAAATTAAACTTGAGAATGCCAGACAAAAACGAAAAAGTCAAAAAACGTTAAATGCTGCTTAAAAAAACAAATTAATTAAAATGGCCGATTATTCAAATTTACGCTGAACCAAGACAAGATAATAAATATACAACAAATAAAGATAACATATAAATTAGCATGTATTTATCTATAATATCCATTGATTTTTGATTTGGATAAATCTTTTCCAAAGTATTATTCAAATAAAAAGCAATGATAAAAGCATATACAATAGAAACTCCAAGGATGATGTACCAAATTATTCCTTGCATCCAATAATTTTTACGAATAATTTGTTTGAAATAATTATTTGCTAACCGACTTATAATATTCATCATAACCTTTATCTTTTGCAATAACCAATATAAGAAATATATTTGAGAGGAAACATTATGTTTCCTCTCAAAATAACTAACAATCATAGCTTACTAACAAGCGGCCCAGCCTGCAACACCTGATGCGCACATCATCCATCTAAAGATTTTTTTGGAGCTCCGAATCAGATAAATTGAATAAATGCAAAACCAAAGTTTATCTTTTAAATCTTCCCGAAATCATATGTTTAACATCTTATAATTATAATCACTTTTTCTTCCCGAATATTTCCAAAACATTATTATTCTTAATAAACAAAATTAACAATAATAAAAAAACTGTTGTTCCGCACACTGAAAGTGCAAATGGTATCTTCCCTTTATTATAATTTAAAAAAACAGTTACTAAAGATAATGAAAATGTTAAAAAAATTAAAATAAATTTTACTTTTATATTCATTTCAAATACCTCCCAACAATTTTACTTTAATTGTCTATATCGTTCATAAAGCATCTCCTACAATACCTACAATTTAAACAATTATTAGGGGACACAAAGATGTCCCCTAATAATCCTTAGTTATTATTTATTAAGTAGATTGATAATTTCAACAAAAAGTAGCGGCACCAACTAATCCTCCAGCTATTCCCCCAATAAGAAAACCTGCCCCAGTACCTACCCCAGGTATAGCAGATCCAGCAGCTCCACCTGTAAGTGCCCCTAGAAGACCACTACCGACTGTACCTGCAATACATTTCCAATTGAACCCCCCTTCAATTACTCCCATCTCTTCAACAGTCATTGCTCTCATGATTAATTTCATTTCTGAAATATTTTACGATTTTAAAACCATCATTCTGATTATCACATTAAATAAAGGAAGGGAAACAAAGAGATTACGAACAAAGTGATATAAAATTGATGGATAAAGTGAGCGAGTATACTGGTATAAGAAAAAAGAAAGTAGTTCTGAAAAAAATACAATCATGAACTTTATGATTGCTGTCTTGCTAAAATGAGAAATATTACCAACATCGTGTCCAAGAGCAAAAATCAATCCTGTAATAATTAGTGCTAAGAAAATACTCAACTTATTACGTATAGCAGAATAGATTATTCCCGTGTATAATATTTCTTCAAGAAGCGGAGCGAAGATTAATACACTTATTACGTGGGGTGTTATATAAAAAAATATTTTGGCAGTATTTTTTTGGTAAATAGCTTCTTGTAAGTGGAAAGGAACTGATTTTTGATAAAGCGAATCAAAAGAAACATTTTTTAATGTTAGTAGCAAGAAAAGAGCAATTATAATTGATGCAACAAGTGAGAAAACAATCAAGAATGTTTTTGCGTCTCTTGATAGTTTAGTGGATAATCCTAAGGAATATCGATTTATTTTTGTTGATTTCTTTAGTTTAAATGAGATAAATATCAGTAAAAGAACAATTTCTCCTCTTATGTAATATATGGGATAACAAATGCTAGTTGGATTGATTCTAGGAATAAAAAAATTAATAACTACAAAAAAAAGAGTTAATGCCGAAATAACTGTTGCATCGAAAAAAGACCATTCGATGTCATTGAATTTGGCAAAGTGAATTTTATCATTATTTTGTCGATTAGTCATGATTTCTCCCACTCAGTCCGCAGGTGACCTGCAGACTGAGAATGAATTTTAAGGTTGTTGGCAATATAAGTGCTGGAAAGGTATTTTTAAGACCTTTCCAGCACTTTTTGATTATAAATGAATCACATACAGGAGATTATCCTGCCAATTCACTACTTGGGGGACCGAAATCCGGGAAATCGTGGTTAAGCTTATAACTCATATAAAATCCGGCCATTACCCATGAGTTATTGCATCGACGTCGTAAGGATTATCATGCTGAAGCTGATAATTCATATAAACCGCCCACATTGTAGCTATTAATCCCAAGTCAATTGCAAGAATAGCCAATGCAATCCCAATACAACCTCCCTCAACCATCTCCATCTCTTCAACAGTCATTGCTCTCATGACAATTTCTCCTTATTTTTAATTTAATTCACAATTCTGCTCCCGCGGAAAAGGAGCGCCATTTATTACCGCATATCTCAACGTTCCGGACCGCTGAGAGTTGTTAATTTATCAAGAATTTTCTGCAGTTTGACTTCGCCTTTTACCTTAAAACAAAGTTTTCCAGAATTATCAAATAAATAAAAAGAAGGAAACACAAATCTGCCGAATTTCTCTTTAAACTCACTTCTTTTAACAACACCCCAGAATATATTTTGGGAAGAAACAAGAGCAGGCCATTTTTGCTTAATTGAATCGTCTTTAAAAAACTTCGGATCAGTAGTCAACAGAAACATCCTTGTTCTTCCAAATCTCTTGATATTTTTATCAAACTGATTTAACTGATACTGACAGTGTTCGCATTCTTTATGAAATATCATAATCAATGTACTATTTAAATTATCCGGTTTAATAATTTTCTGAAATCTGCCGTCAAAACATCTCAATTCAGGCATAGCTGAACCCATAGGCAAAACATCCTGTTTTAAAGATTGAAAAATAAGCCAGGATAATAATCCGCAAATAATGGCAATAAAAGCTATAGTAAAAACTCTTTTAAAAATTATTGTTTTCATGTATTTTCCTGTTTATGACTAAGATTTGTCCTTAAGAATTTATCTTTGTAAAATATGTTAAAAGAGCCCATTGAAATATTAAAATAAATGCCCACACGCCAAGCACTAAAAGCACAGAATCCGATTTCTTTATTTTTCCGGTATCACTTATTCCTTTTATTAAAATAATGCACCAGATTACTGCAAACAGATTAAAATTATTCAGTATCTGCAAAGCTGATTTCGGATACAAGTTAACATCCAATAAATTCGTAATGGAGAAAGGAGTAAAAGATAAGGTTTTGGCTGTTATCTGCGAAGGTTTAAAATGCAGAAGCCAGACTGTTTTAATAATCGCCATTACAATTAGTGAAATCTGAGCAAAAGCTGCGATTCTGAAGATTTTTTTAAATGAAACATCAATAAACTTCAGGACAAGGGGGAATTGTAAAAGCAGTGTTACAAATGCCAGTTGAATCCACAGAACCAGAGGTGTCAAAGCATATGAAATCATGGAGATCTTTCTGACGTAATTAAAATAGTCATCTATTCTGCTGATTTCCAATTTCTCTGCAAGTAAATTATGATAGACATCCCGAGTCATTACAAAATTTTGCAGAATCCATGTATTTATCCAGACTGCAAGAGTAATCAGCAGAAAGAGTTGCCATGTTTTAATTTTGTATTGTGTTCTTAAAGCAATATCATTCATTTTACTATTCCGCCCTTAATTTTACTTTCTGTAAATTGACAAGTTTATTATAATGGCTATCACTATTAGATAAAAGCTCTTCAGGTTTACCCTGCTCTGTAATTACACCATGTTCCAGGATATAAATATAATCCGTTTTGGAAATCGTCCTCAGATTATGTGTAATTATCATGACCGCGTGGTTCTCAGCATATTTTCGTAACGCTGTAAAAATAGTATTTTCAACCTCAATATCCATCCCGCTGAAACCTTCATCAATAATTAAAACTTCAGGTAAATCATATAGAGCCCTGATAAGGGCAAGCATTTGCATCTCACCGCCGGATAGTTTACGCCCTTCCTCTCCTATAGGCGTTAATAATCCGTATTCAAACCTTGAAATGAATGTCCCAAGCCCTAAACTCTCAATTTTACGGATGATCTCATCATAATTCTTTATTTCACGTCCCATTGTGATATTATCAACAATGGTTCCGTTAAAAATTTTTATTTCCTGAGGAACAACACTAATAGATTTTCTATACTCAAATAAATCAAACTTATCAGCAGGTACATTATCAACAAGTACTTGCCCGTCCGAGAGCGAATACTTCCTTTGAATAATCTGAACTAAAGTGCTTTTCCCTGTGCCGCTTCTGCCCCACATTGAAATAAGCCTGCCCTTCTCAACGGATAAAGTTACTCCCTTTAAAAGCGGTTTACTCCTTGGCCATGAAAAAGCCCCGTTTAAAATTGTTAATTTTTCTTCTATCTTAAACTGCAGTTTACCGCCATTTCTTTCCTTTTCCACAAGAAGAATATCACGTAAACGCTGTGCAGCTATATTTGCCCCCTGAAGGGATATATTCGCACCTACAAATCTGTTGATTGACGGTAAAATGCCTGCCAGCAATGAGTATGATGCCATCATCTGCCCAAGCATTAATTTATCCTTAATAACATAAACAGCCCCGAATATTAATATAAATGCTGTTAAAACTGAGCCCGAAATGTCCGCAAAAAAAGATAATTTTGCCTGTGTTAACCCCAGCTTCTCTATTCTATCCTGAAAATATCCAAATAACCCGATATTATTAAGACTGAATTTGTCTGATACACAAAATCCAAGCACATCATCAATACCTTTAAGACTATCAATATAGGACGATTCAACCAAAGAATACCCCTTCATAACATCATTCTGTTCATCTTTTATTGTCTTTGTTCTTGAAAACAGAATAAAAGTATAGATCGGTACTGTAAAAACAGATACCCAGGCTAATACAGGAGAAAAATAAAACATAAATAAAAATGAGCTTAAAATAATCAATCCGTCAATAATTGTTGTATTTGTAATAAGTAAAATTGCCTGTTGAATTCGCATACTGTCATTAATACGCGCTGTAATATCCCCGATCTTTCTTGTATCAAAAAACTTTTTAGGTAGTTGAAAAATATGGGCAAGAAAATCTTTGTTTATATTAATATTAATTTTTTTATTCAAAACCACCAAAAACCTCTGTCTGAAATATCCTGCCAAAGAACGGACAGACAACAGAAAAAACAATAAAGCCCCTGTATAAATTATCTTGACATAATTTTTATCCGGAATAAATTTATCAATAAGCAGACGGACAAATACTGAAGTTAATAAACCGAGAACCGTATAAACAATCCCAAGGAACAAGGTCTGTATAACCCATGATTCCTGCTCTTTCAGGTAGCTGGTAATCCAGTTAAACCAATTGGGCGGCTTATAATTATACAGATCATTACCGGGCTTTAATAGTATAACCGCTTTTTTCTTCCATATCTTTTCAAACTCGGCTTTTGATAATTTACAGATCCCTTTGCCCGGGTCTCCGGCAACTATTCCTTTCTCATCTATTCTATAAACTATAATAAAATGGTTAAGGCCATTTTCAACCACTACATGCGCGATACACGGCATATTTTCATTTAAAAGATCTTCATACTCTCCTGCGGCGCCGTAAGCATTAAATCCAAGAGTTTTGGCTGCATTCACAATTTCAAGCATAGTAGTTCCCTGAGTGTTTACATTACACAGTTCTCTCAGATAAACAAGACTGGCATTACCGCCGTAATATTTTAAAACACTCAGTAATGCTGCGGGACCACAATCAACCCGGTCGTACTGCCTGACTACAGGAAATCTATTCTTGAACAGTTTTTTCATCTAGTATCTTCCACGCTTAATATCAGATTAAACGATAATTAATTTTATCTTTATTTCTCTCCACCCTCCATACACAGCGCCAACCACAAACACCCCATTCCTCACTACCATCCCCCACCCGATCCTGCTTTTGATGACAGACCCGAAACAGCCACAGTCGGAACTTAAACCGATTAAAGTTCCGTAAATGCTTATAAGAAAGAATCCTGAAAACAGAACCAGCGCAGAAATTCATGCAAGCTTCGGGTACATACCAGAAATTAACAGCACCCCGATTAAAATTTCCAAAACAGGAAGAATTGAGACAATTATTAAAATTAACGATTCAGGAACAACCTTAAACTCCAGCATAAGATCAACAGCTTTGGAAGGATCAATAATTTTTGTAATACCGGAAAAGATTAATACAATACCGAGAATAATTTTAACAACTCTCACGCTTTTCACAAATTCCCCCTGAATTTGAGAATTTATTTTTTAAATTTTTTGGCGTACCTGTCTTGCTTGAGGAATATCACTTAGTACTCAGGATACATATATCCTCTTACTTTAAGACACATTACTACCTGGTGAAATTTTGGTATGATGTCTGTGCTAAAGATGAAAGTGCTGTACTGCTTAAACTTTATTACCAACGTTTTAAATATATATTTAATTAATCTATTTGTCAAGTATTTTTTTATTATTTATTTTATGCAAACGTTTGTGGCAGGTAATAAATACATTTAATCTGAACTTTCAGCCTGCAACACTTAATTGAAGTAATCACAGAACTGAAATTATCTTGCGATATTCTAATATGCATATAGTTCAACACTTTTTAAATTATACAAAAAGAAGGGTTTCGCACGACAGAAGAACAGAGACGACGTTATACCAAAAAGTTCAAATTAGAAACAATGCAACTTGTTCGATCTCAAGACAAAAATATTGTTAAAATTTTTTGGTACATTGAAAAAAGGACTTATTTAACGTAACAACTATAAAGCTCTGAAGTAACCTAGTAAGTCAATATTTATCATTTTATAATCTGGGAAAAATATTCATATCAGAGAAACAAGTCACCATCACAATTTATGGAAATGAAAAATGGATATTAGACTTAACTTTGTGTCCATTTTTTATTTCAAATTCCTTGCACTTTTATAATAAAAATCATAAACTTAGACAGTTCCGCAAAATTTTATTCAGAGTGTTTAATGAGTAACAAAAACACAAAAAAGAATGATATTAACAAAGCAGTGTTTCGTTTTTACGAAGAGCTGAACGATTTCTTACCGCCGGATAAGGAGAAAAAAGATTTTGAATACTTTTTTAAAGGAAATCCTGCTGTAAAAGATGCAGTAGAAGCAATTGGGGTTCCTCATCCGGAAATTGATCTTATTATTGTTAACGGAAAATCAGTTGACTTTTCATATCAATTAAAACACAATGACAGGATTGCAGTATATCCTGAATTCGAATCAATAGACATCTCCCCCATTATTAAACTGAGACCTTCACCATTAAGAACAATCCTGTTTATTCTTGATGTGCAGCTTGGAAAACTTGCAAAAATGCTTCGTATTCTGGGATTTGATACTCTGTATAATCCGGCATTTACTAGTGATGATATTGTAAATATCTCTTTAAAACAAAAAAGAATAATACTGACAAGAGACAGGGCTCTTTTGAAATTGAAATCAGTAACACACGGATATTGGGTAAGATCTGAAATTCCTGACAAACAGACAAAAGAAATAATTAAAAGATTTGATCTGTTATCTTCTGTAAATCCCTTCTCAAGGTGCGCAATTTGCAACAGTAAAACAATGCCTGTTAAAAAAGAAGATATTGATGATTTACTACAGGAAAAAACCAGAAAATATTATGACGATTTTATGCAGTGCACCGGATGCAAAAGAATATACTGGAAAGGATCTCACTACAGGAAGATATTATTGAAAATTAAAGAAATTACCGGAGTTGATTTTTAGAAAAAGTTTTTATACATTATTGAGCAATAAACATAATGACAAACAGCTGTCAATGCTATTAAAATCGGAGCAATTGTTTGAACAAAACAGGAAGAAACGATTTATGTCCCTGCGGAAGCGGAAAAAAATATAAAAACTGCTGCATGATAAAGGATCAGGCCTTGAAACAAAATCAAACAAAAAGATATTATAGACAAAACATAATTTTAAAAACTCCTGAAGAGATAGAAGGAATACGGAAAGCAGGCAGATTGGTTGTTGAGACTCTTGATCTTGTTGAAAGCAAGATAAGACCCGGAATAACAACAGATTACATAAACAATATCGTTCATGAACACACAATAAAAAATAATGCGATTCCAGCGCCTCTTAATTACAAAGGTTTTCCAAAAAGCGTATGTACATCTGTTAACAGTGTTATTTGCCACGGCATACCCGGCTCCTATATTCTGAAAGACGGTGATATTGTAAACGTTGACATTACGTCAATTCTGAACGGTTATTATGCAGATGCAAGCAAGACTTTTTTTGTGGGCACACCGTCGAAACAGGCTGCAAAAATTGTTTCTGTTGCAAAGGAATGTCTTAAAAGAGGATTGTTAATGGTAAAGCCGGGCAATACTCTCGGAGATATAGGCTGGGCAATACAGTCATTTGCAGAATCAAACGGATGCTCCGTTGTACGGGATTTTGTAGGTCACGGTGTAGGGCTGGAATTTCATGAACCTCCTCAGGTAGCGCATACAGGCAGAAGAGGGCACGGCCTGCCTCTTGTAGAGAATATGGTCTTTACAATAGAACCTATGATTAATCTTGGCAGAGCAAGCCTTAGAATTCTTGAAGACGGGTGGACAGCAGTTACTATTGACGGTTCTCTTTCAGCCCAGTTTGAGCAGACAATAGTTGTGACAAAAAACGGTTATGAAAGTCTGACCCCCTTTCCCCTTGAATAAAATCCTGTAAACTGGCATACAAAAATAAACGGAGGTCATTGTGAAAAAAATTTTCTTCGCTGTTTTATTCAGTGTATGCTCAGTAGTAATGGCGGAAAACTATCTTATTAACGGGGGACAAACCTCAGGAATAAAATACACACTTGTTCAGGAATTCGATCCTGCACCAGGAACAAAAAAAGTTTCCCTGAGCTTTGTTATCCCACAAAATTTCTCTTCCCCAACTTATAATCAGCAGATTTCAGATTTAAAATTTGTTTTTACTCCTGAACCGGAAAAAAGAGAAACAAAAACAGACGATAAGGGTAATAAAATTCTTACTGCAGTATGGATTAAACCTGTTAACCCTATCAGCGTATCAACATCTTTCTACGCTGCAACAGAAACAAAACTGAATATGATCGAATCAACTGCTGGTTTCCCTGTAACTGCAAATCAGAACATCCCGCAGGATTACCTTAATCCCACTGATCTGGTTCAATCCGACTCTGAAGAGATCAGGGGAAAAAGTAACGAGCTTACAAAGGGAGTAAAAAGCCAGTTTGATGCTGTACAGAGGATTTTAGCATGGATTGTGGATAATATGCACTATGTAACTCCTCCTGAAAAATACGATGCTCTTTACTCTTTTAACAGTAAGAAAGGAAACTGCCAGAACTTCTCACACCTTGCTGCAGCAATGATGAGATCAGTGGGAATACCTGTAAGGATTGTTAATGGTATAACATTAAAGAAGCCCTATTCTGTCCGCACCGAAGAGGGAGCATACACATTTAAAATGGGACAGGGCAGACATTCATGGATTGAAGTTTTTTTCCCGGATCTTGGCTGGGTACCTTTTGATCCTCAGCAGACCGAGCTGTTTGTTTCCAACAGATTTATCCGTATTGAAACAGGAAAAGACAACAAAGAAACTATTAATGACGGTCTGGTCAGATGGATTCAGTCAAGGGGATCTGCAGGCAAGCCAAAATTTACAGAAACAATTGAAGCTCAGTTTATAAATGACGAAGTCAATCTTTCAATGTCAAAGCAGAATTTCGGCCCCAGAAACATGCTTATCAGTCCTGATATAAAGGCAATTTATGTACCTGTAATAACAGAACCGAGAAGAAAGCCAAAACCAGTTTTAACACAGGACTTAAAGGACCTTGTATATAATAAACCAACCTTGTTCGGCAATACCCAGTTCCCCCGTAATGTTGATTTCAGCATGACAAGAACCCAGGAGAAAGAATCCGGAGGAGCAGAGTTCACCTTAAAGAAAAACTTTCTTGTGGAAAGTGCAGAATACGTAACAACGAGGCTTACGCAATACGCTCAGATATTTATTGTAGATAAGCCCTTAAAACTTATCAAGGCAGGACTTGCTCTGCACAAATTCGGCGGAACCGGACAAATCTGGCTTGAGCTATACAAAGATAATAACAACAGACCGGGTAAATTGATAAGCGCCAGTAAAATTAAGAACAGTACCTCAATAAAAACTTCCGGTGGTTATGACTGGGTTGACTTTGATTTTTCATCAGACAAACCGCTTCTTCCTCCGGGACAGTACTGGATCAGTCTGGCATTTACAGGAAGCCCCATTATTAACTGGTTTTACACATACGGAAAACCAATAGGGCCTGTTTACGGCACAAGGTATAAATCTGTCTATGATTCCAAGTGGAGCAATGCACTGAGTTTTGAATTTAATTACAGAATAGTAGGCTGGAGTGTAAAGTAACTTGATTGATCTTCAAACCATCCCGATTTATCGGGATGGTTCTCGATCATAAACATAATATAAAAAATTACAATAGTTCTTTATTACTGATAACAGATAATCTATAACTGTACCATAGCAGATGACCGGATAAGCAAAACATGGATAAACAAAAAAACATTTTTTTATGGCGGTGGACAGATCGGGATATTGATAACAGCAGCAATCTGAGAGATACCGTTGAATTGATATTCAAAGCAGGATTTGAAAGTATCCTTGTAATACCCGACCTTTCCATTTACAAGTTTACTGATAAAAAAGTACACCGGGCTATATCAAAATCAAGCAATTATTCAAAAAAGCGAAACATTAAATTTTACGTAATGGCTGATCCAAGGCATTCTTCGCGGTTTTTTATATCAAGAACCGAAGAAAGAACCCAATGTTTAATTGTTCCCGCAAAAATGGAAACAGGGCACAATCTTAAATATTATAACACAGCAGAAATTAAAAACGGCAGTTTTAATATAAAAATTCCCTTCTCTGATAAAGTCAACTGCCCCGAGATCCAGGAAAAAGCTGTTCTTTTTTCTTTTTCAGGGATAGAAAAAGTGTTTTTATTCAAAGCGGAAAATGGTGTTGTTGAAGCAGGCTCAGTCAAAGATATCACACACATCTCATACTCATTTTCCAATATCTCAAAGGGGATTATTGAAGTGACCGGTGAAATCAATTGTGAAGAAAATGGATTTTTTGCTCTGGCACTCCCCAGATTTGATACGAATCTGTTTGATTTTGCCGGAAGGCACAGTAACGACCTTGTTTATGATTTTGCAAATAAAATATTTGACGCATTTACTAATCTTGACGGAATGATATGGGGTTCAGATGACACATCTTACGGAATAATAAAGGACATAATACCGGTCAATCTTTCAATTTATAACAGTTTCATCGCAGAATATAAATATGATATAAGAGACTTTCTTTACGCACTTGTTCTTCCTGTTGACGACAACACTCACATAAAAATAAGAACCGATTTTTTCAGCCATCTTGATACTTTAGTAAAAGAATCAAAAAAAGATTTCTATCTGACTATGCATTCTTTTTTCCCGGATATGGAGCTGATTAATCAGTACAAGATCTCAAAAGGGCTTTCGGAAGAGTCAAACAAACTGCCTTCTTTTGATCCGTGGTATTATGGTAAGGAGAGTGCCGGATATATCACACAACTGGAAGATAATATCTCTCCTCTCTTGCTTCCTGCACTTGTAATGAGCAAAAGCTTTTCACTGATTACAGGTTTGTCCGGTTCTGCAATTGATGTTTCAGACAATTATTCGGGTTACATGGACATGGAGTATATTACAGATCTATGCTCATTGTTTTCCGTAGATTTTGTAATGTCTAAAGATAACCTGCATTATGACAAAAATAACGATAATACAGTAAATTATCTTTCTGAGATCAATGAAAAAATGTATAAAATATCAAAAATAACAAAAAAAAGAACCCCCTTCTCCGAGATTCTTTTTGTTTATCCTGTTCAGACTATTATGAATCTGCTGCCCGGGAAAAGAGCATCTGCTGTAAAAGAGATTTTCAGAATAATTAATCAGCTTACACTGAATAATATTCAGGTTGACATTTTTTCGCCTGTACATCTTACAAAATCATCAATATCCGAAAAAGGAATAAAACTGGGAAGCAGAGTTTACAAATCAATTATCTTCCCTTTCGCAGAAATTGTTGACCAGAAAACTCTTCAGATAATTCAAAAAATTAAACAGCAGAACATTCCAGTGATATTTTTGGGAAAAATACCAGCTTTTACAACAGACAGCATTAAAATATCAGAAGCAAATTACAGTTTTTTCAACACTGATTCAGATTTTATCCGTGAAATAGCTCCCTTACTCCCGGAACCTGTTGCAAAATTCCCAAAAAACTCAGTAGGGACACATATACTTTTAAGTGACAGAACAATTATACTTGCAGCGCCTTCTGAAAAAAATCTTGAATTCTCAGGGAAAATCATTTTTGAAGAGGAAGAAATAACAGTAAAAAATGAAAAATCTCTTGTGGTGTTAGAAAAAATTGCAGGAGAAAAACTCAAGCGGATTTTTTAATGTCTCAGACAAACAAATTTTGCTGATTTTTTTTATCAGATTCGTAAAGCACGTTTCTTCTTGCTTCGAGAAGAGTCTCCTCTTCTCCTCTTAATTGAGAAGCGCTTGTTATTTTAATGTTTTTTGTTACTGCCACAGCCTCTATATCCGTGATATATTTTTCCCATTCCACGCTTCTTTTTATATGATGATCCAGTATCAGCTCAGTTACAGGAAGTTTCTCCAAGACCGAACTTATTCTCCGGAATTTTTCATTAACTGCAGACTCTTCATCAACTGTTTTAATAGTGGACACATCAGGCCCGTCAAGATAAAGGATATCAGGGGAAGTATTTTTAAGATAATTATAAATCCCGGGATCTTCAAATCCGTTAACACATGACGAAAAAAGAAGACTGTTTATTTCATCCTCTATTTCCACCATTATACATGTATCTTTCTTCTCCTTGCCAGTAAAAAAAGGCGGGGAAAATTTACATGTTACACCATTTATATTAATTGATGCGTTATCTGCCACCGACAGTCTGCACAACTTATTTTTTGCATACTTAATAAAACCAAAGGCTCTGTTTCTCTGGACAGCAGGGATATTTGTATTGGGATTTTTTAACAACAGGTGCTTTTTATGATACATTGTATAGGAAATATCATAAAAATGTTCAGGATTATAATTTGTAATTATAACAATATCAGCAATACGGATATAGAGTTTAATTCTCTCCACCACCTGATTAAACATCCATTTTTCCACAGGATGAGGTGCAAGATCAAATCTTTCAGGTGCAAGGGCTACTCCCGGATCAATAATAATTTTAACATTACCGGAAGTTTCCACAAATGTCGCCATTGAGCGCACACCCATGGAATCTGCGCCTATCGGGATAATTTTCACGCTAAACCTCTTATTCGGTTTTATGATTCTTAATAAAACATGCCCGAAAAATATTTTTCGGGCATGTCAGAAAATTCATTCAGCTTATAAAATTATGTCCCGATTTTCCAGGATGCCAGATATTCCTTTTGTTCCTCTGTAAGCTCGTCAATGGAAACACCCATTGATTCAAGCTTTAAAGTCGCAACCCAGTTTTCAATATCCTCAGGAACGTTATACACCCGCGGTTTAAGCGAATCTTTTTCTTTTACAACCCATTCTGCCATTAGAGCCTGAGTTGAGAAACTCATATCCATAACGCTTGCAGGGTGTCCTTCTGCTGCAGCTAGATTAATAAGTCTTCCCTCTGCAAGAAGGTGAATTCTGCGGCCGTCAGGCATAACATAAGCATCCACATGTTCCCGGACTTTTTTTACATCAGACGCGAGATCTTTTAAGGCTTCTGTTTCAATCTCAACATTAAAATGTCCGGAATTTGCAACTATTGCCCCGTTTTTCATTACTTCAAAATGCTCGCGTCTTATAACATTTATATCGCCGGTCAGCGTGCAGAACAGATCACCAATTTTTGCAGCCTCAATCATAGGCATAACTCTGAAACCATCCATTGCAGCTTCAATTCCCTTTACAGGATCAACCTCGGTAACAATAACATTAGCGCCCATTCCCTTGCATCTCTGTGCAAAACCGCGGCCGCACCATCCATACCCTGCAACAACAATGGTTTTACCTGCAAGAAGAATATCAGTTGCCCTGATTATTCCGTCAACTGTTGACTGGCCTGTCCCGTATCTGTTATCAAAAAGATTTTTTGTTTTTGCATCATTAACAGCAACAACAGGTATTTTTAACGCGCCGTCCATTTCCATTGCACGCAGACGGATTACCCCTGTTGTAGTCTCTTCCATGCTTCCTATAATCTCTTCTGTCTGATCCTGATAGTCAAAATGAATCGTTGATACAAGGTCAGCTCCGTCATCCATTGTTATATTGGGATGATGCTCTATAGCAGTCTTTATATGATCATAATACGTATCTTTGTCTTCTGCCCGTTTTGCAAAAACAGAAATTCCGTACTCTTTTACAAGAGCTGCAGCTACGTCATCCTGGGTCGAAAGAGGATTAGAGGCTACAAGCACAATTTCCGCACCGCCTGCCTTAAGCGTTCTGACTAAGTTTGCTGTTTCTGCTGTAACATGCAGACAGCATGACATTCTCATGCCTTCAAAGGGTTTTTCTTTTGAATACCTTTCACGAATCAGCTTTAATACAGGCATGTCATGCTCTGCCCATTCTATTCTTATCCTGCCTTTTTCGGCAAGATTTAAATCTGCTACGTCATGTTTCATTAATAATCCCCTTAAGCCTTTAATAATTCTTCTGTTTTATCTGTTTTTTCCCATGTAAAATCCGGATCAGGTCTGCCAAAATGCCCGAAAGCAGCTGTCTTTTTGTAAATCGGTCTTCGCAGATCCAAAGCATCAATAATACCGGCAGGTGTCAGATCAAAAACTTTCATCACTTTACGTGCCAAATCTTCATCGGAAACCTTACCTGTGCCAAAAGAATTAACAAGTACTGAAACCGGATCTTTCACACCAATTGCATAGGCAAGTTCTATTTCACACCGGTCAGCAAGATCAGCTGCAACAATATTCTTTGCAATCCATCTCGCTGCATATGAAGCGGATCTGTCCACCTTTGTAGGATCCTTTCCTGAAAAGGCACCTCCTCCGTGGCTGCTATATCCGCCGTAAGTATCAACAATAATTTTACGTCCGGTAAGACCTGTATCACCATGAGGTCCGCCTATTACAAATCTTCCGGTTGGGTTTATGTAGTATTTTACATCCTTGTCCAGAAGGTCTTCTGGAATAGTTGGCTTTATAACTTTTTCAATAATATCATTTCTGATTTCTTCAATTGTAGGTTCCGGGTCATGCTGTGCGGAAATAACCACTGCTGTAACAGCAATTGGCGTTTGCCCGTCATACTTTACAGTAACCTGACTTTTTCCATCAGGTCTGAGATAAGGAATTAAGCCCTCTCTCCGGACTTGTGATAATTTCATTGTCAGCTTATGAGCCAGCATAATGGGAAGAGGCATAAGTTCTTCTGTTTCCTTTGTTGCAAATCCGAACATCAGGCCCTGATCCCCTGCTCCCTGCCTGTCAACACCAAGAGCAATATCCGGAGACTGTTCCTGAATAGTATTCAGAATTGCACAGCCCTGAGAATCAAACCCGTACGAAGGATCAGTGTATCCTATATCTTTAATAACTCCTCTTACAAGTTTGGGAATGTCAATATAGGTTTCAGTGGTTATTTCACCGCCAATTAAAACCATACCTGTTGTTACGTAAGTTTCACATGCTACTCTGCTGTTAGGATCATCTCTGTATGCAGCATCAAGAACTGCATCGGAAATCTGGTCGCAGATTTTATCCGGATGCCCCTCAGTTACAGATTCCGATGAAAAATAGTGAATTGACATTTTACTATCCTTTCAAATTAATTTATCAATCTTTTAACTTTTGTTTCAAAACATTTATTGCAGGAATTTCAGTCGGGTCAACGCTGTTTAAAAAAGCCAGGTGGTAACTGGTCCAGTCACCAAAAGAGATAAGATAAAGGAATTCTGCTAATCTGCTTTTCCCCTTTGCTTTTACTTCAAATATTTTTACTCCCTGCTCTTTTAAAATATCTTCTGTTATATCCATCCTTTTTACATTTCTTGCACTATCGCTTGTTGATCGTAAAAATATTGCAGATAAATCACCAAAATATTTACCTGTTTTTTCATGCTTTGACCAGCCCATTATCTCATTATGGTTCATCTCGGAAAACACTCCGTATGCAGCATGAATTTTACTGTTCTCATTAAACTGAGCTTTCCATCTTAAAGCTATCACATCCGTACCGTGCACAGAGCCATAAATAAAAGGAAGAGTGCCGGCAATATCTTTTGCCAGAATAGCAGCAGGACCGTTTATATCCGAAAGAGTATCCTGCTGATCTGACAGAAATTCAGCAGCTTCTTTGACCTCATCATAGGTAAGTGAGATTATATTTGCTCTGCTTAGGATATTAAACAATATACCCATTGAGAAACCGAGAGCGGATCTCGGAGGATACCCTTCCGGCATTTGAAAAATCGGGAATGTCCTGTCATTGCATATCTCTCCAAGTTTTCCTCCGGAGGTTACTGCTATGGCTTTTACTCCTTTTTTCAATGCGCAATCAAAAGCAGAAAGAGTTTCCTCGGTATTGCCCGAATAACTTGACGCAATAAAAAGAGTTTTTGACGATATGAATCCGGGAACATCATACCCTCTGTTCACAATAAACGGTACAGTTATGCTGTCTGAGAAAAACGAGTTAATTATATCACCAGCTATAGCGGAACCGCCCATACCGCTGAACAGTACATTATCTATGCCGGATGGAATTTGTCCGGAATTTTCACCAATTTCCCATCCCTTTAAAATCTGACTGCTGAATTCTGATATTTTTTCTCCCATTTTACCGGGATCATAATTTGACATGTTTTTACCCTTGTTTTTAAATCAATCCTCAGTATTTAAAAGAAAACCAGAAAGCGCGTCCATAGCCTCCTTTTCGTCCTTTCCTGAAATAGTCAGTTCAACTTCGCTTCCTTTTTCTACTGCAAGCATCAAAATGCCCATAATACTTTTCCCGTTAACTTCAATCTCATCTTTTTTAATTTTTATATCAGCATCATACTGAGATGCGATCTGGACAAACTGAGCAGCAGGCCGTGCATGCAAGCCGTAACGATTTTGAATAATCAGTTTCCTTTTTATCATACCCTCCCCTGGATAATTAATGTATAAATTACATAAAAAAATAATTGTAATCAAGATTTTTAATAACTTCGATCTTTCAAAATGTCCACAATATATTTTAAACTTGTTTTATCTACGCTGCATTTCAGGGATTGAATTATTTTTACTGCATAATCAAGGTCATTATTAATAATTTCTTTTGCCGATTCCAGACTCCCTGTCTCCCGGAAAAACCGGCGTATCTCATCTATATCAGATTGCGATAATTGCTGTCTGCCCCAAAAAGATGCAAACCGTTTTATTATTTTTTTATTACCACTGTTCCATAAGTGTACTGTCAGATAGGTGTTTTTCTTCTGTATTATATCACTGGCAACAGGTTTCCCTGTTATTTTCTCTCCGGAAAAAATATCAAGCACATCATCCTGAATCTGAAATGCTCTGCCAATTCTGGATCCAAACTCTTTTAAAAGAACTCTGTCATTATTATCAGCGCCTCCAAGTATTGCTCCGATATCACAGCATACTTCTATAAGTTTTCCTGTTTTTTTGCTTATCATCTCCATGTATGAATCAAGAGAAGGTTTTTCCCTGTTTTCAAGATCTTTATCCAGAGCCTGGCCTTCACATAAAATAAGCAGGCCATTTGTAAAAGATTTTAAAACTTCATTAATCCTGCTTGATTCTGTATTTAAAAGAACCTGATATGCAAGGGTTACAAGCCCGTCTCCCGCAAGGATTGCTGTTGGGATATCCCATTTTTTATGAACCGACGGAGTGCCTCTGCGTGTATCGTCATTATCCATAATGTCATCATGAACAAGGGTAAATGTGTGCATAAGTTCTATTGCAAGAGATGCATTAAAACACTTTTCAACGGTACCTCCAGCCGCTTCACATGTAAAAATTACAAGTAATGGCCTGAGCCTTTTCCCGCCTGCATCCAGCAGATGTTTCATAGGTGCATACAGGCTTTCAGGAGATTTTTCTTCAAAAAGTTCTGTAAGCCCCTTATTTATCCTGTTTCTTAAAACAGATACTCTCTCTTCAATATTCATCCGGATCCTTTATTACTCATTTGACTTTACACAAACTCCGGGTCTTCTGAGCATTTTAATGCTCTGTGAACCGGTAAGGAAAAGCACTCCTTTTAATTGATCCTTCCAAAGCCCGATCATTTTATTTAAACCGCACCTGCCGCTTTGTACTGCTGTTTTCAGAAAAGGCAGAGCTGCGCCGCACATATCCGCACCCAGGGCTATTGCTTTGGCCATATCAATTCCGCTTCTGATCCCGCCTGAAGCTGTTATATGAAGGTCCTTCAACTGCCGCACCTGCCGCAGAGATTCTGCTGTTGGAATTCCCCAGTCCAGAAATGACAGGGCGAGTTCTCTGTCTTTTTGCCTGAAAGATTCTATCCCTGCCCATGAAGTCCCTCCGGCTCCTGCAATATCAATGTATCTGATACCTGCATTGTAAAGTTTTTCCGCAACCTGTTTTGAAATTCCGCACCCGATTTCTTTTACAATAATCGGAATATCTGTCTGTGCCGATAGTTTCTCAATAGAATTAAGTACCCCTTTAAAATTCACATCACCTTCAGGCTGAAGCATTTCCTGCAGAGGATTCAAATGCACTGCAATTGCATCTGCTTCAATTACATCTGTCAAATTTTTTATTTTATCAAAGCTCTTGACAGATACAAGTTGGGCTGCGCCGATATTACCTATAACAGGGACATTGGGAGCTGAAGTTCTTACAATTCTGTAACTCTCAATAAATTCCGGACTCTCAAAAAGCTGTCTCTCGCTTCCCACACCAACAGCAATTGACTGTTCCGAACACGCTTCTGCTATAGCCTTGTTTATTGTAAAAGCCTCTCTGCATCCTCCTGTAATACCTGTTACCATAAGAGGAGCGGAAACTTTTTTATTCAGAAAGACTGTGGAAATATCAATACTGTTTAAATCAAGCTCAGGTACAGCACAATGTGTAAAATCATATTTTTCAAAACCGCTTGTCTTGTTAAAAAATTCCACTTTTTTCTGCAAAGCTATTTTTAAATGATCTTTTTTCCTCTGAGAGATCGACATATTTGTCCTTTTTACACAAACCGGATACTAAAATGAACAGCTTAAAAAATCCGGTCTTATTTAAAATCTAACACTTTTGATGTTTTACTCCTCCCCGAACTCTTCATTATAATCCTCAATAGAAGCATTTACAACTTCCAGCGCCTTTTCTCTGTTATAGACCTCTTCAATAGTGATTTTGGATTTTTCATCCTCCACCAGTTTGTATGTACAAAAATAATGTTTCAATCTTTCCACAAGCACATCAGGCAGGTCACTGATATCTTTTGCATAGCTCCAGAATTCATCATTTTCCAGAACTCCTATTATCTTATCATCCGCCTCGCCATGATCAATCATTCTTAAACCGCCTATAACCCTGGCATTAAGGAAAACCTCGCCTCGTGTTATGGGTCGTTCACTTATAACGCAAATATCAAGAGGATCTCCGTCGCCTCTTTCTGCATTGGGACTTAGCCGGCTGACCCTTTTACCTCCGTATGTTCTAGGAATAAAACCGTAAAGAGCAGGAGGCTGTGACGAAGTTCTCTGAGGTCTGTCAACCTTCATATATCCTGTTGATTTATCAACTTCGTATTTTACAAGATCAAAGGGAGTTATTTCAATATATGCATGAACAACTTCAGGGGGATTCACACCAACATCCAGACCATGCCACGGGTGTGGTCTCCATTTATAAAATGCTTTTGGGAACGCCATATCTGTCTCCTGATTAAATTATTTAACAGGTAAACCCTGCTTTATTTCATCTGTAATTTATCGTATTAAAATACGCTACAAAAAGGAGTTATGCAACAAAATTAATATAATTTCTTTAGTTTATAACCGGATGTATTCTACTGCTTTTTCAAAGAAGGATAGCTGCTATATTGACAAACATGACTCTACGTAATTAAATACAAGGGCGGATCTTTACAATCTGTCCTTGTACTGCTTTAAGTAATTTTATGAACAAAACAAAATGACAGGAATTTCTGCTTATTAAATTAAATGATTCCCTGTTCTGCACCAGGAATAATTAATTCCGTACCTGTTATTTCTTTACTTTTTTTCTGCCCCGGCTCCAGAAATCGTCAAGTTTCTTTTTTCTTTTGCTTAATGTATAAATCTTTGCTTTGCACTTTTTTGCCAAAGGGCCTTCAGGCTCAAGTTCCAGAGCCTTTTTGTACTCATCTATTGCATTGATAAATTCTTCTCTGTTTTTCTTTTCATATGCTATCGCCATATAGTAATGAGGTTCAGCCTTGTCCTGTCTTATTGCTGAGGCTTTGCCAAGAAAATCAATAGCATTCCAGATTCTCTTCTTCTTTTTAAATTTCAGCTCAATTCTTCCGGAAGTCAACAGATAATAATAATTTGCATTATCATTACTCTTATCAATATCAAAGGATATTTTAAAAGCTTTTTCCGCACTTTTAAGTCTGTTTTGCTTGTAGTATTTCAATCCTTTTTTATAATATGAATTTGACAGATTTTTCTCATGTTCTATCTTCTTTAATATTTTCGAAACACCTGCCGAGTCTTTCCCTGCATTCTTCAGTTTTATATATTCCTGTTTAGAATCGTCAAGATAGTGCAGTTTTAAAAGAATGTCTGCCTTTTTTCTGACAATTTTTGTGTTATCAGGACATAACTCCGAAGCTTTATTGTACCAGACCAGTACATAATCAAAATTTTTATTAAGCTCGGCATTTTTTGCTGAAGTCATATAAATATCGCAGAGATTTCTAATATTTCTTTCTGATTCCGGAGATACTTTTAAAGCAAGTTCTGCCGTATTTCTTGCAAGAATCATGGAATCGGTTTTAACATAAGCTCTGCTCAGCAGTCTCATAATCTTTGTATTAAGAGAATCGTTTTTTAATGTCAATTTGCACAAACGTATTGTCTGCTCATAATCCTTCTGCTCAAACGCTTTTTCCGCTTCACTGATATGCGCACAGTAAATTCCTGATAAGATTAATAATATCAATGGGATAAACTTTTTCATACAACACCTTTTCTTCTAATGTTCCGAATAATCTTTAAAGATATTAATTTAACCTGAAGTGCAATCCAATGCAAGGATTATTTGGAGACCTACAGCTTTGCAGATATTTCTGTTCGATATTTACATCAGCCGGGATTTCGTCATTTCTAATGAGCACCAGCGACTTTAGAAATCTTATGTACCCCTCGGCTCCGCTCAGGGTACGGCAAAAATTGGTATCGGCGTTCTCTCGCAACGCCCGCAACGAACGCAAAAAAACAAGGATAAAGGTTAAAGGATAAAGGATAAAAAGAAAGACGGTATATGGTATAATGGTATAAGATATTTCTCCGGTATCTTTTTTTTAATTCGTGATAATTCGTGTAATTCGTGGATCAAAATTCAACATTCAAAATTTCTTCTCTTCTCCACACCACCTCTGGATACCCGCTTGCGCGAGTATGACAGGATTGAGAACTTTTCTGCCGGCATCTGAAAATCTCCAATCGATATATATTTTCAATAATATAGGGAATGCATATATGCATTCCCTACGGAATCATTCTATATTGATGATGTTTATGTAGGGAACGGTCGCGACCATTCCCTACATCCTTTTACACGAGTTTATTTTTAATTCGTGTTAATTAGTGTAATCCGTGGATTAACTCGTGTAACCATGTCCGGCTCTTAACGGATTAGTGTATCCCTATTTCCGCCCCAAGTACAACTTAAGTCGTAGTGGTTAACTGCTTTAACAATTAACCGAATACTTCCAAATAGAACTCGTAAGACCCATTTTATTTAACAATTATTCTACGCCAGCATCAACAACCTTCCTGCAGAGCTCCAGAAATTCTTCATAAGATAAATCGTTTTTAGCGTCATTTGTACGCCATGCACAAATTTTAAAATCTGCCTTGCCTGTACCATCTCCCACATGATCAACTGACGGTAACAGTGCAAACAGTTTTTTATATTCTCTTTTACCTCGTTTTGATTCCTCATTATCGTATTTACTGAGCAATTCCCATTTTAACTGCTCATTTGTATATGCATCCCTGCCTTTGGATTCACACACTGCTTTATGAATAGCAATTTTATACTCTGATATTTTTGCGTTAGTATTTCCCCTTGCCCTGTCACGACGGACATGTGTACGCGCTTTTCTGCTCAGCCAACTATCATAAATATGTTGACTAATAATACCAGTCAGGAATTCGGGGATTTGATACTTTTTCAATTAACCACTCTCCTTATAACCGAATATTCCCAAATATAATCCTGAAGAACCAAAAAGCTAAGCTGTAAAAACTAATAAACATTCAAGTGATCAATACCCGGCTAAAACATTTTTTATTAAAAATCCGTTTATTTAAAGTTTAGCGCATATGACCATAGGAATCCGTAAATTTGAAAGAACACTCAAAATTAAGGAGAATCCTTATGGTCGATGTAAAACATAACTACGGCATCAAGCGTTTAAAATCAAAAGATGCAAAGAATGCCATTTT
>Ga0190359_1000635_pt1 | contig 23382 bp, 15 predicted proteins | sample 48721823_MG_FD_161269 | JGI IMG/M metagenome (GOLD analysis project Ga0190359, IMG submission 161269) | Hydrothermal vent microbial mat bacterial communities from Southern Trench, Guaymas Basin, Mexico - 4872-18-2-3_MG | ecosystem: Environmental > Aquatic > Marine > Hydrothermal vents >... | reverse complement strand
GATGAACTGGGTTCTCCAGAAAAAATTCTATTTGTATCAATCCAAGTAATGAAAAATTTAGGACAGGGAAATAATCGAAGGAATAATTACTATTCTCCAATTTTATTAGATATTTTATCCATCGATGAATAGTCCTTACGGATAATCTTCCCATATTATTTGTAAGGTATTTCTCAAATTCCTTCCCATACAGCCTTCTATTCGTTTTTGTAAGAATATACATCATTTCCAATAGACGGGAATTGAACTTTGAATAAGCCAAGGATTTTCACCTTTTTTTCATAATCCAGAAAGTAATTTCAACAATAAATATTTTTTGTAATTCATTAATTAACATCTTTGTACAAACTGAATACCAATGGGTTTTTTTTATAATTCATTAATTAACATCTTTGTACAAACTGAATACCAATGGGTTTTTTTTATGTTAGATATTTACGTTAAACAACAACATATGAAAAATACATATATAATTCAAAGAGAGAAAGTAAGAATAATTGAATCATCTTAAACCAAAGTCGAAACGGATTAATCGCTTGATACCGGATGGAGCTCCCTGTCTATTCATATCTCAGAGCTTCGGCAGGGACGACCCTTGAGGCTTTGGCGGAGGGAGCTATCGAGGAGAGAACGGCGAACAGGAATGCGATTCCGACGATGATTGCGATCTTCAACCAGGGTATCCCGAACTCGGGCATGGACTCCCTGAGATCGTCCCTCCAGAGATTCCACCCCAGTATCATCCCCAGGACGGAGCCGATTAACAGCCCTGCTCCGGCGATGAAGGAGGATTCCCCCAGGAAGGTGAATATCACTGTCCTCTTCTTGAATCCTATTGCCCTCATCATGCCGATCTCGTGCCTTCTCTCGTAGACGGATCTCAGTGTAACTATCCCGAGTCCGATAACCCCTATCACAAGGCCAAGGGACAGGAATGCGTTGAGGAGATCGAAGAATGAGTTCTGTGTCTCGAGTATGGTCTCTATGAGGTCCCTCACGATGATCGTGTAGAAACCGTAGAAGAGCAGGGCCCTTCTCAGATCGTCAGAGACCTTCTCTATGTCCTCACCATCCTTGACCCGGAAGAGATGCACCTTTTCCTCGGAAACACCGAAATCCCTCTCCGCTGTCGTATTGTACATGAAAACGGCGTTAATTCCCTGCTGCTCGGTGAACGCGATCACCGTCCTGTTGATGTGTGTGCCGTTGAATGAAACGAGCTCTATTACATCACCCACATCGATCAGGCCGGAAGTGTGGGGGCCGAACCCTCCTTCTCCGATCATGGCCCCGTCGAGTATAACCAGCGTGTCGTTCTCTCTTATCGAATTCCAGACATCGCTGTTCTCCTCGGGGCCCTTCCCCCCGGGATAAACAAGATCCCAGTCCACCTTGCTGAACCCGTATGTGTTCTTCTCGATGAAATGATCCGAGACACCGGCGCACTGGTAGGGAAACTCCTGTTCGAACTCCTGGCCGTAGAATGCCATGGATATATTGATGCTCACCAGCCCCATTGACATGGAAACGGTGTCTTCCCAGTTGATCCTGTCCACCACATCAATATCGAAAAGAGGGTTGTTCTCTCCCTCGATCACTGCCTCGCGGAGGTCGGGTATCCCCGTCTGGGACACGCCGATGAGATCGTAGCCTCCACCGAGCGTCCTCTCGAAGGAATCTATGTTCAGGTTCATTATGTTCGTTATCATGGACATTCCTGTTATCGTGAATATGATGAGGGCGAACATGAATATCGTCACGCCCGTTCTGAACCTCTTCTTCAACGGGTATGATACGGCCATCTTTATGGAGGCCGGGGAGGCACCCAGAACCATCACGATCTTCTCCACGATCCACAGTATTATATCGGTGTTCCAGACAAGGAGGAGCACCCCGGAGGTCACCATGAATACGCCAGACAGAACGAATATCTCGATGTCGCCTGAATACCCGTCGAAGAACGGTAGGTCCACCGTCCAAAGAAGAAGAACAAGGACACCCGCAAGGGTGTATGTTGCCCTCTGATTGAGGAAGTACCTGGCTATCATGGCCATCCCGATCAGTATGAAGGACAGGCCGAGGAATGTGAGCGAGTACTGCTTGAGGTATATGCCGAGGAGCAGGGAAAGGAAGCCAGTCGTCAGGGTCAGGATACCGAGCACCGTCATCCTGTCGAAGACGAACGAGATGGTCCTGGCAAGGAGCGAATCATCCGCCGAGCAGGATCTGATATCGTATACCCCGCATGCTTTCTGAACGAAGGCGGCGACCCTTGGCCTCTTCTTCGGTACCGGTGTCGATCGGATGGCGGAGACTATGTTGAGCCTTGCAACCCTGGCGGTTATGAACAGGGTAGTGACGATGGTTATGGCAAAACCCGAAACGAAGGCAAGCATGATGGACAGGGGGGTGATGGTGTAATAACCCTGTATGTTCCAGTCCGCGAAGCCCAGATTGTTGAATATGGACTGCATACCGACGATTATCCCGTAACCCGAGGCAAGACCCAGAAGGACCCCCACGAAGGATGAGAGAAACGAGTAGAAGGTTCCCTCGAAGAGGTATACCAGCCTGAGCTCTTTCCTCTTCATGCCGATTGCCCTTGTGATCCCCATTTCCTCCTTCCTCTCCTCGGAGAGCATCACGAAGATGTTTATGATCAGGGTTATCCCGACTATGATTGTGAAAGCACCGAAGGCAAGGAAGAGCTTCGTGAAGGTGTCCATTGACTCCTTTGCCTGATCCACCGAGTCGGCCTTGTTCCCGGTGAACTCGAACTCTCTCCCTGCACCCAGGGGGTTGACCAGCTCGTCGTTGAGCCTCTCCTCCAGATCCTTGATCACCCTGTCGCAGTGCTCCCCTCCCTCGACACGTCCGCCGGTGTTCGAGACCTTCAGGATATTGTAGACACCGCCCGACCAGTTGCCCCCCTCCCCCCAGGGTCCTTCGGTGTAGGTCTCGTTGAAGAGGTCCCAGATGGCCTCCCGGGACATGAATATGGATTCCTCGGAGAAGGAATTCGCCCTTCCCACCTGGTCAAGGACAGCCCTGACCGTGAAATTTCCCATCCCGAGGCCGGAGAATATCTGCAGGGTATGCCCCGCCCTTGCCTCGATGAGATCGGCGGCCTTGGAGGTTATGTAGACCTCGTTGTATTCGAGATCCATCTGAACCTTCTTGCCATCGACGTAGAGTTCCCCGAATGAGGATGTCGTGTCGGGATGAAAGCTCCTGAGATTCATTCTCGGCTCCATGAGGATGGTATCCAGGTCTATCACTGAGCCGTCCCTCTCGTATTCCCATGATATGCCGTCGATCAGGTCCGTTTCGTCATCGTAGCCCTCGATCACGTTCGAAACCTCGTTCGCGAAGGTGCCGTTCACGCTGTACAATTCGCCATCCCCGCCAACGAACGTCATGTACTCGTCGGTAAGGTCGAAACCATCGTAGACGAGTCCCTCGATCATGTTCCCCAGCGTGTCCCCTATGGCCATTGACGAGCAGATGATGGAGGTCCCTATCATGAACCCGAGGATCGCGATGGCCGTATCGGACTTGTGTCTTATGAGGTTCCGGAATCCCATCCGGAATTCCAGGCGGTGTATCAATGCAAGGAGAGTGATGAGAAGAAGTCCGAGGACGAGAAAGAACATGGATATGGTGACGATCACCGGTTTCATCTCCACCGGCAGGAGGTACAGAGCGCTGACGACCGAGATTATCATCAGGATGAGGACGGCGGAAAGGGTCCTTTCAAGCACCCAGCTGGTCATCTTTCTGAGGAATGACATGAAGCATCCTCTCCTACATCGAAGCCTTTTCCCTGAGCGATATCCTTGCGGCTCCGGTGTCCTTCTCACCTTTTAAGGCGTATTTGCCGGATCTTGGATGAACGAGAGCATCCTTTGCGGTGACGGGGACATCCTTGACTATGAGGCCGTCCTCCATGTGGATTATCCTCTTGCATCTGGAGGCGACGTCCGGATCATGGGTGACTATGAGGAATGTCATCTTCAACCTGTCATTGAGGCTCTTCATGAGCGACATCACATCATCGGAATTGGCCTTGTCCAGGTCACCGGTTGGTTCGTCGGCCCATACGATCTTCGGATCGTTCACGAGCGCCCTTGCAAGGGTGACCCTCTGCCTCTGTCCTCCGGATAACTGCGAGGGGCGGTGCTTCTCGTATCCTGAAAGATCCACGAGCTCCAGGGCCTCTAGGGCCTTTCTCCTTGCTTCTTTTGGCCTGTGTCCGCTGAGAAGAAGGACCATCTCCACGTTCTCCACTGCCGTGAGGACCGGGAGGAGGTTGTAGAACTGGAAAACGAAACCCATATTTCTGGCCCTGTATTCGGTTCTCTGGTTGTCCTTCATCCTTGCAAGGTCCTCCCCCTCTATGAGAACCCTTCCCGATGTCAGATCGTCCAGACCGGATAGACAGTTCAGAAGTGTAGTCTTTCCGCACCCGGAAGGCCCCATCACCGCCACCATTTCCCCCTTCTTCACCTTGAGATCGATCCCCCGGAGAGCATTGACCTTAATGCTCCCAGTATCGTAGATCTTCACAACATCCTCGGCCTGCACTATGTAGTCCGGTTCCGTTCCATCCACGGCTCTTCCTCCTTGAACTGAATAGCCTCAGCCTAGCGGATGGTCTTATATATGGATTGTGGAAGAACGCACCGTTGTGTATATTAGAGATGTCGTGGATGCGGCAGCTGTGCATCCTGCCGGAATCCGTACCTGTTCGTTCCGTTCCTGGTTCAAGCTGTAACGCTCGAAATGAAGAGTATCCCTGACGGATGAGGGATATGAATTGTATGTATGCGGGCAGGGGAGAGGACGGCAGGAGGGAGGGTTCGACCCTGCCGTCCCATCACCATGGATGATGATAACGGCGCTTATCTTTCGGTGTTCTACCGTGCTGCCGGTCATCTGCCCCCGGGATCCTTCAATCCCTTCTGCTTCTGGGGGGCCCTCTATTCGGGGGCCCTCTTCTGGACGAGGACTGCCTGTTCTTCGGAGGCCCGCTTCTTCTCTGGGGCTTCCTGGGCCTGTCCTGATATCCCTCGGGTCTGGGCATGAGGGCCTTCATCGAGACCTCCACCTTGCCCCTGTCGATGGCTATGACCTTCACCCTGATCTTGTCCCCCACCGAGACCTTGTCGGTGACCTTGTCGACATGGCCCCATTCGAGTTCGGATACGTGAAGCAGTCCGTCGATCTTTTCAGTGAGCTTCACGAACGCACCGAACGGCATGATCTTTACCACCTCCGCATCCTCGAAGATATCTCCGACCTCGAGAGTCCTCACAATGGACCTTATCTTCTTTTCGGCGAGATGGGCGTTGGTCATGTCCTCGGAGGTTATCATAACGGTTCCGTCGTCCTCCACATCTATCTGGACATCGAAATCCTCGCACATCCCCCTTATCATCTTTCCGCCGGGTCCGATGACGTCGCCTATCTTCTCCGGATCGATGGTCAGCGATATTATTCTGGGTGCGTGAATGGACAGCTCCTTCCGCGGTTCCGGTATGGTCTTGGTTATGACCTCGAGGACCTCATTGATGGCCTTTCTCATCTGGGGGAAGGTGGCCTTTATGATATCCATTGTGAGGCCCGCTGTTTTCGAATCCATCTGGATGGCCGTTATTCCCTCCGAAGTGGATGTGAACTTGAAATCCATGCCGCCCTTCCCGTCCTCCATGTCCTGGAGATCGGTGAGCACCTTCCATCTCTTGCCGTCGGATGCAAGACCCATGGCCATTCCGGCCACCGGTCTCCGTATCGGGACACCCGCATCCATCAGGGCAAGGGTCGAACCGCATGTGGAGGCCATTGAAGAGGAGCCGTTCGATCCCATCACCTCGCTCACGACCCTGATCGTGTAGGGGAACTCTCCCTGGCTCGGAAGAACGGGGAGGAGCGCCTTTTCGGCGAGCGCCCCGTGTCCGATCTCCCTCCTTCCGGCACCCCTTATCGGCTTGACCTCCCCGACCGAGAAGGGAAGGAAGTTGTAGTGGTGGAAGTATTTCTTCTTCCCGTCGTTCTCCATGGTCTCGACGAGAAGGTCGTCCCCGGGTGCTCCGAGTGTGCAGAACGAGAGGACCTGCGTCTCCCCTCTCGAGAACAATCCGGAACCATGGGTCCTCGGGATTACCCCCACCTCGGCGGACAGCGGTCTTATCTCATCCAGCTTCCTTCCGTCCACTCTCTGGTCCCTTTCCAGTATCGCCTCGGTCACCTGATCCTCTATGAAATCGAAGAAGAACTTCTGCATCAGATCGCGAAGGTACATCTCGGCCTCCTCGGCGGACCTGTCCTTGGTCTTGAGCTTATCCTTCATCTCCTCGATAAGCCTGTCTTCCAGCTCATGTATTATCCTCTTTCTCTCTCCCTTCGAACCCTTGGGAGTTGAGAACAGGTATTTGTCCAGCTGCTTCTTTGCGCTCTTCTTTATCATTTCCATGATCTTGACATCCTCTTCGGTGAACGATGCCCTCCACTTGAGCTGGTCGTGGGGAATCTTCTCCTTTCCCACCTTCTTCTTGATTTTCTTCACGAACTTGATCATGGGGTCCATGGATTTCATTGCGATCCTGAAAGCTTCGAGCATGGAATCATCGTCGAGCTCCCTTGCATCGCAGTCCACCATGGTGATGCGCTTGCTGTCTCCCATGACCATGAGGTTGAGTTCGGAGAACTCCAGCTCCTCCGCCGTGGGGTTGATTATGTACTCGCCGTTCACCATACCTATCCGGCATCCCGTTATGGGGCCGTCGAAGGGTATGCTCGATATCTCGAGGGCAATGGTTGCCGCAATCATTCCAACAATGTCCGGCTTGTTCTCCCCGTCAACGGAAAGGGGCATTATGATAACCTGCACCTCGTTCCTGAGCCCGTCGGGGAACAGGGGTCTTATTCCCCTGTCTATCATCCTCCCGGTGAGTACGGCCTCGTTGGAGGGTCTCCCCTCCCTCTTGAGAAATCTCGGGCCCTTTATCTTTCCGACCGCGGAGTACCTCTCCTCGTAGTCAACCATCAGGGGGAAGAAGTCCATTCCGGGTCTGGCCGAATCGGACATGGTCGCTGTCGCAAGGACCATGGTCTCTCCCATCTGAACGGTAACGGACGCATCGGCCTGATGTGCCAGTCTGCCGTATTCAACAATCACTTTCTTTCCCGCATAATCGGTCTCGAATCTCTCGACCTTCATCTTTGATCACCTTATCTTGTTTCCACATAGGTCATGCGCGGAAGGATGATCGAAGTGTTCCAAACACATTCCATCAACCAATGCCATTTTCATGCCTTCCGCTGGAAGATATGACAAGACACAAGGCATCTAACAAGGATCTTCATTTACCAAACGGCCCCCGATATCCATCCATTTATCTGCAGATACGTGAAACCATAATCCCTGGTCGCTACCATGATGACCAGCCAATTTCCGTCTTTTTTCCTATGTGGTAGAGCGGAAAACAGCATTCCCTTATAAGTCTTTTCCCGTTTCGGCAATGAAATGGAACGGTTCCGGAGACGTTGAGCAGCGTCTGAAAAGGATTCAATATGAGGGTCCACAGCGGGAATGTTCCCTTTCGGGCCGTTGTGAAAATTAAAAGTATGGTCCGGACAATATACCCTGCAGGAAGGGATTCATGTGTCGGAAATCGTCGAACTCGACAGGGAACGGTTCGAGGAGATGATCACGAGATGTGACAAGATGATCATCGTGGAGTTCTACTCGAACTCCTGCAGGAACTGCATGTCCATGGAGCCCGTGTACAGTTCATTATCGAGCGAGATGAGTGACAAGGCGGTATTCTGCAGGGTAAACGCGGAGCTCCATCAGGAGATATCGATGCTTTACGGGATCTGGTCGGTGCCCACGTTCAAGTTCTTCTGTCGGAGAAAACCCATAGGGGAGATAGTCGGAGCCGTGAACAAGACTATCCTGAGGAACACCATCGTGGACTTTGCACAGTGGAGGGACAACTGCGTCAGGGGAGCAACCCCCATCAGCTACGACATGACGGGTTTCGCCTGATAAGTATTATAGTATCTCAGATGTTTCCACCCTCATGGCGAAGATAGATTGGTATGATCAGTTCGTTGACCTGTCATACGTACCCTCGGATGATGAGATAAAGGTGCTCTTCTCGTTCGAACCCCCGGAAGGCATGTCCCGGGAGGAATCGGCGGGGAGGATAGCATCTGAGAGTTCTACCGGAACCTGGACGACACTTTCCAGACTCCCGGACAGGATGAAGGGGCTCGAGGCAACCGTGTACGAGATCGAGGGGAACCTCCTGAAGGTCGCCTATCCCCTGCCTCTTTGGGAGGAAGGGAACGTATGCCAGCTGATGTCGGGCATAGCGGGAAATATATTCGGGATGAAGGGTGTGGAGAAGCTCCGGCTGCTGGATGCACAGCTTCCCCGGAAATATCTGAAGGGTCACAGGGGCCCTAACCTCTCGATGAAGGGGGTAAGGCGGATGATGAAGGTGCACAAGCGTCCCCTCACGGGAGCTGTTCCGAAACCGAAGGTGGGCTTTTCCGCACTGGAGCATGCGAAGGTGGGTTACGAGACCTGGATGGGGGGATTCGATTTCGTGAAGGATGACGAGAACCTCACATCCCAGAGATTCAACAGGTTCGAGAAGAGGGTCGAATACCTTTCCCGGTTCCGGGACAAGGCTGAAAGTAGAACGGGCGACCTGAAGGACGCCTTCATCAATATCACCGCCGAGACCGAGGAGATGAAGAGGAGGGCGGATCTGCTCCATGATCACGGGTTCAGGTATGCCATGGTCGATGTTGTTGTTGCGGGGTTCGCCGCGGTGCAGACAATCAGGGAATACACGAGGGACCTGGGAATGGCGATCCATGCCCACAGGGCAATGCATTCCGCCTTCACGAGGGACCCCTCGCACGGGATATCCATGCAGTTCATTGCGAAGATAATGCGTCTCATCGGGGTGAACCAGATACATTCGGGGACGGCTGTTGGAAAACTTGTGGGATCAAGGGAGGAGGTTCTCTCCATTGCGGACATCCTCAGGGAACGTGTCACACCCGGCAGGGAGAATCTCATCTTCGAACAGGACTGGGGTCCTATCAGGTCTGCTTTCCCGGTATCGTCGGGCGGGCTCCATCCGGGACTGGTTCCGGATGTCCTTGACATCTACGGGACGGACCTGGTCCTGCTCGTGAGCGGGGGTATCCACGGTCATCCCGACGGGACCCGTGCGGGAGCGAAGGCAGCCATGCAGGCCGTCGAGGCGTGGATGGACGGTATCTCCCTTGAGGAGAAGGCAAGGGGATCGAGGGAGCTCGCAAGGGCCCTGGAAAAATGGGGTCATCACCGGCCCAGATAATCTACAGCATTCCGTCGAGGTCGTTGACAAGCCCGTCGAAGAGTACCAGCCCTCTGTTCAGCGTGGAGGGCTCGGTGAGATCGATGTTTACCCGCCTGAGAAGCTCGAGGGGAGGCTCGCTTCCACCTGCCTTCAGCATCCCCAGGTAGTCATCCACGTCGAGGTCCCCTCCGAGGATCGCCGAGGTGATCGCGCTGGCGGCCGAGAATCCGGTTGCATATTTGTATACATAGAAGTTGTAGTAGAAATGCGGAATGCGGGCCCATTCCATGGATATCTCGTCGTCCGCATGGACCGAGGGTCCGAAATGCTCCCTGATCAGTTCCATGTAGGTGCCCGATAGCCCTTCCGCGGTAAGCGGCTCGTCCCTTTCCACCATCTCGGAAACCTCCTTCTCGAAGCGGGCGAACATGGTCTGCCTGAACACCGTCCCTGCGAAGCTGTCTATATGATGCTCGGTGAGGTGGGCCCTTTCATCTTTAGACGTCCATTTATCGGACAGGTGGGAGAGGAGGAGGTTCTCGTTCACCGTGGAGGCGACTTCTGCAACGAAGATCCTGTAATCCGCGGTTATGTGGGGCTGGTTCCTGTTCGCAAGGTAGGTGTGTATCGAGTGGCCGAGTTCATGAGCCAGTGTGAAAATGTCGTCCAGTCGGCCCTCGTAGTTGAGCAGGATGTACGGAGGGGAATCATAGCATCCTGACGAGTAAGCTCCCGACCTCTTTCCACGGTTCTCGTAAACGTCTATCCATCCGGAACTCTCCGCCTTATCAAGGACGGACGCCACCTCGTTTCCCAGGGGTTCCAGCGCTTCCCGGACGATCCTCCAGGCTTCCCTGTAGGTGATCTTCCTCTCGAACTCGGGAACGAGGGGAGCATGTATGTCGTACATGTGTACCTTGTCGATTTTCAGCCCTCTTCTCCTTGTATCGAGGTAACGATACATGGAGGGCAGATGGGATCTCACCGCGCTGATGAGGGACGTGTAGACATCTGTGGTCACCTCATCCGCATCCAGGGAAGCTTCCAGGCATGAATCGTAGTTTCTCGCCCTCGAGAGGAACCTCCTCTTCCTGAGCTCCCCCTCGAGAAGCGATGCGAACGTGTTGATGTGGGACCCGTAGAAAGAGTAGAGGGCCGAGAAGGCATTCTTCCTGACATCCCTGTTCCGGGACCTCATGAGAACGCCGTACCTGCTGTGGGACAGCTCTATCTCGTTTCCCGCCTCGTCCTTTACCCTCGGGAGTGTGATATCCGCATCATTCAGCATCGTGAATGTCCTGGAGGGCGTCTCGAGTGCGTCATCCGCCATTGCAAGAAGCCTCTCCTCCTCGGGTGACAGGAAATGCTCCTTTCTACGAATTATCTCCCTCATCTGAACCCTGGCGAATCTCAAGGTTTTCGAATCCCGCAGTCTTCTGAGCTCATCCATCGGGAGCTGGAGTATCTCGGGAACCATGAACGATGATTCGGATTCGAACCGTGTCAGCAGATTGACAGCCTTCTTGTGAAGCATCTGGAAATCCTGTCTCCTCAGGTCCGAGTCGTGCATAAGATGTGCATATGTGAATATCTTCTCCAGCCTCCTTGACATATCGTCCGTCGTTCTTATGGCCTCCGCGATCCTTTCCGCATCCTTCAGGGTGCCCCTGAAGGAGGACAGGCCCGGGATCTCCGACGAGAGCTCATCCATCTCCCTCTCCACCTGATTCATATCTCCGTACATGGGGGAGAGGTCCCACTGGTATCGCTCATCCATTTCCTTCCTTTCCGGTATCTTCTCGTCATCAGTCATTTCCATCGACCCGTTTGTACATCTCCACATGATCTATTCCCGCATCCTTGAATACCGGACCCCTCTCCGCGTATCCCATCTTCCGGTAGAACGGGACCGCCGTGAGCTGGGAATGCAGAACGAACTCATCCGGTGAATGCACGATCGAAACCGATTCCACATACTTCATCAGTGCTCTCCCGATTCTCTTTTTCCGGTACTGCCGGAGAACCGCCAGCCTCTCTATCTTCACGCAAGCTCCCTTCAATCTGTACCTGATGCAGCCCGCGGGTTTCCCGTTCATCAAAGCAAGGAAATGCACGGATTCATCCTCGAATTCGTCATATTCCCTCTCTCTCGGAACATTCTGCTCCCTGATGAATACCTCCTCCCTTATCATATGAACGCTTCCGAGAAGCTCCCCACCGTTTGCTTTCATTATCTCCAGGTTGGGAATCATTGCTGTCGGGGATGGGAATGATCGCCGATTATTTAATCCGTTCCGGAGGAGGGTACAACATATATATGTTGTGTGACTAGTTTGCACATCTGCCTCACATGTTAAATATTTATATTTTCAGAACCTTCATGATCTTGGTCGGGAGAGGTTTTCCGAACCGATCCCGGCGGATAATCCGTGAATCGGACCGGAGTGTGGTATCCTGAAAGAAGGTCTATCGAAAAGGAAAGGTGTCGCGATCGCTGCGGGAACACTGCTGCTCCTTGTGGCAGCTGCCCTGTTGACGGGGTTCGAGGCTTCGGGAGAGGATGAAGCGGGGCTGTCAAGGTTCTATGGCATCGTTTACGAATCCGATGGTACGAGGGCGGTCGGAGAGCCGGTTCCGGGGGCGGAGATCACGACGGAACAGGATTACAACCTAACCGGTCATTATGTGAACAGCACGGTATCGGGAGAGGACGGGTCCTTCGAGATGTTCCTTCCCGGTGGGGATTTCAAGGTTACCGTTATGAAGGATGGATACGAACCGTTCAGCACTTCCCTGAAGGTCGTTCCCGGAAGGGATGTCAATATGGACATCTTCCTCGTGAAGAAGCCGTCCGGGGCCGGGGTGAACCTGTCGTCGGAGAAGGTGTCCGCCGAGCTTTTGCAGGGAGAGAGCCTCATGATACATCTGGAGGTCATGAACACGGGAACGGGGACCGATACGATAATCGTGGAGATATCCGGAAAGATGAGAGAATGGGCTAGTCTCGGGGAACCTGTCATAACAAGGAGCTCCGGGGGAGGAGGGCCCTATGCCCAGAGCATATCGAATATCGATGATTACAGCATTGGGAATGTCGATATCAACATTTCCGTTCCCGATGATGCGCAGGCAGGGAAGTACAATTTCACGATAAGGGCAACTTCCCAGAAGGACCCCGAAACGTTCGATACGATGGACATATACATAACCGTGAAGGAGAAGGAGAACGAGGAGGAGGTGGGATTCGTGATACCGTCCGTCGGGATCGGAGCTTTCGTCCTGTCGCTCTCCATCATGGGTTTCGTGTTCCTGCGCAGGAGGGCCTTGTGAGGACTTTTTTCAAACAAACAATTAAAAATTGATCTGTTTGAAAACTATTGCATCTCGTAACTCACTCGCGTCGATTTCCTATTCATCGTGAGTTCGAGGCTCAGCTGAACGGACCGTCGATTTCGTTTTACCGTTCAGCGAGCTTTTTTCAAACAAACAATTAAAAATGGATCTGTTTGAGATCTATTGCATCTCGTAACTCACTCGCGTCGATTTCCTATTCATCGTGAGTTCGAGGCTCAGCTGAACGGACCGTCGATTTCGTTTTACCGTTCAGCGAGCTTTTTTCAAACATTAGATTATACATTGATCTGTTTGAAAAAAGTTTCACCTCGTAAATTCCTCTCGTCGATTGTTTATAGATTCGGAATTTCGAGGCCCAGCAGAATTAGATCGTCGATTATACATTTCATTCTGCGGGCTTTTTTCAAACAAATAATTAAAAATCGATCTGTTTGAAAAAAGTAGCGGGGAATAGATTTGAACTATTGATCTTCGGGTTATGAGCCCGACGGGATATCCTGGCTACCCCACCCCGCTGTTATCTTTCCCCGGACATATCACCCATTACGGACCAATCATGCCTTCGGGTAATGGTGGATATCATGAGGTTGTAAATAAACCTTGTGAAATCCCCGAATATGGTTTTTCAGTCTGGACCGGCCCTTGCGCGGGATGGATGGGTGAAGTTGAAATATACCCCGGTGAATAACCTGAAGGGTTCATGGATGGATATCAGGGCCGCTCATATCGTCATATCGTTTCTCCTTCTCGGAGCGCTGCCACTTCTTCCGGGCGGAGTTCCGCTGGAACTGAAGGGGGAGTTCGGGAGTCTGGAGGATCATTCAAAAATGATCGATATCCCGGCGGAATGGGGAGCTCCCTCCGGGATGGTGCAGGACCAGGAGGGTGATCATGTCCTTGTTCCCTTCTTCTCGTTCGGCGGGTACGGTATGATGATCGCAGGATACGATGGGTTCATGGAAGCCCCGGAGCCCGTTCTGATCTCCAACGGAACCGAAAGGATCCTTGTGGAGGAGATGTACACCGGAAGGAACATCCTGGAGGGGAGCAGGGGAACGGATGTACTGCTTCGGGATACGGAGGGCGTTCTTTACGGCGTCTCGATCCCCCCGGAACCGGAAGGTGCGGTATTCCTGGGACCGGACAACATCATCCGGTCGGATGTATCGGGAAAGATGGCGTTGGCCGATGTGACCGGAGATGGAGTGAAGGACCTGCTGCACCTCTCCTCCGACGGGAGCTCTTTGGAACTCTATGAGGGTCCGCTCCCTTCAAGGTTCGGAAAGGCGGTCATGGGACTGCCCCTGGTCATGGAGGACCTCGTCTCGGGTATGGACCTTGACGGGGACGGGGTATCCGAGATAGTGATGTGGAACCACCAGGGGAACCGCAGCGGCCTGCTGATATATCATGGCTACACGCTGTCCCTGATGGCATTCCTGTACGATGACATGAGAATAGGGAACATCACCCACGGGGATGTGGACGGCAACGGACTGGACGATCTCTTCCTGGAGCACCCGGAAGCTCCGGGAGGAGGGGAGATCCGCGTCCTATTCGGTGAGACCGTGGGATTCGACACCAATATCACATCGGATGGATGGGGGTTGGCGGGGAACGGGACATTCGGTTTTTCCGGCATGGAAAGGATAATTCTCAGGGACCTTGACGGGGACGGAAAGGACGATCTTCTCATCGGAGCTCCCTTGGCGGATGAAGGCAGGGGTCGGCTTCTGTTCATCCATGGAGGTCCTTTCTGGGATCGAAGGCTGACCGGCCGACCCCTGGTGGCGGACGCGGAGTTGAGAGGTATCGATGTGACGGACAGCCTGGGATCGGGAATATACATTGCGGATGATCTTGATGGTGACATTCTCCCTGACGTGATTGTACCCGTCGGCGGAAAGCTTGCCCTTATCAGGGGGGAGAGGAATTCCGTGCCGCGGGAGATAAACAATCCCGGATTCGAGGATGAGGAGGGAGCCGAACTCGCATCGGCGGAGATGGGTTCGACGATCATACTGCGGTGCACGGCTTCGGGCGGGAGCAACTCGACCGTGGACACTCTCAGGGCCATCATATTCACGCAGAGGAAGGAAGGCTCCACTTCCACCTGGATCTATCTTCAGGAGACCGGCCCCTCAACGGCCGTGTACAGCGGGAGACTGCTTCTGGGAAGGTCATCCGTGCCGGGGAGATCGCTCGGGGTTGTCATGAATGACAGGGTCTTCTACAACATCTCGGGCGAGACGGGAGGCGGGCTTCTCGTAAAAGGGGTCGCCGGTCAGGAGGATCCCCCCTTCTTCCTGGAAGGCGGGGAGGAAACGAGTGTGCAGGAGGATTCGGAACTGGAAATGGTCATACGGGCATGGGACCCCGAGACCGGGAGCGTCAACTGGAGCTTCGACGATCTGCCTGCATGGCTGGGTGTGATATCCCAGGGTTATTCTCACGGGAGCATGTACGTTACATTAGGGGGGATCCCGGACAACGGAGATGTGGGCTGGAACAATTTCACCGTTGTGATAGAAGCCGGCGGCCTCGAATCCTCAACATATGTCCAGTTGTATGTTTTCAACAGAAGACCCATGATACACCAGCTGTCCGTTGCCAGACAGGCATGGGAGGGGAGTCTCTACGGATCCGGGTTCTTCTTCGAGGAGAAAGGGGGCGGCTTGAGCTTCAGCATCTCATCCGAGGGGCCCGTGGAGGATTCCTGGCTTTCGGTTTTCGAAAACGGCTCCGTGTCCGGTACTCCGGGGAACAGGCATGTGGGAGAATGGACCGTGAACCTGACGATCGATGATGGGAACGGAGGCAGGGATTGGTTCGTCTGGTCCATCACTGTGATAAACAAGGACCCTGTCGTGACCCCTCCCTACTTGAGATACTGCGTAGAGCACGTGCCCCTGACGCTGGATTTTCGATGTCCGGATGAGGGGGACGGGATGACGTTCTATGCTCTTCGCCGTTCCTCGCAGCCCGTGGACCTTGATCCTGTCAACGGAACGGTCTCCCTGGTCCCGAGGCATGATGCCGGTGAGGTCCATACGTTCCTGGTTATCGAACTTGCGGTCGAGGACGTCCACGGAGGAGAGACGGATGTAACCTTCAGTATAGAGGTGAACAATACAGCCCCCACTTTCATCGTTCCCGAGCTTCCCGATATGCTGGTCGCGGGAGAGAGGTACGGGTTCGACCTGGATTCGAACGAGGAGGGCGAGGGTGCGGAGTACCTTATATCCTCGACCCTTCCTTTCATTTCCGTTGATCACGGTTCGTCGGCGGAGATGTTCAGGGACACGGGTGTGATCCACGTTGAACCATGGAACATGGACGCTGGTGCCCACTCGCTGCACATCTCTGTCACCGACGGCCTGTCCGGCACCGACCTGTTCTGGAACTTCACCGTTGTTGGCAATTCCTCGTTCGGGGACCCTTCGGTCAACATCACCTTGATCAAACAGGGCGGTGGAAGGATGGTCCTCTACGTGGACCTTGCTCCCGGAGGATATGAACCGGTATCCCTGCGGATCGTTGTGAACGGGACCGGGTCTCTTCCGGATGATGCCGGGACCTCCTTCCTTGAGAGGTCGCCCGGGGACGGGTACTACACAGTTGATGTCTCTCCATTCAACGGCTCGTCGGTCCGATTGAATGTCCTCCTCGAGGTGGGGATCTCCGGGCAGTGGACACGGACTGTCCGCGGTGAATGGACGTTCCCGCTTGAGGGAGAGGATACGGGGGGAACAAGTGGCTCGAGGGAGTTCCTCCTGATCGCGGCAGCCGTTTTACTGTTCTCCGTCATGATCATGATCCCGCTTCTCCTCTTCGAGAGAACCTCGTTCAGGATACAATCCACATTCCTGAGGGGACAGGTCAAGGAGGAAAGTGTCCTCCCGCTCATTCATGAAAGACCCGGGATCGGCTTTTTTGAACTGCTTTCGTCCTCGGGAGTGTCGAGGGGCGACCTCATCACAACCATAACATATCTGGAATCCAGGGGCATGGCAAGGGCGGTGGAGGATGGCAGGAAGGTCAGGTTCTGGCCGATGATGGGGTCCTTCGTGGATCTGCCGCTTCTTCTGGGCAGAACCGAGAGGAGGGTCGTGTCGATGTTTCTTGAGAAACGTGAAATGGACCTTGCGGAGGCTGTTTCCGTTTCGGGAATGAAGGAGGTGAGAGTGGAGCGGGCCATATCCATGCTCCTGCTGAAGGGGGTGCTCGAGAGAAGGACGCATCGGGGGAGGGAGCTCTACAGGATACCTTCGAAGATGGTCAGAAGTGTGAAAAGGGTCCTTGAGGGTCCCTGAAGGGATAAGACCCGGGGGAGAAAGGTTCACTCGTTCTCTTCGAGAATGTCCTTGGCAATGTTCTCAAGGAGTTCTTCCAGGGTGTCGGTCCTGTATTCCCTGATGGGTTTCTCCTTGGACTTGTGGGCGATGATCTTTGCCAGGAAGTAGTTGTTTCCCTGGAAGACCTCAACGTCGTATAAGGTGTCGGACATCACTATTCCCCCTTGCTCTGCTTTTCCGGATTCAAAGGATGCGGTGGGAGTGACTTGAACACCCGGCCTTCTGATCTTCAGTCAGACGCTCTCCCAACTGAGCTACCACCGCATGTCTTGGCGCAACGGGATATCCATTCCCTGTATAAAAAGCTTGATGAAAACGGCGGCCATCTTCGCCGCGGAGGGCTGTCCATGACATCGTTTCCCGGACCGGTGTCCCGGCGTTCATCGATCGTGTCCATACCGGGTTTTTTTCTGCAAAGGATTAAATGTCATTCCCGTAATCAAACACCGGTCCGAAATGGTAGACAGGAAAGAACCCGATCCGGGAAAGGTGAGGAAGGAACTCCTTCAAAAGCTCGAGAACCCCCTGGGCTTCATAGGTGAAAAGAGACTTTCCCATGTATGTTTCAGGGGAGAATGGACAAGTGTCGATGAGTTGATGCGGAAGGCGAAACGGGGTCCGGGGGAGAAGGACCGCGTACTTTCCTCGCTGAGAGAGAGGCTGGATGAGATAAGATGCGTCCTGAGGGATGAAGATCCCACGAAGAGCGAGTCCATCACCCTCTTCGAGGAAGCGGTTGCCGTGAAGAGAGCCATATACATTCTTCGGAACGGGGTTCTGGACGAGGAAGATCCGAATACCGACATGAAGAGATGGCTGAGATATGGAAGGTCCATATCGTAGATTCAGAGGAACCAGTTCTTCAATTCGTGGAATTCTCCGGAGATATCGGACAGGTCAAGTTCGTGTCCCACTCCGGTACCACCGCAGTGTGTGCAGTATCCTGTCCCCTTGCATTCCGAGCAGCTGCCGAACCCGTTGCAGTAACTGCATTCCTTCGTTCCCTTGCACCGGATGCACTGGCCGGTACCCTTGCAGTGTGTGCAGTCGTCCGAATTGACCCCCTTGCATGTCGGGCACAGTCCGCTCCCGCCGCAGTAGGAACATCTCTTTGTCCCCCTGCACATGATGCAGATACCGGTCCCCCCGCATTCCCTGCACTTCCCCGTCCCCCTGCAGTGGGTGCATCTGCCCGTTTCTTTCGCAATGCCGGCCTCCATGAGGTCCTCCCACCCCTCTCTCCCCCTTCCCAGCTTCATCTTGGATGCGGACATCAGGAACCATGCATCCAGGTCTCCCGGGTTCTGCCTGACAACATCCGTGAACCTGTCAAGGGCTTTACCGAAATTCTTCTCTTCAAGGTATGAAAGACCCTGCCGCAGTGTCGATTTGAGGGCGGAGATGGAGGGAAGCCTCTGCTGACATTTTGCACAGTAGAGCTCCCTGTCGTTGTTCTCCTCCCCGCATCGGGGACATTTCAGCATGTTATCACCGCTTCCCTAACGGATGAACTGTACACCGAAGCGATCCTCTCTCCTGGTGTATCCTCTTTCCTTCTCGCCGAAGGCACCCACGGTCTTGCCGGAGATCTGCTCGGACGTTACTCCCACAAGGACCAGCATTACCCTGATGGCACCCCTGAGCTCGGGGTCTATGTAGGCACCCCAGATTATCGAAGCGTTCCTGTTGATCCTCTCGTTTATGAATTCGGCAACGGTCTCTGCCTCGGTGACGGTCATGTCCTCTCCGCCCGTGACGCATATCAACGCTCCGTTGGCGGAGGAGATGTCATATTCAAGAAGGGGGGAGTTGATGGCTTCCTCGACGGCCTTGACCGCCTTTTCGTTCCCCTCGTCCGATTCCCCGATCCCTATCACCGCGACTCCACCGCCCTTCATGATGGTCTTGAGGTCCGCAAAGTCCAGGTTCACAAGTCCCACCTTGGTTACCATCTCGGTTATGCCCTTGATGGCCTTCATCAGGATCTCGTCCGCCACCTTGAAAGCCGCGTTCAGGGGAAGCCGCGGGACGAGTTCGAGGAGCTTGTCGTTGGGTATGACGATAACGGTGTCCGAGTTCTCCTCCAGTTCGGCGAGCCCCCACTCCGCGTTCTCCATCCTTGCCTCGCCTTCACCGGCGAAGGGTTTGGTGACCACCGCGATGGTCAGGGCTCCCAACTGCTTAGCTATCTCCGCTATCACCGGAGCGGCTCCCGTTCCGGTTCCCCCGCCCATGCCAGCGGTTACGAATACCATGTCGGCACCCATGAGTGCGGCACGGATCTCCTCTTCCGCTTCGAGAGCCGATTCCTTCCCTATCTTGGGGTTCGCGCCGGCTCCAAGGCCACGAGTGGTCCTCTTTCCCACGAGGATCTTGTGGGGAGCGTGAATGGTCAGAAGATGCTGGGCATCGGAGTTGATGGCATACAGGTCAGCGCCTATTATGCCTTCCTCGACGATCCTGTTGATGGTGTTCGAACCGCCTCCGCCACATCCCACGATCTTGATGTTGGTTCTGAGGGTAGAGAGCACTCTCCTGAGCTCCTCATCCTCCGGGTTCGATTCCACCTGGACCGGGGATTCCTGGATCTCAATATCCCGTTCGGTCCTTTCTTCATCTGCCGTTTTCTTGTCGTACTTGTTCATATACTCGTTTATTATGGACTTGAATCCCACGGCCATTCCTCCAGTAGGTGTCTCCCTTTTTTATTCTAGGGGACCTAGAATTACCCCCACCCACCATTGCGATTTCCGAATATATAAGTTTTGTAAAAAAAACAATGAACACTTCCAGATGGTGTTCGATGAAAGGATGGGAGAGGCTCCGTAAAATAGGTTGTTTTGGGGACCTTGCCACGTTCCAGAGTTGATCGATTATCCCATGAATTCCTCCGGTGGAGAGATCCTCCATAAGGCAGGGATGTGTTTCCGGGAATAATCAACAGGTACCTGAAACAACAATACCTTGAGGGAATTGTTAGTATCGATATGCAGAAAAATTTAAATATCCTTAAATTTGAACCTCCTTTTTTTGATAATCCTTATTATATATCTTAATGATGAGAAGAGCACGGGGCTAGGATGAGACTGACTTGGTTGATGAACATGGGTCTTCCGCCGCCCTTCGATCTGTGCGGGACCTGCGGCAACCTCCGTATTCCCGCGAGATCTGACATACCCTGAAACCCGTCCGGGGCATCCTGCCCCGGACACTCGATCCGGAGGCCGTCTGGGAGGAGATACATTTTATGTGGAAAAAAAATGACCCGGATATCCCATCCAAGATTAAATATGATCATTCATTTACGGTCGTATGGACAGCGATGCCGGAGATTCCATCCCCAGGGGAGACAGCACATACGAGGTTGTCAAGGACGAGTTCCCCCCTCCCAGGAGAGACAGCTGGGACCTCTACTTCATGAAGATAGCAAGGCAGGTGGCCAGCAGGGGGACCTGTTCGAGAAAAAAGGTGGGCTGTGTGATAGTGAGGGACCGGACCATCCTTGCAACGGGCTACAATGGCTCCATCAGGGGAATGCCTCACTGTGATGATGTGGGCCACATGATGGAGAACGGACACTGCACGAGAACGGTACATGCCGAGCAGAACGCAATAGCCCAGGCGGCCAGGAATGGCGTGTCCGTCATGGGAAGCGATCTTTACGTGACCTCATCACCATGCTGGACATGTTTCAAGATAGTTGCCAATTCGGGCATCAGGCGCATCGTGTTCGGGGAATTCTACAGGGACGACCGCATATTCGAGGCGGCCGAGTTCATCGGAATGGAGCTCGCCTGGCTTGACGATGATGGGGAGCTGAAGGTCTATATAAAGGGCAGATAGGGAAGACATCATCCCCGTTCCCCGAGAGCCTCCGAATGAATCGGTCGATAACGGATCTCTTCGCGTTTGGAGGATTGGGGGATCGTGCATGACCGACTTTACCGGCCTAAAACAAAGGGAGGCCGGGGGGAGATCACAGTTTGAGGTCCGGTCTCTCCATTCTCAATCTTGCCAGTTCGGAACGGGCCCTCTTCACGACGGGTTTGGAATCCCTGTAATATTCATTGATAACAGTTGCAACTTCCTGGTAATTCGTCTTGCCGGAATAGGCAAGCCACCTCAGAACGTCGGCCCTTGAATGTATCTCCCCCGTTATCTCCTCCGTTGTCAGCCCTTCCCGGTCCATTATCTTCTCGTACAGGTTGGAATGGCCGGAGAACCTGAACTCGTCCTTGGCAGGATTCCATGTGTAGACCTTGTTGGAGATGATCTCCTGGGATACCGGGTCCTGACCCACTATCTCGACAAGGTCCTTTATCCTCCTTGTCCTCTTGTTCTTCACCCTGACCTGTGCCTGAAGGATGACAAGGTTGAGCCCCAGGATGAGGATGCGGGGTATGTTGATGGGGGGATTCTCGAGCCTGTGAACGATGGCGGCCACGGAATCGGCGTGTATCGTTGCGTAGGTGACCTGTCCCGTTGCCATTGCCTGAAACACCGCCATGGTCTCCTTTCCCCTCACCTCCCCGACGATCATGTACTCCGGCCTCTGACGGAGAGCGGCAACGAGAAGGGTGTACATGTCAATGGACTGACCCGTGTTCTCGCCTTTCTTCTCCCTTGTCAGACCGGCTATCCAGTTGAGGTGGGGGAGCTGCATTTCCCTCGTGTCCTCGATCGTGATTATCTTGGATGAAGGGGGTATGAAATGGGATATGGCGTTCAACGTCGTGGTCTTTCCCGAGGCCGTCCCGCCCGAGACCATCATGGTGTCACCGTACTGGACGGCCAGCCACAGATGTGCTGCCATCTCGGGAGAGAGAGTCTTGAAGAGAATGAGATTGACCATGGTCAGGGGGTCCTCCTTGAACTTCCTGATCGTGAAGGAAGAGCCCTTTGTCGTTATTTCCTTCCCGAAGGTTGCATTCAATCTGGAACCGTCCGGGAGGGTTGCGTCCAGAATGGGGTTCATAAGGGAGATGTGTTTTCCCGAGCGCTGGGCCAGATTGACGACGAATTCATCCAGCCTCTCCTCGTCATCGAACACTATGTTCGTCATTATGTTCTTGTATTTTCTGTGGAAGACGAAGATGGGGATCCCGGTCCCGTCGCAGGAAACATCCTCCATGTTCGGGTCCTCCATCATCACCTGTATCTTTCCGTAACCCAGGAAATAGCAGGAAAGATAGTAGAATATCTTTTCGAAGGATGGAATGTCCAGATGTTTCCCGGCCTGGGCAAGGAACTTCCTCATCTGGTTCCTGAGCCTCATCTCGTTCTCGATATCATCGGCGGTTGTCCGGTCCACATCGATGTTCTTTTCCATTATGTCCTTCAGGTAATCGTGAATGTACTGCTCCTCCTCGCTGAGGGGGGGTTCGATAACTTCGTAAACGATGTCCTTCGTCCTCTTGTTCCTCAGTATCCTGTTGTAGGAATAGTTATCGCGAATGGATGTGAGATCCTCCAGGACCTCCCACTCGTTCTCGTCCAGAACCGGGACATCGTACAGTTTATTTCCTCTTAGGTTCTCCCGATCCTGCTTGCGTCTCATGTATCTGAACCTTTCCATGGGCTTCATCTCTTCGAGCACCTCGGGGTCGAACTCCTGGCCTTTTGCTCTTTTCACGACGTTCGGCCCTTTCTGGAACAGCCACTTCAGGTCGAGAAGGGATCTTTTCCTGCCGGTCCTGCGGTTCTTCACAACAACATCCCTGTCCTCTATGGAAATGAGCTCCTCCGCTTCGTCATCGTCCCGATCCTCATCGTTCCTGACAGATTCGGCAGCTCCTTCCATCGGATCACCTCTTCATGATGTCAATATCCCTTCTGGTAGGGGATGTGACGAAAAGCCCATGGTCCTTATTTAATGGTTATCTCAGAATTAACCGGATAATAAAACTCCCCCAGGAGGTCCCCGGGGTTTCCGAAGGAACGGGGGATGATGATCGAGACATCGGCACGGTCAATCCGGGATGGCAGGTGAGGCCGTATCATTCGAATTTCAGATCCATCGTGGAACCCGTGGCCTTCCAGAGCTCGCGGAGCCCGTTCTTGAATCGTTCGGGGTCCTCCACTATGATCTTTTCAACGATACGGTCCATGCCCTGGGCATAGCCCACCTCGTGGGTTGTATAGGACCATCCGGATGTCTTGGCAAGGTCCAGATGCTTCACGAATGCATACTTGGCCGCTTTCAGTTTGATATCATCGCCGGGATAGCTCGAGAGGACCTTGGATGCTCCCGGCTCCCCCCTGACCAGATAGGCTACCGCACATTCGTAGGCGAACTCTATCATCTCGGGCGG
>Ga0190359_1000634_pt1 | contig 23387 bp, 18 predicted proteins | sample 48721823_MG_FD_161269 | JGI IMG/M metagenome (GOLD analysis project Ga0190359, IMG submission 161269) | Hydrothermal vent microbial mat bacterial communities from Southern Trench, Guaymas Basin, Mexico - 4872-18-2-3_MG | ecosystem: Environmental > Aquatic > Marine > Hydrothermal vents >... | reverse complement strand
AACCTTCAGCTCTCCGACTTGGGCCCCGGATCAAGCCCGGGGTAACAAGCTTCTGAAGAATCCCGGCCGCTTAAAAATCTGAAATCTTGAATCTGGAATCTGGAATCTGAAACCTGGAATCCGCGCAGCGGCAATCTGAAACCTGAAATCCGCTTCGCGGCAATCCGGAACGCGCCGCAGGCGCCTGGAACCCCTAGCCGCCGGCCGGCACCCGCCGGATGTCGGCCCCCAGGCCGGCCAGCTTGCCCTCGAGATCTTCGTAGCCGCGATCGAGGTGATAAACCCGGTTGATCTCGGTGGTGCCTTCCGCCACCAGGCCGGCCAGCACCAGCGAAGCCGAGGCCCGCAGGTCGGTGGCCATCACCGGGGCGCCCGAGAGCCGATTTTGCCCCTTGACCACCGCCGTGTTGCCCGACACCACGATGTCGGCCCCCAGTCGGCGCAGCTCGCTGACATGGATGAAGCGGTTTTCGAAAATCGTCTCGCTGATGACGCTCGATCCGCTGGCCACGGCGGCCAGCACCATGAACTGGGCCTGCATGTCGGTGGGAAACCCCGGGTAGGGCTGGGTCTTGATGTCCACCCCGCGCGGCACCGGCGCGCCGCGGACCCGCATCCAGTCGCCGCCCGTCTCCACGGCGGTGCCGGTGAGCCGCAGCTTGTCGATGACCGCCTCCAGGTGGTCCGGGCGGCACCCCTCGATTTTGACGTCGCCGCCGGTCAGGGCCGCGGCCACCATGTAGGTGCCGGTTTCGATGCGGTCGGCAATGATGGTTTGGGACGCGGCCTTGAGCGCCTCGACCCCCTGGATCTCGATGGTGGCGGTGCCGGCCCCCGTAATGTGGGCGCCCATGGCGTTGAGGGCATCGGCCAGGGCCACGATCTCCGGCTCGCGGGCCGCGTTGCGCAAGGTGGTGACGCCTTCGGCCAGGGCCGCGGCCATCAGCAGGTTCTCCGTGCCGCCCACCGTGGGGATGTCGAAGGTGATGTCGGCGCCTTTCAAGCGTGGGCAGGAGGCCGTCACGTATCCGTGCTCCAGCCGGATATCGGCCCCCAGGCGGGCCAGGGCCTTGAGGTGCAGATTGATGGGACGGGCCCCGATGGCACAGCCGCCCGGCAGGGAGACCCGCGCCCGTCCCAGCCTGGCGAGGATCGGTCCCAGCACCAGGATCGAGGCGCGCATCTTGCGCACGAGGTCGTAGGGGGCTTCCGGGTTGCAAAACCCGCCGGGATCCACCACCACCCGGTTTCCGGCGAAGTCCGCGGTGGCGCCGAGGTGGCGCAGCAGTTCCACCGTGCTGTGGATATCCCGCAGATCGGGCACGTTGTCGTAGGTGCACGGCCCGTCGGCGAGCAGGGCCGATACGAGGACCGGCAGGGCGGCGTTCTTGGACCCGCTGGCCGTTACCGTTCCCGCCAGGCGTCGGCCACCGCGGATGACGATTTTGTCCATGAAGAAAAATCCAGTTGAAATGAATGAGCTTCGAAATCGGACGGATTCGACTGACGACAGTCGCTGGGGTCACTTAAAAACAATCGCCCGGGGCGCGACCGCAACCCGGGCGATTGTTGGCAGCTCGATGAAAACGCCAAGCTCTCAGTGATGGTGCGCGCCCTTGCCCTGGAGCGTATCCACCACGGCCTTGATGACGCAGTAGGTCATCCCCAGGCCGATGATGGTCAACGCGTACCACAGGCCTCCCATGAAAACCAGGTGCGACATGTCCCAGATCCATTCGAAACCAAAGGGGAACATCGACTCCTCCTTACCTCGTTCAGGTTACGCCTGGGCCGCGGCGGCTTCGGCGGGCACGTCTTCGTCGGCCTCCGGAAGCGGTTCGGGCTCCGGTGCGGCGTTCAGCTCGACCTCGTTGGGAAACACCGGCAGGTAGCGGTAGCTCAGGCTCACCAGGATGATGCCGTAGGCCACGGGCAAAATGGTGGTGGCCACTTCCTGCCAGCTCGGGTAGTAGAGCGCCCAGGTGTCAAAAGGCATCACCGGCACCGCCATCACCTGCAGGACCATGACCCAGCGGTTGATCGACACGCCGATGACCCCCAGCAGAACCGCCACGAACAGGGCGGTGGGGTTCTGGCGCCCCTTCTTGGTGATGAGGATCAGGGCCGGGATGAAGCCGCCCACAACGATTTCCGCGACAAGCCAGCCGATGTTGTAGAACCAGTTGTCATAGAAGAAGCCGACGCCGTAGCCCGCCGAGGGGGCCGTCACCGTCAGCCAGTAGATGGTATCGATGGTCTTGGCGATGATGTAGGTCAGGATCATCCAACCGGAGATCTTGGCCAGCAGCCACACGGTGCTGTCACGCACCAGCTTCTTGCCGGTGATCTTCTCGGTGATCTTGAGCAGGAAAATGGTGAAGCAGGGCCCGAAGGCGGCCGCCGACCAGGTGAACAGGAAAAAGGTCCAGGGCCAGATGAAAATCCCCTCGCGGAAGGCGAAGGGCCGCCCGAAGAGCACGCCGGCCACCCCGCCCAGGGACCCCTGGTGGAAGAAGGACAGAAAGGCGCCGGTGGCGGCGAAGACCGCCATGATCTCGTGCATGTTGTGGCTGAGATTGTGAAAGAAAGGCACCTTGTCGATCTGCCGGTTTTCCAGGATCAGCGGCAGGTACTCGATGGTCAGCACGCCGAAGTAGCAGGTGAGGCAGAAGGCCACCTCGGTGAGCATCGAATGGACGTTGGCGTGCCAGAAGATGAACCATCCGCGCAGCGGCTGGCCGATGTCGATGGCCAGAATCAGCAGGGCCGAACTGTAGCAGATGAAACCGATGAGCACGGCGAAGTTGATGATGTTCTTCAGCTCGTCCTTTCCCACCAGGTAGCGCAGAAAGCCGGTGAAGAACGCGCCGCCGCCCAGGGCGATGACCGCCAGGTCGGCCCAGATCCACAGCGCAAACCCGTAGTAGTCGTTCATGTTGGTCTGGTTGAGCCCCTTGAGCCAGCACAGGAGCATCGCATACACCCCCCAGAGCAACACGATTCCCACCGCACCGATCCACAGGAGAAATTGCCAGGTCGGGCAGCGCTTGACGCCTTTGGGAAACAATGCAGAATCCATGTCTTACGACTCCTGAAAGATTGGGTTGGTCCGCGTGCGGGCCGCCGTCACGCCCCGTGGGCCGCGGCCTGGCTGCCGAAGTTGTACTGCCCCAGGATCTTGCGCACCCACTGGCGCTCGGTCGTGTAGTACACCTTCGGGTTGGTGCCCAACTGCTCCAGCAGGCGGAAGGCCTTCTTGGAGTGCCCGGTGAAATGGTGATGCGGATCCGGCTCCACGATCCGGGTGACCTGGTGATCCGGGTTGTTCAGATCGCCGAAAACGATGGCCCCCGCCGGGCAGGCCTGGGCGCAGGCCGTCTGGTACTCGTCCTCCGCCACCTCGTCGCGCCCCTCGTAGATCGCCTTTTCCCGGGCCAGTTGGTAGCGGTGAAAGCAGAAGGAGCATTTTTCCACCACCCCGCGCATCCGGGGCGACACGTTGGGGCTGAGGGTCTTTTCCATGCCGTCGGGCCAAACCGGGTCCCACCAGTTGAAATAGCGGGCATGGTAGGGGCAGGCAGCCATGCAGTAACGGCATCCGAAGCACCGGGTGTAGATCTGGCTGACGACGCCCGTCTCGCGGCTGTAGTCGGTGGCCGTGGCCGGGCAGACCGACACGCAGGGGCTGTGACCGTCGTGCCCCTCGCAGTGCATGCACGGCCTGGGCAGGTAGCAGACATCGGCATCGGGGTACGGCTTGCCATTGCTGATCTTGTAGACCCGCATCCAGGTAATGCTGTCGCGCTTGTTGGACTCGTCCTTCTTGAACGGCACGTTGTTTTCGGACATGCAGGCCACCATGCAGGCGCCGCATCCGGTGCACTTGTCCAGGTCGATGACCATGCCGTACTTGTGCTGCTTCGCGTTCATTTCCATCAGAACCTCGTTGTCCGGTTAGGCTTTGGCAAGCTTGGCCTGAATGCCCCAGGCCGCGTCCAGTCCGGAGGCGGGATCTTCCACCGGCCCGATGAGGGTGTTGACGTTGACCCCCTTTCCGGCCAGGTAGTCGTCGTAGGCCGTATGGCCCAGGCCCCGGGGCATGGCCACCAGTCCAGGCATGATCCCTTCGCTGAGATGAATGCGCACCCGGGCCTGGCCCCGCGGGGTGCTCAACCTCGCCGCCTGCCCCTCTCCCAGGCCCAGGGCGCCGGCGGTCTTCGGGTTGACCTCCACCAGGACATCCTGCCTCTTCAACACGTCGTCGCCCACCGTCTTGGTCATGAACGGCGTGTTGGCCACGGGGCCGGCGGCGATGCGCATCCCGTCGTAGGGGATCAGCACCAGCGGAAAGGCGCCCTTGTCTCCCTCGATGGGCACCGGCCGGTAGCCGCCGGCGAACTCGAACTTGCCCGAGGCCGTGGGAAAGGCTTCGAACCAGTAGGCCGGCTGGATCTTGCGCACCACGTAGCCGGCTTCGCTCAGGGCGTCCCAGTCGTCCGCCAGGGTCTCCTCCAGGCAAGCCTGGAAACTCTCCCAGGCGAAGGCGTCGGCCACCGGGCCGCCGACGGCGCCGGCCAGGGCCAGCACCACGTCGCCGGCATGCCGGGTGTTGCACCGGGGGGCGACCACCGGCTGGGTCAACCCGATCACCTTGGCAGCCAGCCCGGTGCCGGCCACCACGTCATCGTAGCGCTCCAGGTAGAGGTGGTTGGGGAGAATCAGGTCGGCGTAGGCGGCGGTCTCGTCCATCAGGCTGGAAAAACTGACCAGCAGGTCGAGGCGGTCCAGGGCCTTTTTCACCGTCTCGGTGCCCGGCTGGGTAAAGAGCGGGTTGGCCTCGAAGACCAGCAGGGCCTTGACCGGGTCGGCCTTGCCTTCCGCCTGGGCGGAGAAAAAGCGGTTGGGCAGACTGCCGGCGTCGACAAGATCGCCGCTGCCGGCGCCGTCCAGGCGCGGCCGCTGCAGCCCGTTGGCCGCGGTTTCGTCGATCTCCACCTCCGGCCAGCGGATCCCTTCGTTGCCCGGCAGGGCCCAGACCCCGCCCTTGCGGTTGATCGCCCCCACCAGGGCGTTGAGGGCGTGCACCGCCATGGCCTCTTCGAGGCTGCCGGGAGTGGTTCCCCGGCCCCGGCCGCAAATGGCCACCCCGGCACCGGCCTTGGCGAAATCCCGGGCCAGGACGATGATATAATCCCTGCTCACCCCGGTGATCTCGGCCACCTTGTCCGGGGCGAAGCCGTCGAGGACCATCTTGCGCCAAGCCTCGAAACCGTTGCTGTAGTACTCCACGAAATTGCGGTCGTAGAGTCCCTCGGCAAGGATCACGTGGGCCAGGCCGAGGGCCAGGGCCGCCTCGGTGCCCGGCCGGATCGGCAGCCAACGGTCGGCCTTGGCGGCGGTGTTGGACAACCGCGGCTCCACCTGCACCAGGGGCACCTTGCGGTCCTTCCAGAGGCTCTTGGCGCGGATCATGCGCACCGGCGATCCCCACCCCTCGATCACGCCGCTGCCGAAGCTGATGACGAAATTGGCGTTCTCCAGGTCGAACCCCACCACGGCCTGCTGGCCGTGCATGCGGTAAACCGCCATTCCGTAGGCGTCCTCGAAAGTGGCCGGCCGCACGAGGTTGGGCGAGCCGTAGACCGTCATGAACCGCTCCAGCAAGGCGGAAAAGGTGCCTTGGCCGGCCCCGCTGAAGATGGCCAGCTGCTCGGGATGGCCGTCGTCGCGCAGTTGGGTCAGCTTGTCGGCCACCTCCGCCAGGGCCTCGTTCCAGGAGATCTTGGCCCACTTGCCCTCCCCGCGCGGACCGACGCGCTTGAGGGGGCCGGTCACCCGGGTGGGGCTGTAGAGCATCTGCGGGCCGCCGAGTCCCAGGGGGCAGATGCCGCCGTCGTTGACGGGATGGCCCGCCAGCCCCTCGATCTTGACCACCCGCTGGTCCACCTTGCGCACCGCGATGCCGCAGCCGCCCGGGCACAGGGTGCAGGTCGACCGGGCGTAGGTATAGGCGCCGTCCGGGGGCACCGGCGTCCAGGGCCACATCTGCGACCAGATCGACACATCGTCCATCAGCTTCCATGGCAGGGGCGTCACCGCCGTACCGGCAGCCCCGCCGATCACAAACGATAGAAAGCTTCTTCTGTCCAATTTCATCGATGTTACCCCTTCGCGTTAAACATCCAGGCGCAGCGGCCGCAAGTTACTTGTGGCAGACGAAACAGGCATCGCGTTGGGTCTGAACGCTCGACCCGGCGGCCGCTTGACGATCCGGCGGGTAGATAGCCGGCACCACCTCCTGGCGGAAATGGCGGCCCACCACCCCGGTGAGCGGCGCCTGGTCGACGCTGCCGACGGCTTGCTCGTGGCACTCGGCGCAGTCGTCCATCTTCATGCGGTCGTAGGTATGGGTCTTGAAACCGGCGATGCTGTACCCCCAGATGTCCCGGCTGTAGCCGGTGATGCGATTTTCCTGGTAGGGCTTCAAGCGGGTGGAGGTGCCGATGTCGCCATGGCAGGTTTCGCAGGCCATCTTGGCCTTGATGACGTGGGCGGCGTGGGAGAAGAAGACGCAGTCGGGCTGCCTGGAGTAGACGTGCCAGGGCACTTCACGCTCCTTCCAGACGTACTGCTCCACGAAGATGGTCTCGTCCTCGCTTTCGCCCATTACGTCCTCGTGGCAGTCGGTGCACTGGGCCAGGGTGGGCACCCCGGAGAAGGTCCCATCCTCCCGGAAGAAGTGGCAGCTCTCGCAATCGCCGACCTCTTCGTTGTGCAAAGCGTGGTTGAAATTGAAAGGCTGGGGCTTGGTCGAGTAGAGCAGCCTGGGAAACACGCCCCACCCGATCACCAGGCTGGCGGCAACTCCGAGGATAAAGAAGAGGAGAATGGTTGCGCCGCCCTTCTTGTCGGCGGCGTCGTCAGATACCGCATGCCCAGGGTCGTCTTTCGTGCTCATGGAAACTCCGTCATCCCGTTTGGGGCCGCCGCGAATGGCGCAGGCCGGCCGCTGAAATAAAGCCATCCCGCAATCGGGGTCACCTCATGGCCATCTCGCTCACGCCTAACCTTATGTATCTAAAATCGTTTTAAATCGGCGGTGGTGGTTCCGAGGGGGACGATCCGCCGCGACAGCGCCGGACCGGTATTTATGGAAGCCACCCAAAAATGAATCAGGAGCTGATGTACTCTGTGCATCCGGCTTTGTCAAGGGGAAATGCCCGCTGGAAGCGGGCCCATGCCGCCGCTTCAATATCGCCTATCTAATTGATTTAAAAAATGAAATAAAACCCGGGCGCGAGACCGGAAGCCGCGCAAGCCGTCAGCGGAGCTGCTGGGCCATGGCGCCGTAGCTGTGCAGCCCGGGCAGCAGGTTGACGCCGAAGTAGGTGAACAGCACGGCGATGAAGCCGAGAATGGAAAGGTAGGCAATGCGCCGTCCCTGCCAGCCGCGCATCAGCCGGGCATGGAGCAAGGTGGCGTAGACGAACCAGGTGATCAGGGACCAGGTTTCCTTGGGGTCCCAGCCCCAGTAGCGGCCCCAGGCCGAGTTGGCCCAGATGGCCCCGGTGATGATGCCCGCCGAGAGAAAGACGAAACCGAACATCACCGTCTGGTGGGTGAGCAGGTCCATCAACGACGGCTCGGGAAAACGGGTGAACAGCTCATCGCGCACCCGTTGCTGGCGCCCCAGCAGCCAGGCGGCCAGGTCCACCACGGCGGCCATTGCCACGGCGCCGGCGAGGCCGGCACCGAAGGACCAACCCAGGATGAACCTGAACAGGATCAGCCCCAGGCCGACAAGGAAAAACTGCAGCACCAGCACATCGGCGGCACGCCGCTGCCCGGACCTCCCGTCGGCGGCCGCGGCGATCTTGCTGAGCAGGTACATGATGCTCAGGCCGAAGCCCACGGCGAAGGCGGCGTATCCGATGAAGCAGGTGATCACGTGGGCGATGAGCCAGTTGCTCTTGAGGGCGGGGATCAGCGGCTGGATACGGTCGCTGACGTAGGGCGACAACGAGGCATAGGCCATGGCCAGAAAAGCCAGCGGCAGGGTAAAGGCGCCGATGACCCGGTTGCGGTAGCGATGCTCGATCACCAGGTGGCTGACCCCGATCGTCCAGGCGAAGAAAACCAGTGATTCGTAAAGGTTGCTCAACGGCGCGTGGCCGATTCCCATCCGGTAGGACTCGATCCAGCGAAGGATGAAGCCGGCGGCGTTGCCCGCCACGGCCGCCCAGACGCTCCAGGTGCCCAGGCGTGCGGCCAGGGGCCGGCGAAAAACCCAGCCGGCAATGTAGAGCACGGCCGCCAGGCCGTAGATAAACGTGGTAACGGAAAGCAGCAGCGAGCTGGTCATGGCGAAACTCCCTCTAGCGGCAAATCAGGCCCGCGCCGTCTGCCCGGCAGCGGCGACGATGCGCCGCGCCAGCAGCTCCACCTGGCGGTGCATGGCCATCTTGTTGCGGTTGGTGACGCCGTAAACGGCCACCGCGCTGCCCCGCCGGCGCGGCCGGACCACCACGCAGAGCTGCTGGTGGGACATGAAAAAGGTCACCAGGCAGCCGATGATCATTACGGCAAAGGCCACGTAAACCACCCGGACCCCGGGATCCCGGGTCACCTGGAGCCCGGTGTAGTAGCGCTCGGGCATCGGCACCGCGCTGGCAACGGCGATGGCCACCCGGCCCCGGCGCATTTTGTCGAAGGCGGCAAAGCGCAGCGGCAGCGTCAACTTGATCGGCTCTTGGCCGGGGTGTACCAGCGTGGCCTCCACCGCCGGGCCGAGAGGCTGCCCCATGAACTCGGCGGCGGGCCGGTAGGCGTCCAGGCGCAAGGTGCCCAGGCCTTCGGGCAGATCCAGTTGATCGCCGATAGCCCCCTCCTGGTGGTAGGTGCGCCCGGAGTGATTGCTCAGCACGTGCACGGCGAGCCGCTCCGGCGGGCCGGCCCCTTCGGCCGGCAGGGGCGGCGGCAGCTTGCCGTAGCTGGATTGAAAGATGTTGATCCCCTCGAAGCGCAGCGGATCGTTGACAATGATCTCTTTTTCGTGGATCACCCGCCCGCCGCGCAGCAGGCTGAGGCTGGACCGGTACTCCTTGGGCGCGCCGTTGGGATAAAACGACAGGCTGAAATCGTTGCAGCGGATGGCAAACGGCAACCGCCGGGTTCCGCTGCCGTCGCGCAGCACCACCGTGTCGGTGGCGTCGCCTTCGGGGATATTGACATAGCCTTCGAACCCGAACAGGCCGCCGATCATGGCGCCTGCCACCAGCAGCACCACCGACAGGTGGACGACATAGACCCCCAGGCGGCTCAGGCGCCAACGCTCGGCGCAGACCGCCTCGCGGCCGTCTGCCGCAGGCAGGGTCGCCAGGCGTTTGAAGCGCCGCCCGAGGACGCTCTGGACCGCCTGCCGCAGGGCCTCGGGAGGCACGTCTGCGCTGAGTTCCGCTTGAATCGCGCTCTTTTCGAACCGTTCGAGACGATACCGCGGTTTGCGGGCGAAGATGATCGGCCAGGTGGCGCGTAGCCGCTCCACCGAACACACCACGATGTTGAGCACCAGCAGCAACAGCAACAGCTGAAACCACCAGGCGTGGTACATGTCCACCAGGTCCAGGGCCTCCAGCAGGCGATAGCCCTGGAGGCCGAAGGCCCGGACGTAATTTGCCGGCGCCTCGTTCTGGGGAATGACGGTGCCGATGATCGAGGTGACCGCCAGCGATAGGAGCACTCCCACCGTCAGGCGCACAGAGGCGAAAAAATCGAACAACCGCTTCACGATAACCAGGGATGCACCTCCTGCCACGAAGTCGCCTGCCTATAGCAGATCCCCCGCGCGCAAACAACCCGGCCCGCCCCAATGCCAAAACCGGTCCCATTCCAGGTTCCAGGGCCACAAGCGCCAAAGCGACTATCGCCGGCCATTGGCAGGTGATTCTTTCTTGAGGCCCGGTTCCCCGGCATTCGTTTCCTTGCCTTCTTGTTCAGGCCCCGCGGGCCGGATCACGATGGTGGCCCGTCGCTCGGCCGCCAGGTAGCGGGCGGCCAGGTCGGAAAGCTCCGCCGCGGTGATGGCCGCGTAATCGCGGTAGATGTCCCGGCTCCAATCGAGCTGCTCGGGATGGCGCCAGGCCCCGGAAAGCACCGCGTCGCGCCAGTAGGTATTTTCCCGCCGCAGGTCCTTGATGCCGGTCAAGGCCGGCTCGCGGATGCGGGCGAACGCGTCGTCCCCGACCCCCTTGGTCGCCAGGTCGGCCGCGATCCGCGCCATCTCTTCTCGCACCGTGTCGACCTGGCCGGGATCCACCTGCACCACCGCCGACAGCACCCCGTAGCCCGGGTAGGCCCGGGAAGGCCAGTGGTAAGCGAAGGGGCTGTAGCTGGCGCCCAGCCGCTCCCGCACCTCTTCTCGCAGCCGATCGGAGAACGCCTCGGCCAACAGGTTCAGGCGCCGGGTGCGGTGGATGTCCCACATGTCGTCGGTGGCGTAGGAAACCACCACCATGGCCTTTTCCAGGCGGGTGTCCACCTCGATGTCCAGCCGGCCGCCCGCCGGAAAACGGGGACCGGGTCGATGGGCGAGGGGCATCGGTTTGCGCGCCGGCAGGGTTCCCAGGTAACGGGCCGCCAGGGCGACAATTTCATCAGGGTCCACGTCCCCCACCACGGACAGGCTCATGGGGCCGTGGGCAAGGATCGGCGCCACCCATTGGGCCACATCCTCGAGGGTCAATTTCTCGAACACCTCCCGGGGCGGCAAGCCGAAGCGCGAATCACCGCCGGCCAGAAAACGCCGACCCCGCAGCATCATCTGCCCTTCCACCGAGCGCTGCAGGTTGTCGTACTGGTTCTGGAAACGATCCATCACCAGGGCGAAGACCGACGGACGCCAGCCCGGATCCAGCAGCCGGTGGCGCAACAGATCGAAGAGCAGCGGCACTTCGCCGGGCACCGTTTCGCCCATCAGGCGCATGCGGTCCTGGCTCACGCCCACCGACAGCGACAGGCTGCGACCGGCCAGGGCACGGTCGAGGGCATCCCGGCTCAATTTTCCCAGGCCGTCGGCATTCATCATGGCTTCGGCCAGCTCGGCCAGCCCGGGACGATCGGCCGGCTCCCCGCTGCGGCCGGGCTCCAGGTCCAGGCTGAAGAGGACCTCTTCGTCCTTGAAATCCGTCTGCTTGACGCTCAGGGCCACGCCGTTGTCAAAGCGTACCTGGACCACCCCCAGGTCTTGGTGGGTGAGGCGTTCGACGATCCGCGCCGACTTCTCGGGTTCGGGCAGGTAGGGGAAGCCGCCGGCAGCGGGCGCTTGCCACGGCCGGACCGCCTCGGCCCGACTCGCGTCCCAGACACGGCGGATCTGCCGCTCGGGGGACTCGCCGCCCCCGGAGAGATCCTCGCTGCCGGTGACCATGACCAGCCAGTGGCCGCCGCCCCAGGCGCGGCGCAGGGCTTCATGGACCTGCGCCGCGTCCAGCTCGTCGATCATCGGCCCCAGCAGGGCCAACTGCTGGTCCGGGGCCATCGTCACCCGCCCGGCGTTGATGTCGCCGATAATCTCCCGGGCCAGGGCCGGGCTCTGGCGCGTGGCGGCCTGGCCGGCGGCCTTTTCCAGGTCGGCCTTCATTTCCCGGCGCACCCGGTCGACCTCGGCCGGCGCGACCCCGTGGACCAGGGCCTGGCGCAGGGTCCGCTCCAGCGCCCGCAGGGCGTCGGCCCAGCGGCCCTCGCGCGGCCGGGCCCGGACTTCGGCGTTGTGGAGCGTCTTGAGAAAAAGGCCCGCGTCGGCATAGGCATGGGTGAACGGGGCATCGGGGCGCTCAAGCAGCGATTGCAGGCGATGATCCAGGATCCGCAGCGCAACGCGCTCGGCAAGCTGGCGACGCTGGAAGGCGACGCTGTCCGGGGTGAAGGCCACGCTGCGCACCTGGCCGATGGAAACGCTGGTATGGCCCAGCTCCGGCTCGTGGTGGTAGAACGTCTTGACGCCCCGGTGGGCCGCCTTGCCCATGGGCGGATCGCCGGGAGCGGCCCCACGGTTTTTCAGGTCGGCAAAACGCTCGCGGATCATGGCCTCGGCCATCGCCGGGTCGAAATCGCCCACCATCACCACCACCAGGCGATCCGGCCGGTACCAGTCGTCGTAGAAGGCCTTCAAGGCAGTGCGATCCGCCCGCCTTACCACTTCTTCCTCCCCGATGGGAAGGCGTTCGGCCACCCGCAGCCCCTCGAACTCGAACCCGAGGCTCGCCTTGAAGACCCGGTAGCCGGGCGAATCGCGGGAGCGCATCTCGGCCAGCACCACCTCCCGTTCGCGATCGATCTCCTCCGGCAGCAGCAGGGCGCCGGCGGCGTAATCGTGGAGCACCAGCAGTCCCTCGGCGATGCTCTCGGGCCGGTTGTCCGGCAGCAGCACGTCGTAGACGGTTTCATCGAAGCCGGTGTGGGCGTTGGCGTCGTCGCCGAAGGACATGCCGATGCGCTGGAAATACTTCACCAGCTCGCCGGGGGGAAAATGGGCCGAGCCGTTGAAAAGCATGTGTTCGAGAAAATGGGCCAGCCCCCGCTGGTCATCGCGCTCGTGCAAGGACCCGGCCTGGACATCGAGGTGCAGACCGACCCGATTCCGCGGGGTCTGGTTGACCCGCAGCACGTAACGCAGCCCGTTGTCGAGCTGCCCGAACACCAGCGCGGGATCCGGCTTCAGGTCGCTTTGCCGGTGAGGCCAGCGGGTGTCGCCGCCGGCTGCCGGCGCGGCCAGCGCCAGCCCCGCCACTACCAGCCATATCCCGATCCATCCGATGATTGCCCGCGCTCCGGGGCGGCACCGTTTTTCCATTGTCGTCGGCTCCTTGCAAAAAAATGGCCCAGGCCTGCGCTCCGGACGCCGCAGGCCGCACCCGTCGATCCGGCCCGTTGCCTCCCCGCCGCCCCGGGCCAATGGCCCCTCATCCGGCGGCGCGGATCACCAACATAAAGCGGGCCGGGCCGCCTGGCAAACTGGCAAGCCGAGAAACCGCAGCCATCCTGCCTGGCCTGTGGGTGGAGGCAATCGGCGGGCCTGATCCCTGGCCTGAAGATAAGGGCGGGAGGGGAAAACCAACAACGGGCAAAAAACGAGCGACCGGCGTGGCCGGGCCACGCCGGTGCGTCGGGCGAGGTGGCGCTTCAGCCTTTTTTCTTGACGTAGACGCCACGGGACGGCGATTCGATCCTGCCCCGCTTGGAGAGCTTGTAGAGCGCGTTGCTGAGCTGGCGGGATTCCAGGCCGGTCTTTTCCTTCAGCTTGGCGATGGTGGCGCCGTTGCGGCTGCGCCGCACCGCCTCGAACACCTGGTCCAGGACGCTGGCCGCGCCGCTCTTGGCGACGGCGCCAGGGGCTTTGCCGGCCGTCTTCGGGCTCTTCTTCCCGGTTTTCTTCGCGACGCGCTTCGCCGTGGCAGTCTTCGGAGCAGCCTTCTGTTTGCTTGCCACCGGCTTGGAGGTCTCGAGCTTGGCGACCCTGTGCCCGATCTTGGCGAGGTCTTTGGCCAGGTTGCTCAATGCCGCGGCGATGTTCTGAAGGTCTTCATTGACGGTGGACATGATCAACCTCCTTGGATTGAATTTTGCCGGACGAGGTCCGCCTGGGCGCCTCTTGCCCATGCCCCTGAGGTAAACAAAACCGCCGCCTCAACGGCAAGGCAGCCGGCGGATAGCGCGCCGGGTGTTTGCCAGTATATTGCAAAAGGTTGGAAAGTCAACAATTTATCGGACTTCAGGGGCAAAAACCGACTTCGGTTGACATCCCGCCGCCGCTGTGCCAAACAACCGGCACGCCTCGTCGAGGCGTTTTCGCCCCTACCGCTACCGGGTGATTTAATGACCGATAAAAAGACTTCCCAGGGTCGCGCCTCCGTTTCCATCGAAGCGGCCCTGGCCGCTTATCGCCGGGATCTCAACGACGCCCAGTGGGAAGCCGTGATGCACGACGGCGGGCCGCTGCTGGTCATCGCCGGCGCCGGCACCGGCAAAACGCGCACCCTGACCTACCGCGTCGCCCGCCTGGTGCTCCAGGGCGTCGACCCGCGCGCCATCTTGCTGCTTACCTTCACGCGCAAGGCCTCCCAGGAGATGCTGCGCAGGGCCGCGGCCCTGCTGGATGAACGCTGCAGCCGCGTTTCAGGGGGCACGTTTCACGCCTTCGCCCACAGCGTGTTGCGCCGCTACCCGGCGCACCTGGGCTTCGATCACCCCTTTGCCATCATCGATCGCGCCGATGCCGAAAGCCTGGTGGGCCAAATCCGAAAGGAAAGCAGCGTGCCCACCCGGGGCTTTCCCACCAAGCGCACCCTCACCGACATCTTCAGCCAGGCCGTCAACAAGGACAGCTCTATCGAAGACATCGTGGCCGACGCCTACGCCCATCTGCTGCCTTACCTGGAGGCCATCACCGATATCGCCCGCCGCTACCGCGAGCGCAAGAGACTGCACCGCTTCCTGGACTACGACGACTTGCTGGTGGAGCTGCGCACCCTGCTGCAAACCGATCCCGACCTGCGCCGGCGCATCGCCGAGCGCTACCGCCACGTGATGGTGGACGAGTACCAGGATACCAACCGGCTGCAGGCGGAGATCCTCTACCTGCTGGCCCACCAACACCGCAACCTGATGGTCGTCGGCGACGACGCCCAGAGTATCTACGCCTTCCGCGGCGCCAATTTCCGCAACATCATGGCCTTTCCCGACATCTTCGCCGGCACCCGCGTGATCCGGCTCGAGGAGAACTACCGCAGCGTTCAGCCCGTGTTGAGTTTCACCAACGCCCTCATCGCCCAGGCCAGCGAAAAATATACCAAAAACCTGTTCACCCGGCGCCCGGACGGGGGGCGCCCCCGCCTGGTGCGCACGGCCAGCGAGAACGCCCAGTCGCGCTGGGTCATCGACGAAATCCGCCGCCTGACCCGCCGCGGGGTGGGGCTGGAGGAGATCGCGGTGCTGTTTCGCGCCGGCTACCACGCCTTCGACCTGGAGATCGAGCTGGTGCGCGAGGGGATCGATTTCGTCAAGGTCGGCGGCTTCAAGTTCATGGAATCCGCCCACATCAAGGACCTGCTGGCGCACCTGCGGGTGCTGGCCAACCCGGACGACCGGCTCTGCTGGCACCGCATCCTGCAGCTGCTTGACAAAGTGGGGCCCAAGACGGCCCAGTCGATCTGCGACACCATCGTCGAAACCCGCGCCGGCGCCGCGGGGCTGCTCAATGCGCCGTTCGCCCCGCGCCTGGCGGCCGTCCTGGAACCGCTCAGGCAACTGTTTCAGCGCTTGACCCAGGAGTCCCTCGGCGTCGAGCAGATGGGAGAAGCCGTCCTGGCCTACTACCTGCCGCTGCTCAAAAAGCTGCACGAGGACCACCCCCGGCGGGCCCGCGACCTGGAGCAGCTCCTGGAAATCATGCGACGCTACGAGCGGCTGGAAACGTTCCTGGCCGACATGGCCCTGGAACCGCCGGACCACCTGGTGGAAAACGGGCTGCACCTGCCCCGGGGCGACGAACGGCGCCTGGTGTTGTCCACCGTTCACTCGGCCAAGGGGCTCGAGTGGCACACGGTGTTTGTCATCTGGGCGCTGGACGGCCGCTTTCCGTCGCTGCGGGCCATCGACACCCCCGAGGAGCTGGACGAGGAGCGGCGCCTGATGTACGTGGCCGCCACCCGGGCCCGGGAAAACCTCGTCTTCACCTGCCCGATGCAGGCCTACGACCGTTCCGCGGACATGGTCCTCGACCGGCCGTCGCGGTTTTTGAACGACATCGACGCCGGATTGCTCGATTTCATCGACGAGGCCCCGGATACCGACTGGCGCCTCGACTGGTAGCGGGCGGCCGAACGAAAACAGGGGATCGACGGGACCTGTGCCGGCAATGCCCTGGAGGCGGGGCAGCGCCGGGCCTCTCCGGAAGGGCAACATTTGCGTTGCTTCCACCGGGTCAACGTGGTATCTCCCTGCCGACAACAGCCACGGCTCTAAGGATACAAACCATCTTTCAAGCGACCGGTCTCCGGTTATGTCGACCGAATTCCTCGTTCTGATTCTCGGATATATCTTCGGTTTCTACATGGCCTGGAACATCGGGGCCAACGACGTGGCCAACTCCATGGCCTCGGCCGTGGGCGCCGGTGCCATCACCATCCGCCAGGCGATTTTCATCGCCGGGATTCTCAATGTGGTCGGCGCAGTGTTCCTCGGCGGGCACGTCACCGAAACCATCCGCAAGGGAATCGTTTCCCCCGAGGTGCTCAACGATCCGCACCTGACTCTCATCGGCGCCCTGGCCGCGCTGCTGGCCGCCGCCGCGTGGGTCAGCTTCGCCACCTGGAAATCGCTGCCGGTGTCCACCACCCACGCCATCGTCGGCGCCATGATCGGTTTCGGCATCATGGCCGGCGGGGTGGCCAGCGTCAATTGGGGCAAGCTCGGCGCAGTGGTGGGCAGTTGGATCATCTCGCCGCTGTTCAGCCTGGTGATCGCCTTCGCCACCTTCAAGCTCATCATCCGCCTTGTGCTCTCGCGCGCCGCGGCCCTGGCCGCGGCGCTTCGCTTTTCACCGCTGTTTGTCGGCGCCGCCATGTTCGTGGTGGTCCTCTCCTTTGTCTTCAAGACCCCCCTGGGCAAGCAATTGGCCCTGGGCCTCCTTCCGGCCCTGGCGATCGCCGCGGCCGCGGCGGTGGTCGCCGGCCTGCTGGGACGCCGCCTGTTGGTCCGCCTGATGTCAAGGAACCCGCTCAAGGAAGGGGCTGAAGGCGTTTTTCGCTACATCCAGGTGGGCACCTCCTGCTACGTGGCCCTGGCCCAAGGCGCCAACGACGTGGCCAACGCCGTCGGCCCGCTGGCGGTGATTTACTTTCTGGTCAAGACCGGCGGCATCGCGGGAAAGGTGCCGGTGCCGATTTTCCTGCTGCTTTTCGGGGGGGTGGGCATTGCCGCCGGCATCGCCATGGCCGGGCACCGGGTGATGGAAACCATCGGGCGCCGCATCACCACCTTGACCAACACCCGCGGCTTTTCGGTGGATTTCGCCGCGGCCACCACGGTCCTGGCCGCCTCCAAGATGGGGCTGCCGGTGTCGACGACCCACGCCGCCGTGGGGGGAGTGATGGGGGTGGGCCTGGCGCGCGGCTTGGAAGCGGTTGACTTTGGCGTTATTTTTCGAATTATTCTATACTGGGTGCTTACGGTGCCGGCAGCGGCGCTGACCAGCATGATCATCTACAAGCTGTTGATGATCTTTTTGCCGGCGGGCTGATCTCTCACCATCCTCTCTCTCCGGGGATTCGACCATGCGCATGCCCTTTGTGACGATGTTTCTGGCCTCCCCCTTTGACGGGCTGGAGGAACACGCCAAAAAAGTGAAGCAGTGCACCGGTGCCTTCCAGGAGGCCTTCGCTTGCCACCTGTCGGCCAAGTGCGTCGACTTCGAGGAACACCGCCGCTACATCCACCACCTGGAAACCGAGGCCGACGCCATCAAGCGCCGCATCCGCGGGCACCTGCCCCAGGGAACCCTGCTGCCGGTGGACAAATTTCAACTGTTTCTCTACCTGCGCCAGCAGGACAAGGTCCTCGATGCGGTCCAGCACGCGCTGGACTGGCTTTCCTACCGCGACGACCCGGGCATCCCGCCCCCTTTGCAGCCGGATTTCCTGCGCCTGGCGCAGGCCGTGGTCAAAACCATCAACGAGCTGGACCGCATCGTCATCGGGGCCCGCGACTATTTCAAGGGCTTCCAGGAACAAAAACGCATCGAGGTCAAGCAGATCATCCGCCAGGTACGCCAGATGGAGCACGAGGCGGACCAGTTGGAGGGGGCCATCAAGCGACGGGTGTTCACCATGGACCTGGATGCGGTGACCATCTACCACATGACGCGGCTGGCCGAGATCATCGGCTCCATCGCCGACCACGCTGAAAACGCCGGAGACATGATGCGGGCCATGATTGCCCGCTAGGAGAGTTTTGGGGCGCCGCGCCCGGCGGTGCCGCCGGCCAACCGAGCAAGACCGCGACGGCTCAGCCGCCGAAAGCCCAGATCAGATACCCCACCAGCGCCGCCACGGCACCCGCGGCAACCAGGTAGGAGCCGATGTTCACCGGCTTCTTGGCCATCCCGTAAGCATCGGCCGGCCCGATGCGCCGCCGGCAGGCATCGCAGCGCCTGGCGTCGAACTTGACATAGCTGCTGCAGTAGGGGCACTTCTTGGTGGCGAAGGTCTTCCTTTCGCGTGCCGCCCCGCCGCTGCCGCCCATACCCCTCTTCCTCGCCTGAATACGATCAATCGATTGATTGAAAAATTTCGGAAAACGTCAGAGCTCACCGTCACCCGGCGGCGCGGCCGACGCACCAGGGCCGCGTCAGCGCCCCAGCACTTTCGCGTCGATCTCGATTTCGCTGCGCTCGCGCAGGTGGGCCAGCAACGCTTCGAAGGCCGCGGCCTGCTGCTGTTGGCGCAACTGGTTGACAATCCGCTCTCTTTGCTCCTCGAACCCCGCCGCCTCCGGCGCCCGGCGTTCGACCAGGCGCACCACGTACCAGGCATCGTCGACGTTGAAGACCTGCTCCGGCCAGGGCGAAGCCTCGCTGAGCCGGAAGACCGCTTCGCTCATCTGCCGCGATGCGCCGATGGCGGGGATGGGTTGCTGGCGCCCGAAAAAGTCGGTTTTTGCGACCTTCAAGCCCCGGCTCGCCGCCAGGCTCTCGAGGCTCTCGCCGTCGCGGGCCGCCTCGAGAACGGCTTCGGCCTCCTGGCGCGCCAGGTCCGAGCGCTTGGCCGCCAGGGCATCGGCGCGCACCGTTTCGGCGACTTCGGCCAGCTCCGGAACCCGGGCCGGCGCTTCTTCCATGACCTCGATGAGGTAGTAGCCGTCTCGCATCTCCTGGACATCGCTGATCTGGCCAACGCCTGTTTCAAAGGCCGCCCGGGCGAATTTCCCCGGCTCCTCGATGCCATCTCCCTGCGGGCCGCCGGTGCGGGCAAACATCCCGGTCTCGGCCAAGGCCAGGTTGAGGGCCTTGGCCGCCGCTTCCAGGCCCCCCTCGTCGTAGGCGAGGTCCCAGGCGCTGTCGGCCGCCTCGAAGGCCAGGAGCCGGGCCTTGCGGGCGACGATTTGGTCCCGGATCTCATCTCGCACCTCCTCCAGGGGCCGCGTCACCTCAGGGTGCAGCTGGTCCAGCCGGATCACGTGCCAGCCGAACTGGGTCTTTACCGGATCGCTGGTTTCACCCGCCTTCATCGAAAAAGCCTGGTCAGCAAAAGGCTTGACCATCTGGTTGCGGGTGAAGCGCCCCAGGTAACCGCCGTTGGCCGCGGTGGGGCCCTCGGAGTACTTCCGGGCCAGCTCGGCGAAATCAGCCCCCTGCCGGGCCTTTTGGGCCACCTCGGCGGCCCGCTGGCGCGCGGCCTCCACCGCTTCTGCCGAATCGGTCTCGGCGGTGCGAATCAGCACGTGGCTGGCTTCGACGCTTTTCTCCTGGTGAAACATCTGCGGATTGGCGGCATAAAACTCGGCCACCTCCTCGTCGGAGACCTCCACCTGGGCCTCGAAGGCCTCCGGGCGGAAAACAAGGTAGCGCGCCCGGCGCCTGGCCTCGATGCGGTAGTCTTCCTTGTGTGCTTCGTAGTAGGCCTGCACCTGCTCGTCGGCGACCTCGGTGTCCTCGAATTGCCCGGGATCGATGCGCACGTAAGCCACCGCGGCCTTGGCGTAGGCAAAATCGTACCACTGCCGGGCCTCGACCTCCGGCACCTTGACCGGATCGGTCACCAGGGAGCGCAATTTTCCGATCAACATGGCCTGGCGCTGGCGGCGTTCGAAGTTTTCCGGCGTCAGCCGGTTGGCGGACAGGACCCGACGGTAACGGTTGGGATCGAATCCGTTTTCGTTTTGGAAAGCGCCTACCGCGCTGATGGCACGGGCCAACTCCTCGTCGGTGACGGCCAGGCCCAGCCGCTGGGCCTCGTTGATCAACAGCTGATCGTTGATCAGTTGGTCCAGGGCGAGCTGCTCGAGGTCCATGGCCTTGAGCAGCTTGTCGTCCAGGTTGCCGCCGAAGCGCTGGCGCGCCTCTTCCACCAGGCGGCCGTAGGTGTCCCGGTAAGCCTCGTAGGTAATCACTTCGTCATCCACCGTGGCCACCGTCACCAGCCGGCTGGCGTTGTAGGTGCCCACCCCCCAAAAGGCGAACACGACAATGATGGCCCCCAGGATGAACTTGATCATCCAGGAGCCGGCCTTCTTGCGCATCAGATCCAGCATTCCCGTCTCCCCTGCTCCGTTGACAAACCGCGCCCCGCATCGAAAATATCCTGCCCCCCTTGGGCGGCAACCCCACAACCGGCTCCGAGCCTACCGGGGCCCGGCGCATGCGTTACTTATTGGGCCGCCTCCGGTTTGTCAATACTGCCCCGGCACCGACGGCCTGTTTTTTTCCGTTGACACCCCGCGGCGTGTTTGTTAGAAATCCGCCCTACCTCGTGGGGCTGTAGCTCAGCTGGGAGAGCACTTGACTGGCAGTCAAGGGGTCAGGGGTTCAAGTCCCCTCAGCTCCACCAAAAAAAAGCAATAAAAAAGGGTGCTTCGCTAAGCACCCTTTTTTATTGGCGCCAAAACAATTGGCCAGCCTTGGGCCGTTTCGGGCGAGATTGGTCGACAGGAATTCGCAATGACACGGGGAAAGAAGCGGCGCCCGGATTGAGTTTTGCAAAGGGTGTGGTAAAAAAGGTTTGCCAACCGGCGGGCTTTTTCTGTACGAGGCGGCCATGCCCAACTTCAAGCTGACCATCGAGTATGACGGCACCGCCTATTGCGGCTGGCAGCGGCAAGCGGGCGACCCCACCATCCAGGAGGCCATCGAGACGGCCCTGGCCGCGATGGTCAACCAACCTGTTTCCGTGATCGGCGCCGGCCGCACCGACGCCGGGGTCCACGCCCTGGGGCAGGTGGCCCACTTCAAGGCCGAGACACGCCTCACGCCCGGGGTGTTTCTCAAGGGGCTCAACAGCCTGCTGCCCGACGACATCGTGATCCGCGGCTGCCACCGCGTCCCGGACGCCTTCCATGCCCGCTACGACGCCCGGGGCAAGCACTACCGCTACCGCGTTCTCAACCGCTCTCTGCCGGCGGCCATCGGCCGGCACTACGCCTGGCACGTGCGCCGTCCCCTGGACCTGGCCGCCATGGGCCAGGCGGCCGCCGCCCTTTGCGGCACCCATGACTTCAAGAGCTTCGAAGGGGCCGGCAGCCCGCGCCGAAGCACGGTGCGCACTGTTTCCCGCTGCGAAGTGAATCCCTGCGGGGAGGATCTGCTGCACCTGGACATCGAAGGCGACGGGTTCCTGCGCCACATGGTGCGCAACATCGCCGGCACCCTGGTGGAGATCGGGTCGGGCCGGCGGCCCGCTGATGACATGCCGGCGATCCTGGCCGCCCGGGACCGCCACCGGGCCGGCATCACCGCGCCGGCCCGGGGCCTGTTTCTGGTGGGGGTGGATTATGGGGAGGAGTGAGCCGATACGGGAATGAAAGCGCAAACCAACGACAAACCGTGGACACGCCCGGCGCCGCGGCTGCTGGTCTACGAACTGCCCCGCGGCTGGCAGGTGCTGGCCGGACGCACCGATGCGGACAACGACCGGCTCAGCCTGAAGCTGGCCGCCCCGGACGACCTGTGGTTTCACGTGCGCGGCATGCCCGGCAGCCACGTGATCCTGCGCGCCCGGCCCGGCGAGCGACCGGACCGGGAGACGGTGCGGCGGGCGGCGGCCATTGCCGCCTACCACTCCAAGGCCCGCTCCGGCGGCAGCGTGGCGGTCAGTTGCACCGAGGCGCGCCACGTCTCCAAGCCGAGGGACGCCAAGCCCGGCACCGTGGCCATCCGCCGGGAGCGGGTCATCAGGGTGCGCCCCGGCCTGCCGGGAAATTCGTCCCCTGGATCACCCTGAGCGCCAACGCCTGCTTTCCATAAAGCCGGGGAGGGATTTTTGCTGACCACCAACCTGCCTTCATTCGACGACCCGGGCGGCGAGCGGGTTCCCGGCGGCCTGCCGCCGGTGATCGACGCCCATGTCCACGTCTTTCCCGACAGCCTGTTCGACGCCGTCCGGCAGTGGTTCGATCGTTATGCCTGGAAAATCCGCTACCGGATGTCCACCGCCGAGGTCTTCGACTTCCTGCTCTCGCGCGGGGTGCAGCACGTCGTCGCCTTGCAGTACGCCCACCGGCCGGGGATGGCCGCCGGGCTGAACCGCTACATGATCGCCCAATGCCGGCCCTACGCGGGCCGGGTCACCGGCCTGGCCACGGTTTTCCCGGGGGAAGCGGGCGCCGCGGACATCTTGCAGGAAGCTTTCGACGCCGGCCTGGCCGGGGTGAAACTGCACGCCCACGTGCAGTGCTTCGACCTGGCGGCCGAGGCCATGGAACCGATCTTGGAGTGCTGCCGCCGCAACGACAAACCGCTGGTGATCCACGCCGGCCGGGAGCCCAAGAGCGAGGCCTACCACTGCGACCCGCACCAGATCTGCGGGGCCGAAAAGGTCGAACGGGTCCTGCAGGCATTTGCAGGCCTCAAGCTCTGCGTGCCCCACCTGGGCTTCGACGAGCTTGGGGCCTACCGGCGCCTGGTCGAGCGCTACGACAGCCTCTGGCTGGACACCACCATGGTGCTGGCCGACTATTTTCCCCTTGCGGCGCCCATCGACTTGCGCCGCTACCGGCCGGACCGGGTCCTGTACGGCTCGGACTTTCCCAACATCCCTTACGCCTGGGACCGGGAGCTGAAAAAACTGGGGGCCGCCGGCCTGGGCCGGGATGCCCTGGAGCGCATTTTGAACCGAAACGCGAGGGAATTGTTCGGGTTGGCATCTGTATGAGGGGGGTTGCGCAGAGGCGCGGTCCGTGTAACGTCTTTTTTGTAAATTCGTTTCGAGCCTACCCGGTGAAGGTGGCGTCATTGAGGAAAGAGCTTGAAGTCGGTGGGCCAGATCAGTCCTCCAAAGGTTCGCCAAAACCAAAACCCGAACCTCAAGGAAACGCCGCCGCCGCGGAAAATTGCAACCGTAAATTCGTTGATCTTTTTGGAAAAAAACTGGCGGTTGATGTGCCTCGGCTGGCACTGACCGCTGGGAAGCGCCCCGTGAATACGTACCATGGGCTGAAGACAACCCGCCTGCATAAAAACAAAACCCCGGGGCGAAAGCCCCGGGGTTTTGTTTTTGATAGCGCTCTCTAACCGAGCAGGTAAGGATCGCTCAGATTAGAAGTTGATCTGCCACTTGGCGCCGACGTAGAAGATTTCGGGCTCCTCGGTTTCTCCCTTTTCTTCATATTGGATCATGCCG
>Ga0190359_1000632_pt1 | contig 23398 bp, 18 predicted proteins | sample 48721823_MG_FD_161269 | JGI IMG/M metagenome (GOLD analysis project Ga0190359, IMG submission 161269) | Hydrothermal vent microbial mat bacterial communities from Southern Trench, Guaymas Basin, Mexico - 4872-18-2-3_MG | ecosystem: Environmental > Aquatic > Marine > Hydrothermal vents >... | reverse complement strand
GACCAGCAAAGTCGCTCCCATCAAGATGCTTGCCAGCTTGTGACGCCTCATCACCTCCGGCATGACCCGTCCCCTTTCCTCCCGCAGCCTGCTCGCCCCGGCCACCGTCCTGCCCTGTCACCCCGTGCGGATGGAAGATAGTATACCACGGAGCGGGGGAGGGCGGGGGGATTTTCAAGACGCTGCCGGCCGCGGCGCCGGCCGGGCTGAACCGCCCCGGGCCGGGCATAATTCTCCCGGTTGCCCCGGGGCCCGGGGCGATCGCCGGGAGCTTTTGTTTGACAGAGTCCCGGGGGCCCCTACAATGGGCCAGGCTGCCGGCCGCGGACGGCGGGCAGCGGGAGGTGGGAGCATGAAACGGATTGGCGGGATGTGCCTGGCGATGCTGGTGTTGCTTCCGGCCGCGGGCGGTGCGGCCGAGGTGCTCACCCTGGAGCAGGCCCGCCGGCTGGCCCGGGAGCGCAACCCATCCCTGAAGATAGCCCGCGAGAGCCTGCTCCAGAGCGAGCTGCTCATCGACAAGGCCTGGTCGGCGGTCAAGCCCCAGTGGACGGCCACCGGCACCTACACCCACTACAACACCGGCATGTACCTGGACATGCCCGACTTCACTTCCATCGGCACCAGCCCCGAGGTGTGCGGCCCGGCCTGGAACCCGGACATCGGCTTCTGCTTCACCCGCTTCGAACAGGTGACCATCCAGAAGCAGGACTCGTTCAACTTCTACACCCAGGTGACCCAGCCCATCTTCGTGGCCCGTACCATCTCGGCCATCCGCAGCGCCTACAAGGCCTACGACCTGGCCCGGCTCAACGAGCGCAACAGCGAGGAGTACCTGCTCTACAGCGTCGAGGTGGCCTACTACGGCGCCCTGGCGGCCCAGCGCTTCGTGGACATCTCCGCCGCCGCGGTCAAGCTGCGCCAGGAACACCTGCGGGTGGCCCGGGCCAAGTTCGAGGTGGGCGAAACCCCGAAGATAACCGCCCTCAGCGCCGAGATCTCCCTCACCCAGGCCCAGCAGGACCTCAAGAGCGCAGAAAAATCACTGGAGATCTCCAAGGAGAACCTGCGCCTGCTGTGCGGGGTGGAGGGCGACTTCTCCCTGGCCGAACCGCCCCCGCCGGCGCCACCCGGCCGGACGCTGGAGCAACTGGTGGCGGAGGCTTTCGACCAGCGCCGCGATCTGCAAGGCGCCCGGCTCAACCTGGAGCTGGCCGAGGAGGGCAAGCGCGACGCCTGGTACCGCTTCCTGCCCTCGCTGGTGGCCACCGGCAACCTGCGGGTGGCCGACGTCAAGGGCTTCACCAACGAGTACGTCACCTGGCAGGTGGGACTGGCCCTGAGCGTGCCGCTCTATGACGGCGGCCTGCGCTACGCCTACCTGAAGGAAGCCCGCTCCCGCATTCGCCAGGCCCGCTACCAGCTGGAGCAGACCCGTCGCAACGTGGCCAGCGAGCTGCGCCAGTTGTGGCTGCGCATGGAGGTGGCCGCCGCCAACCTGGACAAGGCGCACCATGCCGTGGAGCTGGCCCGGGAGCGGGTGGACCTGGCCCGGGCCTCTTTCGAGGCGGGAGCTTCCACCCACCTGGAGGTGGAGGAGGCCAACTCGGCCCTGTTCATCTCGGAGATGAACGAGGCCCAGCAGCAGCTCAACTACAACCTGGCGGTGCTGCGCCTGGACAAGGCGCGAACCATGTACAGCCCGCTGGCCGGAGGTACGGCGGTCACCACCTCGTCGTCCGCGACGCCGGCCGGCATGGCCGGGGCCGGCAATGCCTCCTCCTCTGCCGGTGCTTCCGCGCCCGCCGCGGCCGGTGCCGCCGCTGGCTCCCCGCTGCCCTAGTTATCGCCGGATTGGTCCGCCAGGAGGCCGCGGGCGAACCAGGCGGCACCGATGCTGCCGGCCTGCGGGCCCAGCCGGGCGGCGAATACTTCCAGGGCACCGCTGGAGACCGCCAGGGCCCGCTCCCTGAGCACCTGGACGGTGAGACGGTGCAGGCCGGGGCAGTTGTCCAGCACCGTTCCCCCCAGCACCAGGGCCGCGGGGTTGAGCAGGGTGACGGCATTGGCCAGCACGGTTCCAAACATGTCGGCCAGCTGTCGCCATAGCTCCCGGGCGCGGCCGTCGCCCCGGGCGGCCAGGCGTTCGACCAGACCGGGATGCATGGTCCCCTCCCGGTGAGCCTGCTTCTCGAGCGCCGGCCAGCCCTCGGCCACCATCTCCTCCAGCCAGGCGGACAGGTTGGCACCTCCCAGGTAGGCCTCCAGGCATCCCCGCTGGCCGCAGCCGCACGGGCGCCCGTCCGCCCTGACCTTGACGTGGCCGATCTCGGCGGCCACTCCGCTGGAGCCCCGGTAGAGCCTGCCGCCCAGCACCAGCCCGCCGCCCACCCCGGTGCCGACGAACACCACCAGCACGTCTTTCTTGCCGGCGGCGGCGCCGCAACGAGACTCGGCCAGGGCGATGGCATCGACGTCGTTGAGCAGCACCGCCGGTCGACCCAGTTCTCCTTCCAGCAGGGCGCCGAAGGCGACATCGCGCCAGCCGAGATTGGGAGCCACCAGCACCCGGCCGGGCTGTGCTCCCAGCTGGGCGGCCAGTCCCACTCCCACGGCCGCCAGTTCCCGGGTGGGAATGCCCGCCGCGGCGGCGCAGGCATCCACCAGGCGGGCCACCTGCGCGGCGGCCAGCTCGGGGGTGGCCGGGCGCTCGAGGGGGCGGGCCAGGCTGGCCCGAACCGCCCCGGCGGGATCCAGCACCACCGCCCGCAGGTTGCTGCCGCCGAGGTCCACGCCGGCGGACAGCAGCGATATTCGTGGGTGTTCGCTCACCTACAAGACCCGGCGTCGTTTCCGTCGCCGCAGTTCCTCCACCACCTTCTTGACCTCCTGGGCCTCGGTGACCGGGCATACCAGCACGGCATCCCCGGTCTCCACCACCACCATGCCTTGCAGGCCCACGGCCGCCAGCAGCCGGCTCTCGGCGTGCAGGACACTGTTCTGGCAGTTGATGGCGATGACGTCTCCGTTGACCACCGAGCCGCCGTTGTCGAGCGCCTCGACCTCGGGCAGTGCCGCCCAGCTGCCCACGTCGGACCAGAACAGGCTGACGGGAATGACCCGGATGCTGGTGGACTTCTCCATCACCGCGTAGTCGATGGAGATGGCTTGTTGCCGGGCGAACAGGCGCCGGATGGCTTCCTGGCGCCGCCGGCCCTTGAGTGCCAGGGCTCGCTCCAGGCCCCGGTGAAAGGCCGGCAGGTTGACGGCCAGCTCGCGCAGGATAGTGTCGGCCCGGAACACGAACATGCCCGAGTTCCAGTAGTAGTCGCCGCTCTGCAGGTACTCGATGGCCGTGGCCAGGTCGGGTTTCTCGGTGAAACCCTCGGCCTCGAGGACATCCAGGTTGCCCGAGGAGCGCAGCTTGCGCCCGGCATGGATGTAGCCGAAGCCGGTCTCGGGACGGTTGGGTACGATTCCCAGGGTGACGATGGCCCCCGAGCGGGCCTCCCGGCAGGCGGTGCGGATGATGGTGCGGAACTTTCCCGGGGGCTTGATGATGTGGTCCGAGGGCAGTACCACGACGACCGCCTCGGGATCGCGTTCCCTGAGCACGGCCGCCGCCAGGCCGATGGCCGGGGCGGTGTTGCGGGGACGTGGCTCCAGTACCAGGTTGCGGCGCGGCATCTCCGGCAGGATGCGGTGGATGTGCCGGGCGTGCAGGCCCGAGGCCACCACCCACAGGTTGTCCCAGCCGCACAGGGGCAGGATGCGCTCGGCGGTGGTGCGCAGCAGCGGCTGCTTGCCGCCGATGGGCAGGAACTGCTTGGGGTGCGACTGGCGCGACAGCGGCCAGAAGCGGGTTCCGGAACCTCCGGCCATGATGAGAACGTGGTTCACGGTGTTCCTCCTTTGCTAGCCAGGCAGCTCCACCAGCTCGTAGAGCTGGCGGGTGATGCGGGCGGTGGCGCCCCAGATGAGATGCTCACCGAACTGGTAGAAGTCGACCCGGTAGGCCCGGCCCTCGGCCTCGACTTGCTCGCTGCGATGGGCGGCGGGATTGCCGAAGAGCCGCCAGGGAACCTCGATGAGGTATTCCACCTCGGCCGGGCAGAGTTGGAAGTCATAGGGCCAGGGAATGTGCGCCACCACCGGGGTGATGCGAAAGCCGGTGATGGTCTCGGTATCGTGCGACAGGCCCAGCACCCGGGCGTGTTCCCGTTGCAGGCCGATCTCCTCCTCTGCCTCGCGCCGGGCGGTGTCCTCGGGGCCCTGGTCGTCGGGCTCGCAGATGCCCCCGGGAAAGGCAATCTGGTTCTTGTGGTGTTCCACCGAGCCGCTGCGCTTGACCATGAGCAGGTGGGGGGCGTTGTCCTTGAGGAACAGGGGCACCAGCACCGCGGCCGGGCGTAAGCCGTCCGAGTTGCTCACCCGCCGGGCAAGCCCGGCCAGACGTTGGGCCACCAAGTCGAAATCCATGGGCGGGTCATATCATGGGGGCGGCGTTGCGAGCAAGCACCTACACCGGGATGTTGCCGTGCTTGCGCGGCGGGCGCTGCTCCCGCTTGTCGCGGAGCATGAGCAGCGAGTCGATGAGCCGGCGCCGGGTCTCGGCCGGGCGGATGACGCCGGTGATGTAACCCCGCTGGGCGGCCAGGTAGGGGTTGTTGAACTTGTCCTCGTACTCGGCCACCTTCTCCCGGAACCTGGCCTCCTTGTCCTCGGCGGCGGCGATTTCCTTGCGGAAGATGATGCGCGAGGCTCCCTCGGCACCCATGACGGCGATCTCGGCGCTGGGCCAGGCCCAGACCGCGTCGGCGCCCAGGTCGGACGAGCACATGGCCAGGTAGGCGCCGCCGTAGGCCTTGCGGGTGATCAACGTCAGCTTGGGCACGGTGGCCTCGGAATAGCACCACAGCAGCTTGGCTCCGTGGCGGATGATGCCCGACCATTCCTGGGCGGTACCGGGCAGGTAGCCGGGCACGTCGGCGATGGTTAGCAAGGGGATGTTGAAGGCGTCGCAGAAACGAATGAAGCGGGTGGCCTTGTCCGAGGCGTTGACGTCCAGGCAACCGGCCATCACCAGCGGCTGGTTGGCGATCACCCCCACCGGCATGCCGGCCAGGCGGATGAAGCCCACCAGGATGTTGGGGGCGAACAGTTGCTGCACCTCGAACCACTCGCCGTCGTCGGAAATGGCCTGGATGAGGGCGCGCATGTCGTAGCTCTTGCGGGCCTCGTCGGGAACCAGGCCGTCCAGCTCGGGCACGAGCCGGGCCGGATCGTCGCTGCTTTCCCGACGCGGTGGGTCCTCCAGGTTGTTGGCGGGCAGGAAGTCGAGCAGGCGCCGGATTTGCAGCAGGCAATCGCGGTCGTCGGCGCAGGCGAAGTGCGCGCAGCCGCTCTTGCTGTTGTGGGTGACGGCTCCGCCCAGGTCCTCGAAGCTGACCTTCTCGCCGGTCACGGTCTCGATTACCTGGGGGCCGGTGATGAACATGTAAGAGGTGTTCTTGACCATGAACACGAAATCGGTCATGGCCGGGGAATAGACCGCGCCACCGGCGGTGGGGCCCATGATGGCGCTGATCTGCGGAACCACCCCCGAGGCCAGCGAGTTGCGGTAGAAGATCTGCCCGTAGCCGCTCAGCGCGTCCACGCCCTCCTGGATGCGGGCGCCGCCGGAGTCGTTCAATCCCACGATGGGGGCGCCGGTCTTGATGGCCAGGTCCATCACCCGGCAGATCTTCTTAGACTGCATTTCTCCCATGGTGCCGGCCCGGGAAGTGAAATCCTGCGAGTAGGCGAAGACGGTGCGACCGCCCACCAGGCCGTGACCGCAGACCACGCCGTCGCCGGCGATCTCGGTCTTATCCATGCCGAAGCTGGTGCAGCGGTGGCGGACGAACATGTCCGTCTCCACGAAGGTGCCGGGATCGAACAGCACCTCCAGCCGTTCCCGGGCGGTGAGCTTGCCGCCCTGGTGCTGCTTGTCCACGGCCTTGGCTCCACCCTGCTGCAATTGCTGCTTTTCCAGCTGCTGGAGCTGCTCGATACGCTCGGCCACCGTTTTCATGCCTTCACCTCCTGCCCGATTCCCGGCTGCTGAGGGTGACACGGGCGCTGCTGGGTTGTCAACGCCGAGGGGAGCCATTTTTACATTGACAGCGGCCGACCTCTCCCATTATCTGGCCGGCGAGGAGGGGTAGCCATGAGCATGATCAACCGCATCTTCAGCCGCTCGCCCTTTGCGCCCTTGCGTGAGCACCTGGAGAAGGTCAGCGAATGCGTGGCCAAGATGGATGAACTGCTCCAGCGGGTGGAGCAGGAGAACTGGAACGATGTCGCCGAGCGCTCCGCCGAGGTGTCCAAGATCGAGCACCAGGCCGACCACATCAAGGAAGATATTCGCGACCAGCTGCCCCGGCCGCTGTTCATGGCGGTGGATCGCGCCCGCCTGCTCGACCTGCTCACCATCCAGGATCGCATCGCCGACGCCGCCGAGGACGTGTGCGTGCTGCTCACCCTGGCCCGGCTGCCGATGAAGCCCCGGCTCAAGGAACAGTTTGCCCGTTACCGGCAACTCAACGTGCTGGCCTTCCAGCAGGCGGCCGAGATCATCAACAACGTCGGCCGCCTGATCCGGGCCGGCTTCGGCGGGGCGGAGGCCGAGGCCATGCGGGAGATGGTACGCAAGGTGTCGCACAGCGAGCACGAGGCCGACCTGGCCCAGCGGGAGCTGCTGCGGACCCTGTTCGCCCTGGAGGGTGAACTTACCGTTGGCGGCTTCTACCTGTGGACCCGGGTGATCAAGAAGCTGGCCGAGGTGTCCAACCAGTCGGAGAACCTGGCCAACTGCATTCGCACTACCATGGAAGTGAAGTGAGACTACTGTTCGGCGTATCTAGGGGTGGCGGAGTCAGACCATGAGCGGAGTCGAACTGTTCCTGCTGATCCTGGCGGTGGTGGTGGGTTTCTATGCCGCCTGGAACATCGGTGCCAACGACGTGGCCAATGCCATGGGTACCTCGGTAGGGTCGCGGGCCCTGACTCTGCGCCGGGCGGTGGTGCTGGCGGCCGTGTTCGAGTTCGCCGGCGCCTACCTGGTGGGCTCGAACGTCTCGGAAACCATTCGCAAGAAGGTGTTCGACCCCCAGATGTTCGAGGTGGTCTTCGGGGCCCAGGCCTCGGTGGTGCTGGCCTGCGGCATGATCGCCGCCCTGCTGGCCGCCGGCAGCTGGTTGCTGTTCGCCACCTACTTCGGCTGGCCGGTGTCCACCACCCACTCCATCGTGGGCGCGGTGGTGGGCGTGGGAGCCACCGCCCTGGGTGCCGGCCAGGTGGCCTGGTCGAAGGTGGGTATCATCACCGCCGGCTGGATCGTCTCGCCGGTGCTGTCCGGGGCGGCGGCCTACCTGTTGTTTCGCATCCTGCTGTCCAAGGTCTACTACCAGCGCGATCCCCTGACCGCGGCCAAGCGTTTCGCCCCCTACATCGTCTTCCTGGTGGTGCTGGTGCTGGTGGGGGTAGGGGCCTTCAAGGGTTTGAAGCCTTCCTGGCACCGCTGGGGCATCGATCCCTTCAGCCGCCAGGTGGTACTGGGGACCCTGGGGGTGGCCCTGGTGCTGGGGACGGCGGCCTTCTTCGTGGCCCGCCGCTTGCTGGCCCGGATAACGGAGGGCACCAGCGTCTGCAATCCCATCGGCTACGCCGAGGCGGCCCGTTCCCTGGGCAAGGTGATCGTTCACCTGCGCCGGGTGCGCGAGACCTGCAACGGCGGCCTCTCCGAGCAGGCCGGCCTGCTCATCCGCCAGGCCAAGCAGCTGCGCGAGCAGACCCTGGCCGAGGTGGAACAGTTCTCCTCCGAGGCGCGCTGGCACGCGGTAGAGCGGGTGTTCGTGCCGGTGCAGGTGATGACTGCCTGCTTCGTGGCCTTCGCCCACGGTTCCAACGACGTGGCCAACGCCGTGGGGCCACTGTCGGCGGCCGTGCAGGCTCTCACCAGTCACTCGGTGAGGATGACCGCCGGGGTTCCGGCCTGGGTGCTGGCCCTGGGCGGGGTGGGCATCGTCATCGGCCTGGCCACCTGGGGCTGGCGGGTGATGAAGACGGTGGGAGAGAAGATCACCGAGCTGACCCCCAGCCGCGGCTTCTGTGCCGAGTTCGCCGCGGCCATCGTCATCCTGGTGGCCTCGGTCATGCCCCTGGGACTGCCCATCTCCACCACCCACACCCTGGTGGGGGCGGTGCTGGGAGTGGGCCTGGCCCGCGGCCTGACCGCACTGAACCTGAGCGTGGCCCGCACCATCCTGGCCAGCTGGGTGGTGACCATCCCCGCCGGGGCCATCCTGGCCAGCTTGTTCTACCTGTTGCTGCGGGTGCTGGTGGGATGAGTACCCGGTGCTGACATGGGGGTGCCGCCATGATGAACGCCATCTGGCTGGGTATCATAATCGTCTCCATCCTGGTGGCGGGATTCACCGGCCGCATGCACCAGTTGACCCTGCGCTCGTTCGCCTCGGCCAAGGAAGCGGTGGATCTGGCCATCTCGCTCATCGGCATCATGGCCTTCTGGCTGGGGCTGATGAGGGTGGCCAGCGCCGGGGGCCTGTTGCGCCTCATCGCCCGGGCCCTGCGCCGGCCCATGCGCTGGTTGTTTCCCGGCGTGCCCGAGGATCACCCGGCCATGAGCGCCATGATCCTCAACTTCGCCGCCAACATGCTGGGGCTGGCCAACGCCGCCACCCCCTTCGGCATCAAGGCCATGATGGAACTCGACCGGCTGAACCGCCACCGCGGAGTGGCCACCGATTCCATGTGCCTGTTTCTGGCCATCAACACCTCGTCGCTGGCCCTGATCCCCACGGGGGTGATGGGCCTGCGGGCGGCGGCGGGTTCCCAGGACCCGGCTGCCATCTGGTTGCCCACCTTGCTGGCCACGGCCGCATCCACCGTGGTGGGCATAGTGGCGGCCAAGTGGCTGGCACGTGCCCGCGTCTTCAGCCTGGAACGGGCCCGGGAAGGCCTGCAGGAACCACCGCCGCAGGCGGCTGCCGCCGCGGCCGACGAGGAGATCGACCTGGACACCGCCGGCGACGACGTTGCCCCGGCCAGGCCGGCCTCCCTGGCGAGGCGCATCTTCGTGTGGCTGTGCCTGGCCGGTTTCCTGGCGGCGGCCGTCTATCACTACGCCGGCTGGTGGCCGCAGCAGGACGGCGCCTGGCCGGGCCGGCTGGGCGGGTTGTTCAAGAACCTGTTTTCCGACTGGTCGGTGCCGGCGCTCATCGGCGGGCTGCTGCTGTTCGGCTGGTATCGCGGGGTGAAGGTGTACGAATCGCTGGTGGAGGGGGCCCGGGAGGGGTTCCGGGTGGCGGTGAAGATCATTCCCTACCTGGTGGCCATACTGGTGGCGGTGGCCATGTTCAAGGCCTCCGGGGCCATGGACCTGCTGCAGGCCACCCTGGGACGGGCCACGGCGGCGCTGGGCATGCCGGCCGAGGCGCTGCCCATGGCCGTCATCAGGCCGCTTTCCGGCTCCGGGGCCTTCGCCTACCTGGGTTCCATCTTCAACGAGTACGGGCCCGATTCCTTCCTGGGACAACTGGTATCGGTGATGCAGGGCAGTACCGAGACCACCCTCTACGTGCTGGCGGTGTACTTCGGGGCGGTGGGGGTGAGCCGGGTGCGCCACGCCCTGGCCGCCGGCCTCAGCGCCGACCTGGCCGGCATCGTGGCGGCGGTGGCACTGGGTAACCTCTTCTTCGCCTGAGCCGCGCCCTTCGCCCCGGCCCGGCTTGCGGCCGGGGCCGGCGGCGCGTATCATGCCCCCATGCCACAGCGTCGCTACAGCCCCCCCGGTGACTTCGGACGCTTCGGGCTGGTGCCCGGGCTCACCCCCGCGGTCAAGTGGCTGCTCATCGCCAACGGCGTGGTCTACCTGCTGGAGCTGATCGTCGGCCGCAGCGCCGGAGGGCTGGATTTCCTCTACTCCCACCTGGCCATCTCCTACGAGCGTTTCTTCTCCGGCGAGCTGTGGCAGCCGCTCACCTACATGTTCCTGCACGATCCCACCGGCATCTCCCACATCCTCTGGAACATGCTGCTGTTGTGGATGTTCGGCACTCCCCTGGAACGCTTCTGGCGCAGCCGTGGTTTCCTGCGCTTCTACTTCGTCACCGGTGTCGGCGCCGGGCTGATCATCCTGCTGGTGGGGGCGCTGGCGCCCTCGCAGCGGGCCATCCCCACGCTGGGGGCCTCGGGGGCGCTGTACGCCCTGCTGATTGCCTTCGGTTTCAACTATCCCAACGCGCTCATCTACCTGTTCGGCCTGTTTCCCATCAAGGGCAAGCACCTGGTGATGCTGTTCGTGGGGCTGGGGCTGCTGCAGTCGCTGACCCTCGGCGCCGGCAACGTCTCGGTGGCCGCCCACCTGGGGGGCATGTTCATGGGCTTTCTGCTGGTGACCGGCACCTGGCGGCCCCGCAAGGCCGGCTACTATCTGAAGCTGGGGTGGATGAAGTGGCGCTACCGCCGGCTCAAGCGCAAGCTCAAGGTGGTCAACAAGGACCGTAACGACTGGCTGCACTGAGAACAATACGGCGACGCTGCAGGAGGCAACATCGCCGTATCACCATGCCCCGCTACCGACGCGGTAACCTGGAACATGCTTCGCAAACTGCAAAAGTCGCAAAGAGTGAAATCCCGGGCCGTGGCGCTAAGCGCTGTCCGGGGCCGCCAATTCAACCGGCAACACTTCAGCCCCCCAGTTGCTTATGCAACTGGGGAGTCAATTCAACCTGCAGGGATTTAGCCCGCTGTTGCTCAGGCAACAGCGGGGTCATTCGAACCAGATGTTCTTCACCGCGTCGTTGTAGACGATCACCCGCTCGATGTTGCCGCTATCGCGGGCGGGAAACAGGGTGAAGGCCTTGCGGTTGGGATCGTAATCTGGGGTGAAGCCCTCGAGGCGGCGCCCGTCCATCATCACCAGCTTGACCGTCATGCCCTGCTTGTCCGGGTAGGCGGTGCCCCGGGGCAGCATCAGGAAGATGGCCTTCAGCGACAGCGCCACGATGTCTTCCGCCTCGCCCCCGGAGCCGGGAGCCGGCTCCAGCCGGACCAGGTCGGCGTCGGTGTCCACGTGACCGATGACACCGCGGCGGTTGACCCCGTCCTTGAAGTGCACCGTGGCCCGGCGGGGACCGGTGAGATCGTTGGCCACGCCTGCCTTGCGGGGGGCCCCGGCGGCAGCGGCCGGAGCGGGAGCGAACAGGTCGGCCATGGGCGCATCGGCGGGAACCAGGCCGTCTTCCTGTCCGGCGCCGCCATCGTCGAACAGGCCCATGAGAGACCTGGGAGCCGAGGGCGCGGGTGCCTTTTCGATGGTTACCCGGGCCACCGGCCGTGCCTTTTTCTTCTTCTTGGCCGGGGCCACCGGCACCGCGCTCAAGGCCGGCAACGGTGCGGCGGGCGGTGGTGGTGGGGCGGCTGCCGGCGGGGGCGGCGGCGGTTGCTTCATTGTCGGCTGGGAGGGCTCCGGGACCGTATCCTTGGTATCCCCGGAAAGCCCCCAGAAATCGTCTGCCGCTACCTGCTGGCTACCTTCCGGGCTCGTCGGCTCCACCTCCTCCGACAGGTCGATGGCCTCGTCGGACAGGTCGGGAACGTCTTCGGGGGAGACTTCCTGGATCATGGAATCGTCGACATCCATGATCTCCGTCTCCTCCTGGGGCTCGGGAGGCTCCAGGGCTATCACCGGCGGCGGGCCGGATTCTTCCGGTTCGGGTTCCGGGGGTTCGGGAATCAGCGGGCCCTCGTCTTCTTCGTCGGCGCCCAGGTCGGGAGGATCGGGCACCAGCACACCCGGGGCCGATTCCGCTGCCGGGGGCTCGGCCGGGGGCGGGGGAGGCGGGGATGGTGTGGCGCCACCGGCTCCCAGGGAAACCTCGGCCTGCACCGCGGCCGCCAGCAGGTCGACCTCGGCGGTATCGTTGGCTGCATCGACCACCAACACCCCGGGAGTGGTGGGAGACTGGTCCGACCAGCGCGGCCGGGCTTCGGGCAGCGGTTGCTGCGGGGCCAGCACCGCCTGATCCAGGTTGTCGTCCTCCTGGGCCAGCTCTATCTCCTGTCCCTCTTCGTCGGTGGCCCAGACGTGTTCCTCTTCGACCAGTCCCTGCTTCTCGGCGTAGTCCACCGCCTTTTCGAGCAACTCGCGATCCAGGCGGGCCTGCTCGACCTCCGCGGCCTGGTGGGTGGTCTTGGCGCCGATGGATTCGTCGGAGCCCAACTCGCCCGGTGACATGCCCAGCTGCTCCAGCAGCTTGCGGGCTTCCGGATCCACCTCCTCGTAGGAGGCGGTGGGCTCTTCCAGGACGGTCTCGTCGTCGAAATCGATACCAATGGCCTTGGCGCCGACGTCCGGCACCAGGCTCTCCGCCTCCGCTGCCTTGTCCAGGCCCAGGTTCAAGGAATCGGCCACGTTCAGGGCGAAGGGATTGTCCGCCTTCTCCGTCTTCTTGATCAGGCGATCCGATTCATCCTGGGCATAGACCGCCCGGTGATAGTCGATTTTCTGGGCTCCTTCTTCTTCTTCCTGGGGAACCTCGGCCAGACCCACCTCGCCTTCCTTGAGATCTTCGGTTACCTCCACGGCGAAGTTGCTCAGGCCCTGCTGGCGGAAGGTGGCCCGGGCCCGTTCACGGGCGTCGCGCACCTCTATGGCCTTCTTCTCCCGTTCTATCTGTTCCTGTTCCCAGGCCTTGGTGAGCTTCTGCTGCTCGGCCTCGCGCAGCAACTGCTCCGACATCTCGGTGGCGTAGTGATCGTCGGAGGTCTTGACGGTGGGACCGGTGGCCACCGGTTCTTCTACCTCGTGACGCACCACCGCCTCGGCATCGCCCAGGCGTTCTTCCAGCCATTGCAGGCGGGCCTTGTCCTTGGGATGCAGCCAGCCGCCCGAGGCTTGCTTGGCGCGCAGGATCTTGAGTTCGCGCTGCAGCTTTTTCCAGTCGTCGTCCATGGTCCGGCCCCGTGGTACTACCACCGTTTAACCCCTGAGAATACTGCGCCCGGAGTCTCATTGCAAATGACGGCCGAAGTGTCGCCAGCGGCGATTGACAGGCTGCCGGGGGCCGGGCATCATGGCGGGACATGGCGACGGCACGTATCCTCATCATCAGAAACGGCGGCCTGGGTGATACCTTGCTGCTGTGGCCGGCGATTCAGGCCGTGCGCCTGTCCCAGGCCCGGGCCAGCATAGACTTGATGGGGGTGAAAGAGCGCTGCCAGCTGCTGGTGGGGGCCGGTGGTGCCGACCGGGCCCTGGACGTGGAGGGCTCCGGGCTGCACCTGCTCTACCACATGGATGCCCAACCTCCTCCCGAGGTGGCCGCCCGCTTTTCTACCTACGACGTGGTGGTGGCCTTCGCTGCCCCCGGCGACTACGCCCTGGCCGAGAACCTTTCCGCCTGCGGAGTTACCGAGGCCCACGTGTTTCTGCCCCTGCCCCCGGAGAGTGAACGCATACACGTGGCCCAGCACCTGCTGCGCTGCATGGTACAGGCCGGCCTGGCCGAGCCGGGAGGACAACTGCAGCGACTGCCCCTGGAAGAGCGTTGGCTGCGCCGGGGACGGCAGTTGCTGGGGTACGGGGAAGGGCGGGACGAGCACCTGGTGGTGTTGGCGCCCTCGAGTGGTTCCCGGGAAAAGAACTGGCCCCCGCGGCTCTGGCGGGAGTTGGCCGGACGATTGCTGGAAGAGGGCAGGCGGGTGGTGTTGCTGGACGGGCCCGCGGATGGAGAGATCGTCGGTCCCTTGCTGCGACAGCTGCAGGCCGTCCATGGTGCCGACCGTGTCGGCCACTGCCACCCGCCCACGCCGTGCGATCTGGCCGGGGTGCTGGCCGCCGCTCCCTGTTACCTGGGAAACGACAGCGGGCCCACCCATCTGGCGGCCCTGCTGGAGGTGCCCACGGTGGCGGTTTTCGGCCCCAGTGATCCCTTGCGCTGGGCGCCCCTGGGCAAGCACCTGGAAGTGGTCCGGGCCGATGGCCTTTCCTGTTCGCCCTGTGACGAGGACGAAAGGCGCCGGTGCTCCTACCGGCAATGCCTGGAGGACGTCACCACCGACAGCGTCCACCAGGCCCTGGAACGCCTGCTGGGGGTACCGGTATAATCAGCTTGAACTGCTGCGGCCGAGCGGCTAGGATCGCTTTCCAGGCCAACCAGGCAGGAGCGACAAGACATGTACCAGCTCTTCGATGAGCAAAAGGGTAAGCGGTACCCGCTGACGGGCATCATCAAGGAGATCGGTCGTACTTCCGAGTGCGACCTGGTGATACCCGACGACGACCGGGTGTCCCGGGTCCATGCCCGCCTGGACTGGGACGGCAGCAACTGGGTTCTGGTCGACCTGGGCAGTACCAACGGTACCCTGGTCAACGGCGAGCCCATCACCGAGCGCAAGCTGCAACCGGGAGACATCATCGAGGTCGGTGATACCCGCCTGCGCTTCCTGCCCTTGCTGGTCAGTGACAATGCCGAGCACAAGAAGACCACCAAGATCAGCAAGACCCCCCGGGGGGCCCGCGAAGGGCGTGCCGATGCCACCAAGCCGCGCACCTTCGCCGTGGGCAAGACCATTTCCAAGAAAGAGCAGGAATGAGTTCCCGGTCGGCCGGACGGCGGCCGGCCAGGAATTGTCAGGGAGGAGATGAAAGATGAAAAGAGCTGCGGTCGCCGTGGGTGTTTGCCTGCTGCCGGTGCTGGCCCTGGCGTTGACGGTGGAGGGGCAGAGCTATCCGGCCAGCTTGCAGATAGAGGGCAAGACCCTGAAGCTGGTAGGAGCGGGCTTGCGCGAGAAGTGGTTCTTCGATGTCTATACCATGGCCGCCTACTCGGAAAGCGGCAGCTGCGACCGGCAGCGGCTCATCAAGGATGACGAGGTCAAGCTGCTCAAGCTCAACATGCTGCGTGATGTCTCGGCCCAGAAGATGGCTTCCACCATCGGCGAGTCCTTCGAAGAACACATGCCCAAGACCGCCGATGCCCAGCTCAAGGCACAGCGTCGTACCTTCGAATCCTACTTCAAGAAGGAATGCAGCGAGGGCACGGTGCTGGAGTTCATGTACGTTCCCGGGAAGGGCACCCTGCTCAAGCAGAACGGCGAGGAGATGGGCCCGGTACTCGAGGGCAAGGCCTTCCAGGAGGTTCTCTGGGACATCTACTTCGGCAAGGACACCTGCTGCGACGACCTCATCGAGCAGATCGAGGAAAGCTGCCGGAAAAAGAAGTAGACCAGGTGCCGGCCCGGTACCCGGCGCGGCGGGCATCAGGCCGGGCGGCGCCGGGTGGGCTTCGCCTTTCCTTCCAGGCCGTACCTGGCCAGCTTGAGCAGCAGGTTGGAGCGGCTGATGCCCAGCTGCCGGGCCAGCAGCGACTTGTTCCCCCCGGTGCGTAGCATCCCTTCCTGGATCATCTCCCGCTCCAGCATCTCCACGGCCTGCTTGAGGTTGCCTTGCTGTTGCAACGATTCTGCCAGCTCCCGGCTTCCCAGCCCACCGGCCCGGCGAATACGCAGGGACAGATCACCGGGATGCCAGGCCGAGGGCTCGCCCGTGGCCAGCAGGGAGCGCAGCTCGGCCTGCATCTCGTGGCCGTTGCCGGGCCAGCCGTAACGGCGCAACAGAGACAGCACGCGCGCGGGGATGGTTTGCCCCGCCAGCCGCGGTGCCAGCTGGTGGATCGCCAGCTGGAGCAACTGCTCGATGTCCTCGGCGCGTTCGGCAAAGGCGGGAACGCGCAGGGTCTGCGCCGCCAGGATGTCGGCCAGTTCTTCCCGCAACAGGCCGCTTTCCCGGGCCCGGGCCGGTTCCTGCTCCAGTCCCAGCACCAGCCGCACGTCACCGGCCACCGGCCGGGAGGAACCCACCGGCAGGAAGGTACCTTCCCGCAGCAATCGTACCAGGCGCACCTGGAACCCGCCTTCCAGCCAGGAACCGGAGGCCAGGTAGAGGGTGCCGCCCCGGGCCTGTTCCAGGAGGCCCAGCTGGCCCAGGGAACCGCCGCGTTGCCGGCCGAAGAAGGCCACCTCCGGGGAGTGGATGTCCTGGCCGGGAGAGAACTCCAGGTAGCTGGCCTGGGCGCTGGGCCCGGCCCGGTGCAGGGCACGAGCCAGCACCCGCTTGCCGCAACCATCGGGCCCCCACAGCAGCACCGGCTCGGAGATGCGTGCCAGTGCGGCCAGGCGCTTCATCAGGTTGGACATGGCTGGTGAACGAGCCACCACCTCGCCGGCCGGCAAGGGGGAGATCTGTTCCGGTAGCGGTTGGGGTGGGCGCGAACGGTAGTTGGAAATCTCCTGTGCCCCGGCCACGAGCAGGTCTTTCATGCGGCTGACCTCGTCACGGTTGAGCACCGGTACCCTCTCGCCGACCAGGCGCGCCTGCTTGCCGCCGGCCGCCTTGACCGCTTCGCGCAGGCGTAGGATGCGGGTGCGGCTGACCTCCCGGCCGGAAAACCCGCAGCAGAACACGCAGCCGGCATAGCGTCCCGAGGCCAGCACCGGGGAGGCCACCATGGAAAAGCCCAGGTGACAGAGGTGCTGCAGTGAAGCCTCGGCGGGGTGGGCCCGGCGAGCCAGCCGCCCCAGTTCCCGAATGCTGCGCTGGCAAGCCCGGCGGCCCCTCTCGTCTTCCAGCAGGCCGCGGCAGAAGTCGTTGCTGGTGGAGTCCCGCCGGCCCCACTCGGGAGACACCGGCCGGCCCAGGTTGTCGGCCAGGCCCAGCTCCAGGCCCCACCACTTGTGCATGATGGTGCGCAGCATGGACACGGCGTGCAGTCCCAGGTAGCGGCGCGGATCGGTCACGGGGGGAGATGATACGGGAGGGGATGGCGTGATTCAACGGGGAAATCATGCTCGATGCTCGTGCCTGGCAACCCGCCCCGCGGCGTGGTTCCTCCACCGGCAAGGTGGACTTCTGGGGGTGACAGCGGCACCGGGCTGGTGGCATACTGGATGCCGTCGTGTGACCGGAGGATAGCCGCATGGAAACAGTGTGGATCTGGCCGGCCCTGGCCCTGGTGGGACTGGTGATCTTGTCGGCCTTTTTCTCGGGCTCGGAGACGGCGCTCATCGGCAGCGGTCGCATCAGGCTCAACCACCTGGCCGAGGGCGGCAACCGCGGGGCGCGCCGGGCCCTGGAGCTGCTGCGCGAGCCCTCCGAACTGCTGGCCACCATCCTGGTGGGCAACAACCTGGTCAACGTCATGGCCGCGGCCGTGGCCACGGTTCTCTTCGGCCCGGTCAAGGCCACCGTACTGGTGACCCTGCTGTTGCTGGTATTCGCCGAGATCACCCCCAAGACCCTGGCCACCCTCATGCCCGAGCGGCTGGCAATGCGGGTATCTGGGCCCATCCGGGTGTTCTCCTGGCTGTTTCTGCCGGTGGTGTGGGTGACCTCCGGAATCTCGCAGTTGATGCTGTGGCCGGTGGTGCGAGACCAGGAAGGCCGGGCCCGGCGTTTCTCCCGCAAGGAGCTGATCACCGCCATCAACCTGGGCGCCCGCGACGGCGAGCTGGAACCGGCCGAGACGCGCATGACCCGGGAGGTGCTGGCGCTCAAGGACATTCCCGTGCGGCGCATCATGATCCCCCTGGAAAACGTGGATGCCATCAGCGAAGCGGCCACCTTCGACGACATCCTGCGCGAGTTCGTCGAGACCGAGAACACCCGCTACCCGGTATATCGCCAGGATGTATCCGACATGATCGGCCTGCTGCTGGTCAAGGACCTGCTGGCCCACCTGGATGGCGCCCGGGAAAACTGGCGGCGTTACGTGCGTCCCTTGATGCGAGTCAACGCCGATCTCGAGGCCGATGAGTTGCTGCGGGACATGCAAATCAACCGCTCCCACATGGCGGCCGTCGAGGACGAGCAGGGCGAGATCATCGGCATCATCACCATGGAGGACATCCTCGAGGAGATCGTCGGTGATATCCAGGACGAGACCGACGAGGAGGAAGGCGAGCTCATCCGTGAATACAGTTCCGGCCGCTACCTGGTCTCGGGCCGGGTGGAGGTGGACGACCTGTGCAAGCTCCTCAATGTCGACCTGGGTCGCAGCGATCAGCAACAGAGCCTGGCCCAGTGGTTCGGCAAGCGCTGCCAGTCCGGTTGCCAGCCGGCCCGGCGCCTGCGCCTGGGCAACGTCACCATCACTCCTCGCGCCGGGGGACGCTTCGAGATCAGGGTACGCGATGCCGCCCTGGCCCGGAGGCAGCCCGGAGATGATGCCGGGACGGAGGAGTCGTGATGGTGCCGGAGGGCGTGGAAGCAAGGAGCGGGGGAGCTGACGTCGGCAAGCTGCTGGCGGATACGGCCCGGCGCATCGCCTCCGGCGGCCGGCTGCAGACGGCCACCCTGGAGCGACGCAGCAAGCTGGCCCTGCTGCTGGGAGCGATGTTCGCCCGGCTGGCCGGGCGCCCCGGGGCACCGCCGGCCACCGACCGGGACGGCCTGTGGCGGCTGGCCGAGCGGAGCGCCTGCCCGCTGCTGGCGGAGCTCGAACCCCTGGAGCTCGAGCAGCTGCGCCGGGACGTGGCTGGCAGCGATGATCTCGGCGAGTCGCCGGGGCTGGGGGAGTTGTACCAGTTGCTGGCGGACGTGAAGCTGACCCGCAACCGGCAGGGCACGCTGAAGGTCTCCCGGGCCCGCCAGGGGCGCCGCCGGGCGGGGTTGTTTTTCACCCCCGGCTGGCTGGCCCAGCAGATGGCTGCCTGGCTGTTGCCGGAACACGAGCAGCGGCCGCCGCGGGCCGTGCTCGATCCCGCCTGTGGCAGCGGCCGCCTGTTGTGGTCGTTGGCCCAGAGGCTGTTGCCGCCGGCTACCGATGCACAGCGAGCGGCTGCCTGCCGGCAACTGGTGCAGTCGACCCTGCGCGGGGTGGAGGTGGATCCCCTGGCGGCGGCCATTTGCCGCACCCGCTTCTGGCTGGAAGCCGACCCGCTGCAGGGACCGGTGGCCGGATTGGAGCGGCTGGTGACGGTGGCCGATGCCATCTGCGGTTCCCTCGACGGGCGGCAAGAAGGCTGCCTGGACTGGTCAAGTGTCTTCGGCGGGCAACTGGACGATGGCGGCTTTGGGATCATCGTTACCAATCCCCCCTTCGAAGTGTTGCGCGGCTATGCCCGTCGCCGTGGTCTCGAGGAATACGCCGAGCGCATTCGTCGAAGCGGCTATCAACTGGCCCTGCAGGGCAACCTGAATACCTGGCGCCTGTTTCTGGAGCGTTGCCTGCAGTTGCTGCGGCCGGGAGGACGGCTGGCCATCGTGCTGCCCGCCGGTTTCACCACCGATCGCAGTGCCGGCAAGCTGCGCCGCCGATTGCTGGAAAGCGGTTGGCTGAGGCGCCTGAACGCCTACCCGGAGAGCGAGCGGGTGTTTGCCGGGGTGGGCCAGGCCGTGGTGTGGCTGGGTGTCGTCAAGGAAGAATGCCGGCAGGCGTTGGAGGTACACTGGGGTAAGCAACAGGCGCTGCTGATCGAGCACTCCTGGATCGAGGTACTCGATGAGAAGGAGCTGTGCATTCCCCTGGCTTCCCCGGAAGCGCTGGCCCTGGCGGCCCGCCTGCGCCGGGCCAGTACGGGCAGCTTCGAACAGGTGGCCCTGGGCCGGGTGGGGGAGGTGGACCAGACATTCTTCCGGCCCTTCATGCGTTCCCGGCCGGGCGGCGAGCTGTTGGTGCGGGGTGAACACATGGCTCCCTACCGGGTCGACCTGGGCACCGGCAAGAGCAAGGAGCGCTGGCTGGATGCCCGGGGCTTCGCCCGCAAGAAAGGCAACGGACCCTGGCGGGAACACCTGGCTGGCAGCCGCATCGCCCAGACGGGCATCGTCAACATGGAAGCCGGCCGGCGCCTGGTAGCGGCACGGGTACCGGCCGGGACCTATCTGGGCAACTCGGTGAACTACTGGTTGCCCCGGGGCCTCGACGACTGGCCGCAAGAGGTGGCCAGCGGCTACCTGCTGGGATTGCTCAACTCCACCCCCTACGAGTGGCGCTTCCGCCTGACCAGCTCCAACAACAACATCAACATCTACGAGATCAAGGCCCTGCCCTGGCCGTCTCTCACCAGCGAGTTCCCGCCGGAGATGCTCGCGGGTTTCCTGGAGCGGGCCACGGAATTGCTGGCCGGCGGCAACTACTCGGTGCTGGGAGCCATTCGCCAGATCACCGCCGGCTGGGGGGCCCCGGACCGGGGCGACCGGGCCGTGGCCATGCTCATCGGCCGGGCGGCCCTGCTGCGCGAGCAACAGCAGGACCGGCAACGCTGCCGCTGGCTGGATGCCGCCATCGATCACCTGGTCAACTGGCACCTGGGGCTGGACGAGCCGGACCTGGACCTCATGTACCGCCGGCTGCCGGCCCGGGCCTGGGAGGAGAAACGATGAGCAGAGGCTGCCTGCTGGCATTGACCTGGCTGGTCGCCGGCTGCGCGACCGGCGGCGGAAACGGTTACCAGGGCTCTTGCCCGAGCGCAGGCGATTGCTCCCTGCCGGGCGTGGCCCTGGTGTTCGAACCGGCCCGGCTGGTGCGGGACTTCTTCGCCGCCCCCTGGCCGGCCGACACCCGCCTCGACGGGGACGGCGGGATGGACCTGGCTGCCTTTCCCAATCCCGCCGGCAGTTCGCTGCTCGACGACTGGTTGTCGGTGGCCGGGCCCACTACCCGCGGCAGCGGCACCAACTCGGCGGCCTACTTCGTGTTCCACGGTGCCCTGGCCGCCGCCAGCCTGCCGGTCTCGCCGGCCGCCACCTGCGAGGACGATTCCAGCGTCTTCCTGCTGGACATTTCCTCCGGCCCGGAACGCGGCCGGCGCATTCCCGTGGCGGTGCACTACCTGGAGCAGGCCCGCCAGTTCACCCCGGCGCACACCCTGGTGGTGCGTCCCCTGGAGGGATTTCCCCTGCGTTCGCGCACCCGCTACGCGGCGGTGGTGACCCGGGCGGTCTTGTCCGCAGGGGGTCGGCCCCTGGGCTGCCCCGATGCCTTCGAGCGACTCAAGTACGCCCAGCGACCGGAAGATCCCCTGTTGGCCGGCTGGTGGGAACTGGTCAACCCGGCCCTGGACGACATCGAGCAACTGAGCGGCGTTGCGCGGGGCCAGGTCGCCGCGCTGACGGTGTTCACCACCCAGGAAGTCGCCGAGGAGATGGACCGGGTGGCCCGGTTCGTGCGCACCCGGAACCTGGAGGCCCCCCGGGACTGGGCCTACCTGGGCCGGCACGGCTCGCTGCACCTTTTCGAGGCCTGGTTCGACTTGCCCCAGTACCAGGCCGGCCAGCCTCCGGACTTCGCCGGCGGCGGCGGCTTCGTCTTCGACGAGCAAGGCCGGCCGCTGGTGCAGCGCACGGAGCACGTGGCCTTCACCCTGGCCGTGCCGGATGGTGATCCACCCGCGAGTGGTTGGCCGCTGGTGCTCTACCACCACGGTACCGGCGGCGACCGCTTCACCTTCTGCAACTCCCCGGGCGACGTCTGCGACCTGCTGGGGGCACGGGGCGTGGCCACTTTGGGCATCGACCAGCCGCTGCACGGAGAGCGCAATCCCTGGGGCCGCGACGAGACCTCGATAACCTTCAACATCAACAACCTGGAAGCCTTCCGGGACAACTTCCGCCAGGGCGCGGCCGACATGCTGGTGGTGGAGCGCCTGGCCGGCCAGCTGGTGGTTCCGGCCGCGGTGGCGCCCGGCGGCCGGGACATTCCCCTGGACGGCGAACGCCTGGCCTTCATGGGCCACTCCCAGGGAGGGATAACCGGGCCCATCTTCCTGGGCTCGGCCGCCGCCGTGCGGGGGGCGGTGCTCAGTGCCTCGGGAGGCGGGCTGGGGATCGTGCTGCTGGAGCGCAAGAACCCCATCGACATCCGCGCGCTGCTGGTGCTGGGCATGGGCCTCGTCGACGAGGAACTCGACCTCGATCACCCGGTGATAAACGTCTTCCAGGCCTACGCCGAGCGAGCCGATCCCATCAACTACGCCAGCCGCATCCTGCTGGAGCCGGTCGCGGGGACGGCCCCCCGGCACGTATACTTCTCGGAAGGCCTGCACGACGAGATGACCATGCCCCGGCAGATCGAGAACCTGGCCGCCGCCGCCGGCTGCTACCTCATGGAGCCGGTGGTGCGGGAGATCGAGGCCATGCGCCTGCGGGGGCGGGAGGCGCTCGCTCCCCCGGTCAGCGGCAATGCCGGCGGACCCGGCGGCGAGAGCATCACCGCGGTGCTGGCCCAGTATCCCGACGACGGCCACTTCGCGGTGTTCGACAATCCCGATGCCCAGCGCCACTACACGGGATTTCTCGATACCTTGCTGCACGACGGCATACCGGTGGTGCAGTAGCGCGGGAGGCCGGGTGACGACCAGGGCCAGCAAGCCGGCGGTCCCGGGTGGCCAGTTGACCACCCTGGACATCCTCAAATCGCTCGATGGTTCCAACTGCGGCGAGTGCGGCGAACGCACCTGCCTGGCCTTCGCCGCCCTGGTGTTCCAGGGCCAGCGACGGCTCGAGCAGTGCCCCCGCCTCGATGCCCGACTGGCCGCCGAACTGAGCGGGCGCCTGGGTGACCCGGGCGAGCGCGACTGGACGGGGGAAACGCTGCTGCGCGAGTTGCGGCAACGTTTCGGCGAGGTGGATCTGGCCGCCCGGGCCGGGTTGCTGGGTGGCTGGATGCGCGACGGGCGGCTGGTGCTGCGCTGCCTGGGCAAGCTGTTCGAGTTGGACCGGCAGGGCGGCCTGCACTCCGACTGCCACCAGAACCCCTGGCTGCACGTGCCGCTGCTGCGCTACGTGCGCGACTCGGCCGGGGTGCCGCCGCGCGGCGACTGGGTGCGTTTCGCGGAGCTGGGTTACGCCAGCAACTGGGTGCCCTACTTCAGCCACCGGGTGCTGGAACCGCTGGCCCGCCTGGCGGGGGCCGACAGCGAGCTGTTCTGCGACGTCTTGGAGCTGTTCGCCGAGCAGCGGGGCCTGGCCGGTTTCAGCCACGACGAGACCTTCCTGCTGCGGCCGCTGCCGCTGGTGCCGGTGCTGGTGGGCTTGAACCGGGCCGAGGAGGAGCTGCCGGCAGAGGTGTCGGTCTACTTCGAGCGCTCGGCCGAACGCAACCTGGATGCCGAGTCGCTGTTTCGCATCGGCCTGGGCCTGGCACAGATGTTCGGCCGCATCGCCGCCCGGCACGGGTTGCGCGAGTGAAAGACTTCGACTTCCAAGGGACAGTCCCATTGGCCTGGCAACAGCAGGGTTTTTCTGGAGGGGAGGGATGTGTTCGGGAGCCCGGAGGCAAGGCGGAGGGGGTGGAAGGGGCCTGCCGGGAGGGGACGTCGTTACCTGCAGGCA
>Ga0190359_1000631_pt1 | contig 23441 bp, 18 predicted proteins | sample 48721823_MG_FD_161269 | JGI IMG/M metagenome (GOLD analysis project Ga0190359, IMG submission 161269) | Hydrothermal vent microbial mat bacterial communities from Southern Trench, Guaymas Basin, Mexico - 4872-18-2-3_MG | ecosystem: Environmental > Aquatic > Marine > Hydrothermal vents >... | reverse complement strand
AGCGCATGGCCGCTCACCCGGAAGTGACCGGCCTGCTGCTCACCGCCATGCCCATGGCTGCCATCACCGGAGCCGATTACCAGCGCCTCTGCCGGCAGGTCTCGGCCGGCCACGGCAAGGAGGTGGTGAGCGTGCCTGGGCTGTCATTGAGCGGTGACTGGCTGGATGGCTACGCCCGGGTGTTGAAGGCGCTGGCTCGCAGCATCGCACTGGAATCCTCACCCCAGCCGAACAAGGTGGCCATAGTCGGATACCTGCACGATCGCAACGAGGACGACCACCGGGCCAACCTGGAGGTACTGGGAGAAATGTTCCAGCGCCTGGGACTGGAGCTGGTATCGGTGTGGCTGGGCGGCCAGCGCTGGGGAGAACTGGGCCGAGTCGGCCGGGCCGGGACGGTCATTTCCCTCCCCTACGGACGCCAGGCCGCCCGCATAATCTGCCGTCGAAGTGGGGCCAAGCTGCTGGAATTACCGCTGCCGTTCGGCATGTCCGCCTGTGACCTCTGGTTGCGGGAACTGGGCGAGCACTTCGGCAGCCAAGCGCAGGCCGAAAGCTACCGTGACGAGCAGCTATCCCGGCTGGCGCCACGACTTGAATGGCTGGTGCCGTTTCTTTTTCAGAACCTGCCAGTAGCCTACATTGGAGATCCCTACCTCCTGCCCGGTCTATACGACCTGCTACATTTGGTAGGAGCCGACCTGCGCCTGGCCATCGTCACCAACCGCCGCCACCACTTCAACCAGGCAGCCGTTTCCCTGCCAGGCGTCGAATGCCTGGTGTATCCTCGACAGCGAAATTTCATCCGTTTCCTGTTACGCCGAGCCTTGGAAGAAAACATCCGCCTGCTGGTCACCAACAACTACGGTGCTGCCTTTCCCTTGCCCAGTACGGCGGTGGTGGAATTCGGGTTTCCCTCGGTGTTCTACCATGCGCTCTACCCTCGACCATTCCTGGGCTACCAGGGAATGCTGGCCATGCTGGATCGCTTGGCCAACAGCCTGAGAGCCGAGGAACTGGCCCGGTCCCGAAAAGTATGATCCCCGGCCGTTGTGCGGTGTGTTTTCGGGGCTTGCCAACTCAACCCGCTGCCGCTCAGCCCCGCAGTCGCTCATGCAGCTGCAGGGAAAATCTGTTACAATCTCCTGGCAATGAAGCGTAACGGTTCAGCGGGTTACCATCGGCAGATGCTGCGCAATTTCAGTAGCTACCGCCAGGAGAAGGAGGCCGGCGGACAGGACCCAAATGGGAAGCTGCGGCGGGCGCTGGAGCTGATTCATCCCTTCATCACCGCCAAGGACAACCGAGAGCAAGACCAGCCACGATCCCAGGTGATCATTCTCGTAACCACCATATGCAATCAGCATTGCCCCTTTTGCCAGGCCCACTGCACCAGCACGGAGCAGGGACCGGAGTTGACACGGTTACTGCAAGCCGCCGAGCGCATCTCCACCATGTTGCCCGGTGCCAGGGTGATCGTCACCGGGGGAGAGCCAACGTTGCGTGACGATCTACCCCAACTCGTCGAACAGTTGCTCGCCTTGCAGGGAATAGCGGAGTTGGAAATCCAGACCAATGCCGTGGCCATCGGCAGGCAGCCGCAACGCCTGCAACTACCACCCCACGAGAAGCTGAGGTTTGTCGTCGGCATGCATGGCTTCACTGAGAAGGTTTACAACCGCTGTACCGGTAGCAGGGGAATGTTCCAGGATGCCCTATCGGGCACCAGGCACCTGTTACAGCATGGGCATCGTGTGGAACTCAACTGTGTCATCAGCACTCTCAACCTGGATCAATTGCAAAGAGGTTTGCCCGACTTGCCGGCTCTCTTCGGCTCTCCCTCCCCGGTACTGCACTTTTCCGTCATGGGTATTCCCCATCACTTGGAAGCCTGTCGCTTGCTGGTACGTTTCTCCGATCTCCTGCCCCTGCTGTCGCGGTTGTGGAAGATGGCCAGCGCCCGGGGAATCGAGTTGCAAGCCACCCTGAGCGCGCACCACATGGCCGTCCCCCCCTGCCTGACCTTGCCCAACGAGCCGCCAGCCGTCGACACCATCCACCTGTACGAACACGAGAACTTCTCACCGGGTCTCCGTGACGATGACTGGTGGGTCAAGGGTCCCGCCTGTTCCCGTTGCCGTCTGCAGGACTCCTGCCTCGGCCTGCCGCATCTCTATGCCGAGCAGTTCGGCTTTGACGAGTTGGTACCTTTACGGTAACCTGCCCGACCAATGGCAGACACGAAAAGCTTCTCAGGAGGTCGACGCAGTATCAGGGCGTTTTCGCGGCTGCTGGGCCTGTCCGGAAGCAAGGCAGCAGGCCGGATACAGCGGGCCAGCTGGCTCGAAGACCACCTGGAACTGCAAATCGAGGTTCCCGGCCAGACGCCGGTGACGTTGGTACTTGAACGAAGCTTGGGAAAACAACAAACGCGCCCGTTTCTTTCCACCGGCCTGCTCGATATCTGGTACCAGGGCGCGGAAATCCCGGAGAGCTTGGCCCAGCACTTGGAAATGCAAATCAAGCGCTGGCCGCGGAACATCGACCACGGGCGGCTGCGAGCAGTCATCGTGGGGGATCCCGAACGCCGGCCAGTCGAACCGCAGGAGCAACTGCAATCACCGGTCACTGCGGACACCAACGAACCCGGCCGGCAACAAGTCGCCGAGCGTCCCGCAGACAATACTCCCTCCCACCACTTCGAGGCCGGAACCTGGAACATCACCGACAGCTATGGGGACTTCCTGGGCGTGGAAACACTAGGCTTGATGCCCTACGAGTCGGTTGAAGCACACAATCCCTTCATCCGCGTCTCCCACTCCGACCTGGAATGCGTAAGTTTCTCGCCGCTGGAGAAGGTTTCCAACCTGAACCTGGTGGAGTATCCCTGGATCACCGAACGAACGGAAAACAGCATCAAGGAACAGGAAATATCCTTCTGCACCGACCTCACCGAAACCAGCGTGATAATGGGTTGCAACCAGGAAGTCACGGCCCTGCTAGAGCACCTGTTGACCCAGTACCCCCGCCGAACCATAATATTCTCCAATACCTGTCTACCCGCTACCACCGCCGAGGATGTCATGTCGGTGGTTGACCGTTTCCGCTCCCGGGCAAAACTCAATATCTCCACGCACAACCGCGCCCTGGTGGATGACACGCCCGACATGTTGGAACCGCTGCTGGTTGAACGCCGGTTGCGGGCCCAGGCCAGGACCGGCCAGCGGGAGAAAACCGCCGTCAACCTCGTGGGATTTTCCCGCGACGAGGCCCTGGAGGAGTTGCGCCTGCTGCTGGCAGACATGGGGATAACGGTCAACAGTGTCATCCTGCCTGCCGTCAACGAGCAGGATATCGACGTATTTCCGCGTGCCAGCCTGAACGTCTTCTGGAAGGTATCGCCCTCCTGGAAGTATTTCCGGCAACAACTGGAACGGGGTTCCGACATCCCCTCCATCCACCCCCCGGGACCTTACGGGGTGGCAGGTACCACCCACTGGCTCGAGGCCATAGCCACGGCCCTGGAACTGTCGGTGGACGTAGACAAGGTGGTACGAAAACACCTTGCTCCCCGCCGCCGGCTTTGGGAACAGTTACAACAGCAAGCCTCGACGTTGACGGTTGGACTGGTCATCAGGCCGGTCGACATCCCTTTTCTCGAGGACCCGGTATGGACGGCGGGGATACCACTGCTGCCCTTGCTGGAAGAACTGGGTTTTACGATCACCATCCTCATGCAGACCGGAGCGAGTGGCGGCGAGGGCATGCGACAACGAGTCCTAGATTTGCTTTCCCGGCCTCATGCCTGCCTGCTGGATAGTTTCGACGATCTGGACTCCCTGCGCCTCCTGCTCGCAGCCAGTCCGGCCCGGGCCTTCCTTTCCAACTTCGTCTTCGACTGGAGGTTGAGCGAGGCGGGCAAGAATCGTTTCTCCTTCAGCCACTTCCACAAGGGAATCTCCGGTGCCATCGACACCCTGCAGGGGCTGCTGGCCATCTGCCGACTGGAGTTTTTCAACCGTTATGCCCGGGTATTCAGGAGAACCAGCCTGGGACTGCGGCCACGGGAGGAATGAGGTGAAACCAACAGCAGAGGCCCTTGCCGTCTACGGCAAGGGAGGCATTGGCAAGTCGGTGGTAGCCACCAATCTCAGCGCTTGTTTCGCTGTTCGGGACTTGAAAGTTCTGCACGTCGGCTGCGATCCCAAGCATGATTCCGCGCTACGGCTGGCCGTTCCCGAACGGTCGGTGCGGCTGGTGCTCGACCTGCTGGGCGACCGGTCCCGGGGGCTGCGCGGCCGGGATGTCATCACCCGGGGCCGGCTGGGCATCGATCTTTGCGAATCAGGAGGACCCGAGCCGGGTGTAGGATGCGCCGGGCGGGGAGTGGCCCGCACCCTGGAGTTCCTGAAGGAAGAAAACGTCTTTGGCGGCTACGATGTCACCGTCTTCGACGTACTGGGTGACGTCGTCTGCGGCGGCTTCGCGGCCCCCCTGCGGGCCGGTTTCGCCCGAAAGGTTCTCATCGTCACCTCGGAAGAACCGATGTCCATCTATGCCGCCAACAACATCGCCCGGGCTGTCAGAACCTACCAGGAAAACGGGGTGGTCCTGGCCGGTCTGGTGGGCAACCTGCGCCGTAACGACGACGATGCCGTCGAGTTGCTACAGGTCTTCGCCGCGGCCCTGGGAACCCGGCTCCTGGTCTGCCTGCAGCGCGACGAATCCATCCAGCAGGCGGAACGGGCCCTGCTCACACTGGTGGAACATGCACCCGAGTCACCCCTGGCCGCCGACTTGAAGAAGCTGGCAGACGAAATCCTGGCACTGGATCCGGACCAAGTGCCGCCGCCTCGCCCCCTGCAAGATGATGAGATCCTGCGCTTCATTGCCGGGATGGAGGCCCGGTCTTGATACAGCAGCAATCCGAAACCGAGCGGGATTTTACCGCCCGCTACGTCATCTCCTACTCGGTGGGAGTATACCTGGCGGTGAACGTCATCCGCGACGCCTTCCTGGTAGTCGATGGCCCCGACTGTGCCTACAACCGCACCCAGTACATACAAGGCAACCACGACTACCTTTCCGACCTAACATCGGTCTCCGGCTCCCACCGCGTGGTCAATACCGCTCTGGACCCCAATCGCGTGCTGCTGAACCGTGAGGAGGAAATTCGCAACCTGCTGCTGGAAATCGGCCGGCAACCAGAGGTGGGAGCGGTACTGTTGACCGCCCTACCCCTGGCGGCGGTCCTCAGCATCGACTACCAGCGACTGTGCAGCAGTGCTGCCGACGATTGTGGTAAGCCCGTCCTGCACGTTCCCGGCAAGTCCCTCTCCGAGGATTGGCTGGGAGGTTTCAAGCGGGTACTGGAGGTTCTGGCCGAGAACGTCTCCCTGAAGGATGCCCAGCCACATCCGAACCGGGTCGCCCTGATAGGCTTGCCCTTCGATCGCAACGAAGAAGACTGCCGGGGCGACGTACGCGAGTTGAAGCGCCTGCTCGCCGCGCTGGGCTTGGAACTGGTTGCGGCCTGGCCCAGTGGCGGGGACTTCTCGGAACTGTCACGAGTCAGCCAAGCGGGAACCATTATTTCACTCCCCTATGGCCGCCAGGCCGCCAGCATCCTGGCCCGGCGCCTGGATGTACGCTTGCTGGAGTTGGAACTACCCTTCGGCTTGCCGGCCTGTGAGCGTTGGCTGCGGCAACTGGGACGGGCCTACGGCCGTGAAGAACAGGCAGAGGCGGTCATTGCCGCCGAACAGCGGGCCACCTTGCCGGCCCTGGAGTGGGTGGTACCGTTCCTGTTCCAGGGCAAGCGTTTCGGCTACATCGGTGATCCCCATTTTTTGAACGGATTCCTGGAAACTATAGATCTCTTCGGCGGCACCACCAGGTTCGCCGTGGTGACCACCTTCGCTTACCACCTGCAAGAAGACGATCGCGATAATCAAGTAGAGAGACTGCTGGTCGAACCTACCATGAAACAGCTAATCGCCTTTCTTTCCGAGAATCTGGCCCCGGGAAAGATCGACTGCCTGGTGAGCAACAGCTCCTGCCTGGAGGCCGTGGATCCCCGAGCCCAGGCCGTCGTCGAGTTCGGCTTTCCCTCCAACAACGTGCATGCCCTCTACGATCGCCCGCGCCTGGGTTTCCGTGGGGCACTGGCCTTCAGCGACACCCTGGCCAACCAACTGCGCCAGTTCCTGGCCCTGCGACGAAGCCGATAAACCCGCTCAACTCAGGGGCTCGAATTCCTCTCCACCGAACAACTCCAGGTAGAACGGATATATTCCGGGACACTGATGACCCAACGAACATTCCCGGTAGCGGGGGCAACGCGACCGCCGCTTGAGGTCGGCGCCACGGGTCTTGTCTCCCTGCTCCCGCAGGTTTTCCCGGTAGCTTTTCACTTCCACGCTGTTGGCGTCGTCACCGGGAGCGGCATCGTCGGCCAGCCAGGGACGGCTGTCGGGGATGGCCCGCAACAACAGGCAATGGGGAACGCCACGACTCACCAGGCCTATCAGTGTTCTGAAGTCGTCCTGGTTGAAGAGCTTCCGTGCGGCGGCCACGGCTTCGACCATCTCCGTAAGGGGAAAGGCCACCGGGCGATAGCGCTGGGGATCGGGCACCGAGGGCGCAGCCACGATGACGGAGTTGAGAGATCCGAAAGGGCTGGCAGGGGCGAAACGGAAGGTCTCGGCAACCAGACGGTGGTTGCCGCGGGCCACCACCATGTGGCTGGCAATTGTCGAAAAACCCAGCCGGCGCAGGTTGGCCAGCCCCTGCAGCGTCTGCTCAAATGCTCCCCGCCGGCCGGCGATGGCGTCGTGGGTACGAGCGTCGGGGCCGAACAGGGGCACATCCAGGGCGGTCATGCCGGCGGCCAGCAAGCGGCGGGCAAATTGTTCATCGCTCAGGGGCCCGGCATGGGACCAGATCTCGATCTCGCCGAATCCCAGCCGGCGAGCCTGTTCGAGCACTTCGATAATGTCGGGGTGCTCGAGAGGCTCGATGGCCGCCAGGCGCAAGCGCCGGCGCCCCTGCAGCTGCAACTGCTCGAGGGTACGCTTGATGGTCGATAGCGGATCCACCTTCCAGGGAGCACGGTTACTCTCGGCGATAATGCCGGTAGTGCAAAAGGTGCAGCCGTTGCTGCAGCGGGTACGAACAACCATTGTGGCCAGGCCATTGTCGCCCAGGGCCACGTCGCACAATCTGTCGCCCTCCTCCCGGCCCAGAGGTCGGGCCAGGGAAAAACCGTACCGGCGCACGTGATTTACCGGAAATCCCGGACAGTCCCGGCGATAGGCGCAACCGCGACAGCGCAGGGAATGGACACGGTAGCCGTGCAGGATGAAATCATCGACCAGCGCCGGCAGATCCTCGCCACCCTGCTCCGATCGCTCCCGCCACCAGCGACCACGGGTGACAACCCGTTCAGCGTCGGGCAGTACACAGCGGGGGATGTCGATGAGAGTAACGCCGGCACCGTGCAGGGGGCGCAGGGCGGCAACGGGATCGACCGCCTCCTGTTCCATCTCCTGCAGGGTAAGGAACGTTTCCAGGGAAAAGGCGAAATCCAGCGGGCGCGAGCGGATGAGAGCAACGTTGTCTTTCACCCAGGCGGCCGTCTGCTGGTTGAGCAGGATCTCCAGCTCACCTCCCCCCTCGAGGTATTCCTCTATCTGGGCGGGAGTCCGTGCTTGCCGAGCGGTGCCCGTGGCAGCGCCGCCTGGCCCCGGGCCGGCGGCCAAGTATGCTTCCAGCGCTGCGCAGAACTGCTGCAGAAAACAAAAGCGGCATCTTTCCGGTTCCCGGCAGGGTAAAGGTCTCCCCTCTGTCAGCCAGTTCGTCAGTTCCTGGCTCCGACCCCGTACCTCGTCGTGGAGCTTGTGCGGATCCTGGATTAGATCTTCGAATCCCTCCAGTAGCTGGGCCGGCAGGCGGTTGGTCCACACCGTGGCCCCGGCCCGGCGCGCCAGGGCGATGGCATCAAGCAAGGGCTTCGAGCGGGCATCCTGGGGCCAGAGCATGTGACGGCGATTCTCCCAGGCGCGGCCGAAAGGAACCGGCCAGAGCAGGTCAAACTCGTTGATGCCGTGCTCCAGGAAAAACTCGATGATGTGCGGCAGCGCCTCGAGATTGAGGGGGGTGCAAACCACGTCTACGTTAACCACCACGCCGGCCCGCTGCAGGTTGTCCATCCCCTGCATGCTCTGGGCAAAGGCACCTTCCACGCCCACCAGGTGGTCGTGCAGGCGCGCCTCGTGCCCATGCATGGAGAAGGTGACTTCATCGAGACCGTTTTCCCGGGCTCGCTGAGAGAACTTGTGGTAGGCGAACATCCGGCCGTTGGTAATGGTTTGTATCCACTCGTAACCCTGTTTCTTGCCGAAAGCCACCAGCTCCAGGTAGTGGCGGTGGATGGTGGGCTCGCCGCCGGAGAGAATGAGCCGAGTGGCACCTCTCTGGCGCCCGGCGACAATCTCCGCACGCACTTGTTCCGGCGCCACCGTGGTGCCGTCCTGCACCTCGGCATCCAGGCAGAACAGGCAGCGATTGTTGCAAGCCTTGGTCAGCCGCACCCAGCAACGCCGCTCCTGGGCGGCCCATTCACGCTCCCGAGCGTCCATGGCAGGTCAAGCTAGCACAACCAGGTTTGGCGATCCACCGTGAGGTGCCGTTACGATTTTCAGCGGTCGACGGCACTTTTTTCCGTCAAGCATCGGAAAACCAGCAAGCGTTCGAAGGCTCCCCTCTGGTTGCAGTTGTGAGTCAGGTACTCCAGTAAAGGTTGGTTGCTGAAGCCCCGATGGTAGACAAACCAGAAGTTCTCAGCATCAAGTCGTTTCAATCTTCCCAGGGCTGCTTCTTCCCATCCCCGCTTCATCCCCGTCATGTTGGTCAAGGTGACCAACCGCCAGCCGTCGAGCTGGCAATGTACCGGTTGCTCGGCGTAGCGACACGTTCTGTACATCTCCAGCGGCCGGGGAAAACAGTAGTAGAGGATTATGGTATGCAGCATATCGGGATCGGCAACCACCGTGTAGGGGCCCTTGCTGTCTCGCAGCAAATGGCCCATTCGTGCATATTGGTCATGCTGGGCGGGGTCGAACAGCCGGGGGGCCTGGCGATAAGTCTGCCTTCCATAGGAGAAAACCGCCAGGGCCACCAGGCCCCAGCCGACGGCCCTGCGGGCCGCCGAGGTGCCACCTTCCTGGACGCCTCCCAGAGAGCCGAACACCAGCAAGAACAGAAACAGCGGCAGGAGAAACAGCAAGTAGTATGGCATTATCCTGACCAGGACCACCGACAAGGCGACGACGACCAGCGACACTCCCAGCAGCGCCATCAACAAGGTGAAGCCGGGACGGCGCCAGGCCACCCTGGCGAAACGTACCACCCCAACCAGTGAAGCCGCCACCAGCAAGGGTCTGCCGAGCATATCGGCAGGTATCAGCAGCGATGCAAACTGCTGCAGGAACTTCCAGGGAGAGTTCTCACCCCAGATATGATGGGGAAACAGATGAGCCAGTTGCCGGGTCTGAATATCAGACAGGATCACCGTCAGCAAGTCGCTGAATGCTGGCAGGGCCAAGACCATGCTGGCCGCCAGGGCCAACCAGAGGGAGCGCCAGGGCCGTGAACGGGCATGGAGCAACATGGTCATTACCTGGGCGGCAAGTACCAGGACGGCAAAATGGTAGGTGTAGAACATGCACGTCTCCACCACCGCAAACAATAGAAGCCTTGCCGGAACGGGCTTCTCCACATAATTCAGCAAAAGGTGGCAAGAGAGCAGCACCAGGGTCACGAACAGTGTGATATCGGAGACATCACACGAGTGATGCAAAAAGGGAAAGGATATACCCAGCAGCAGTACAGACAACAAGCCACCACTGTTTCCCACGAATCTCCTGGCCAGTACAAAGAGTGACACCAGGGCCGTCAGGGAGAAAAGTACCGCCGGTAACCTGACCAACCACTCCCGGTGTCCCAGGTACAGAAAAAAGTGTAGGATCAGGTAGAACAGCTGGGGATGGCGTTGGTCGGAATAACGGTGGAGGAGGATGTCGCCGATATCCATGCTGCCGAAAAACACCCGCTGGGTCATGTAGTCTCCGTCGAAGGGCAGATTCAGGTGCAGTAGACGCAAAGCAGCCAGTGGCACCAGCAGCAGCAACAACACCCACAACCAGTTCTTGTCCAGGAAACGCCGGCAACTGGAGCAGACGGCAGCAGTGAGCCGGAAAGAGAGCAAGATCCAGCCAAGGAGCATTACCACCAGGAACACCGCCAAATAGCCCCATCCCTCCCAACCACTCCACGGAGGCACCCGCATCTGCCGCTGCCGGGGTGGCGTTTGCCCGCGCTGGGAGAGCACGGCCGAAGCACCAAGGTTGAGGAGTTGCAACCACCGCCCTACCGGCAACCGGACCAACTGCTTGTCGGTGAGGTTCGGTAGCGGCCGCGCTGGAGCCGCCGTGATGTCTCTGTCGAGGCGGCGCACCAGGGCAACGTGGCCATCGCGGTCGATGCGGCGCAGCCTCTCGAGAACACTTTCCAGCAACTGCCGGGGAGGTTGTTCACCGGGTGCAGGTTGCACCAGATAGTGCTCGCTGGACCAGCGGTCTTGGTTCCGGGCATAGGTAATCTCGATGCCGGTCCGTTTCCCCTCCCGGGACAGCCACAGCCTGATGAATTCCGGATGGCGCTCACTCCTCTCGATACGCCAACCGTCTGCCAGCAAGTCCCCCTGGCCGAAGAAGGCCGGAACGGTATCGGTCGCCTGCGTACAGCACACCCCCAGCAAAACGGCCACGACAACGCCTTTCAGCGACCATGACACCCTGGACCGGCAATGCACCAGTTGGCACCTCACTTCGCTATTCTGCCATAAGCAAGTGACTCCAGGAAAATATCCCCGGCAAAGTTGGAAAGCAACAGCGAAGCTGTGCTATCTTACCTCCCCATGCTGCCGTTGCCCAGAACATGGTCAGCCACCGGTCGCAGGAGCCGGAGCGGGTTACCGGCCAGCCTGGTATTCATTCTCTGCCTCGCCTGGGCCTCGCCCGCCTTGGCCACTTGCCCGCCCGATCCGCTTGCCGAACGGGACCGGGCAGTGTTCGTTTTCCGCAATCTTGGTCTTTTCACCGACGATGCCCTGTCATGGGGCCAGCGCAATCTTCATGCCCTGTTTCACCTGTGGTTGCCGCAACTGTCTCGAACCCCACTGCTTCGAACCCTGATGCCTCGAACCCCGGCGCCCGATCCGTATGCCGAACGCAACCGGGCACGCATTACGCTGCAGGCACTTACCACTCTGGCTGACGATGCCCTCATGCGCGGCATGAACACCATGGCGGCAACGACCCCTCTGCTGAAAAATTACCTGCTCCGGATATTGTGGGAACTTCATTTCCTCTACATCGATAGCAGCTTGCAACAACTGCAGGATGTTCGCAAACCAGAACGAAGCAAGCTGCTCGGCAACCTGGTCAATTGGTTGGCCAAGCAGAAGGAGCGCAGCCATAGTCCATCGTTGTTTTCCGCTTGCAGTTCACAGGCAACGCAAGGACTCAGTCGAGTAATTGCCAGCAATATTGTATGCCTGGCCACCTACGAGAAGTCCCTGGTTCACTGCCGCCTGCTGGAGAGACTGGCCGAAAAGCTTTTCAGGGAATGCCGGCAGGAAGTCGCCAGGTTTGGTTTCCTTTTTGCAGGTTCCTGCGACGACGCCACCGTCGCCGCCATTGCCAGTGAGTACGGAGCCAGCAACCAGCTGGCACGCAAGTTTTGCCTGGCCGTCAACAACAACGCGCCGGATTCTTGCCCCGGCCGGCAAGTAGTAGGTGAAGGGCCCCGCCTTCTGTGCCAGGCCTTGGCAACCGGAGACGTCACCCCATGCGGGAAAATATCCGACCCGGAGACATCGTCCGATTGTCGCCAGGAACTATCGGCCCTACGGGTAATTCACGGGCAGGCGACGTTGGAACAATTTCTCTCCGGAGACCTGTCAAACCGACCGCTCATGGTTCCAGCCTTGCTGGCCAGAAAAAGTCCCGCCAGTTGCCCCGAGTACTCCCGTCGTCTCCTGAAACAAGCCCGGCAACAATTCCGGAACTGCCTGGCGTCCGCTCCCAGTATCTCTATCGACGATCGCTAGAAGCACAGTTATCGTCGCGAACCAGTCCTTTGGCCGCCACCGCGATTTCTCAGCCTGCGAAGCAGTTCTTTCACGTCGTCGATGTCCTCAACCAACACTCCCCGTCGAGCAAACAGCGTTTTCAACCGCTCCTCCGTCTCCCGGAAAAACCGCGGCCGGGTAGCATGCTCCAGCCCGGCACCGCGATATGTTTCCGTCACCTCGTCCAGGCAGTACATCCTGTCGATGCGCACCGCGTCCACCAGGGGAGCAACCATCTCCACCAGGCGCTCGACGTTCATGGGCAGCATCGGCTGGATGAAGGCCAGGGTCACCAGCCCCGCCCGGCGGCAGGCGGCCAGTGCCCGCAGCCTCTCGGGAAGGGGATCGGCCCCGGGCTCGAACAGCTGGCGCATGCGGTCGTCGTCGCTGGGAATGCTGAAACCCACCAGCGCCGTGGGAAAGCGCTTCAACAATTCCAGATCTTCCGTCACCAGGGCCGCCCGGGTGAGCACGGCAGCGGTAAACCCCGCCTCCTGCAGAACCTGCAGGCACTGGCGGGTTATGCGGAACTTGCGTTCCACCGGCTGGTAGGGATCCGTGAGAATGGGGCTGAGGCGCACTATTCCGGCGGGAACACGCTGAACCTCCTCACGCAACACCTCGGCGGCATTCACCTTCACGTCCACGAAATGTCCCCAGGGAAGTCGTGGCAGTCCTTCCAGCCGGCGGGACAGATCCGCCCGGCCAGCCACGTAGCAAAATGGACAGCCGATGGTGCAGCCTACATAGGGATTGATGTAGTAGTGGCCTCGCCCCTCTCCCATCAGCACCCGCTCCACCTCGAGCAGGCGCACCGCCCGGCGGCGGGAGCTAGGTTGCCTCTCCGGCCACGGCAGCAACTTCTCCCGGTCGGTGATCATCGCCACCAACGAATCCACAACCCGGCGGTCCTCCGCATCGAGACTGCTGGTGAAATCGAAGGGACGGCGGGCACAGACATTGAACCTGGCGGTACAAGCATAACAGGGCTGTTCGTCGTTGCGTGGCTCCAGCTCCACCAGCAGGACCCGGCCGTCTTTTTCCAGGTATATGGATATACCCTGCTCCGCGTCCCACCCGGCCAGCCTCCAGGCAGAGTGCCGCATCGGGTCAAGCAACGGCCCCAGCAGTTGCTTGGCGACATCGTCTACGTAACGCTTCTCGGTTCGCAGGTTTCCAGCGGGATGTGATTGCTCGTTCACGGCGACTCCGGGAAATGGTACCAGCCGGGACAGGCAAAGGCAAGGGGACAACCCCGGCAGCGCCGGTCCTGGCGGCGCCGGCCGGAGAGATAGTCTTGCAGGTTCTCGGCCGGCTGACCGATAAAGACCATGTCGCGCGCTCCCTTGCCGAAATCGGCGGCGGCCAGCTGCTCGTACCCCGGCACCAGGCAGGGAGGACAGTTGACCAGCCTGATTTCGAGGTCCCCGGGAGGAGCAGCCAGCAGGGACAACAGGGATGCCTGCAACAACTCCTGCTCCGGAAGCTGATCGCCCCGGGCGCGTCCGAAAGGGGTGAGTAGTTGCAGGTTCCAGCGCCGCACCCCGAGACCTGCCAATAAGCCGCCCAGTTCGCCCAGATAGGGCAGGTTACCGCGGACAATGGTGGTGTTGACCGCCACCTGGCGGGAATCGCCGACCCGCGCCAGCAGGTTGGCTATCCCGGCAGTGGTCTGCTCGAAGCTGTCCGGGGAACCAGTAAGATCGGCCTGCAACCGCTGCTCGTGAGCATGCAGCGATACCAGTACCTCGTCAACGCCGCTGGCCACCAGCCGGTTGGTAAAGGCCCGGTAGGCCAGGCGGCGACCGTTGCTCACCAGGGTGATCTTTCCGTAACCCAGTTGCCGGGCCCGCTCGATCACCTCGAAAAGACCGGGATGCAATGTCGGCTCACCCCCGTCGATATCCAGCAGCTCGTATCCCCGCTGGTGGTACTTCTCCAGGGCCTTGGTAACCAGCGACGTCTCGGCGTGCCGGCGGGGCCGGTCGCCCACCGCGCAGAAAACACAGTGGTTGTTGCACAGGTAGGTGAGGTTGACGATCACCTTCCGGCGCCGCCGTTCCGTCATCACCCGGCGCAGGGTGGCCACCGCCCGCGACAGGTAATCCGCCCGGGGTGCTCCAGCCAGCGACTGCGGTCGATGTTGGAACGCGGGGTAGGGATCCCGGGCCAGTTGTCTCACGAGCTCTACATCGGCGTGCCCAGCCAGGCGGGTCTGCGGCAGGGGAACCGGAAACTGCACCAGGGGAGCGGCCCCGTAACGGTCGTATAGCTCCAGAGCCATGGACAGGGTCCGGCGCACCTCGGAGATATGCTCTCCGGGCAAGCCCACCAGCAGGTGCACGTCCAGTCCCAGTCCCTCCCGGTGGCACCACCTGGCCACCCGTTTCACCGCCGCGGGTGGCAAGTGCTTGCCCAGGATCTCGTTCTGGACGCGGCGGCTGGCACTTTCCAGCGACACCTTCAACCTGCCGGTGAGCCGGGCCAGCCGGACCACCTGCTCGCGGGTGAGCAGTTCCGCCCGCAGGCCGTTGGGAAACTCCACCCGCAGCCTCAGACGCTCGAGCAGGTCGAGCAAGCCATCGAAGCGACGCCGATCGTGGTTGGCCAGGTCGTCGAGAACGATCACTCGCTCCAGGGACAAATCACTCTTCCAGCGCTCCAGCCAACCGGCCAGCCTGGTCAGGGGAACAGCTCTGAGCCTCCTACCCTCCCCGGCCAGTCCCAGGCTGCTGGTGCAGAAAATGCAGTCATAGGGGCAACCTCGGCCCGTCAACAGCGGCAGGCTGCGGACCGGCTGCGCCGGGTAGGGAGCCTGCCGGGCCGGCGCAGACAGCACCCTTCTCATGAAAGAGAAATATGCCTCGGCATCGATGAGGTCCCAGGCGGGAGGCGGCAGGGCATGCAAATCAACCGGCTGCGGATGTACCAGGCGAAAACGACTATTACTTTCACGAGGAGTTGGGTCGGATAGAATCTGCGGCAGGGAATGTTCGCACTGTCCCAGCAACAGGGCCTCGACCCCGGTCATTCTGCTGGCCAGCTCGTCGTGGTCCCTGGCCAGGTAGTGCATGCCTCCAGCGGTCATCTCGGCAAGCAACACCCTGGCTCCACCGGCCACGGCAGCAACCACCCGTTGCAACCACTCCAGGCCCCAATCCGTCTTCAAATAGGCTGACAAGTGAACGACCACCACCTGGGCCCGCAGGCCGCCCAGCCTCTCGAGGAATTTCTCCTCCTCTTGACCCAGCCACAACCCCTCGCCGTCATTGTCCAGCCCCCCAGGGGACAGACCATCCAGCACCTGCACCCGGGCTCCCCGGTCTCTCAACACCGCCCCCATCTGGCAGGCGGCCAGCAGGTTCAGCCAGGGATAGTCGACAAAATGACGCGACAGCGCCAATGGGGGCTCAACGATTGCGATTTTCGGGCTCTGGGGCATCTGCTCCCGAGGTTAGGCCCACCCCTGCGACAGGTCAAGCGCCTTGCCTCCCCTGTCCACAAGCATGCTGTACACTGTGAACTCCTGTGCTAGACTCCGCTCGTCGATGGCAACTCCTGCCCCCAAAGCGCTTCTCAAGGTCGGTTACATGTGCAACAACAACTGTGTCTTCTGTCATTCCGCACCGCACCGGGGCCACGAATCGACGCTCGAGGAAATCGACAGAAAGGTCACCGCCGCCGCCAGGCTGGGAGCCAGGATGCTGGTGCTCTCCGGTGGCGATCCCACCGTTCGCCGTGACCTGCTGGACATCGCCGCCCTGGTCGGAAAGGCCGGTCTGGGCCTGGGCCTGGTGACCAATGGCCGCATGCTGGCCTACCGGGGTCTGGCAAAGAAGCTGCTGGACGCCGGCTTGCAATACGCCCAGGTGTCGCTGGCGGGGCCCATTCCGGAGATTCACAACCGCCATGCTCGCACCGATTCCTTCAAGCAAACTATTGCAGGCATCAGCCACCTGGCCGGTTCCATTGAGAAACTCACCGTCAACGTGGTAATCACCCGCTGGAACCTCGATCACCTGGACCAGATCTCCGATTTACTGAATCGCTTTCCCAACTGCCGCCTCAAGTTGTCGGTCGTCGAACCCGAGGGCAATGCTCTGGCCAGCTTCGACACCCTGGTTCCCTCCCTGACCGAAACCGCCAGCAGGATAGTCGCCGTTATCGAGCGGGCCGCCCGCCAGGATACATTGCCCCGGCCGGTCTTCGACGGTCTGCCCCTGTGCCTGGTGCCTGCCAGGTTGCACCACCGGGAATCGGGTCTCAGGGAGGACGGCTTCTTCATGATGTCCGAGGCCTTGGAGAATGACTGGTATCCCATCAACGAATCCAACCGTCGCTTTGCCCCATCCTGCCGGACCTGCAGCCTCCGGCAGCGTTGTCGCGGCGTCTACGAACAGTATCTGCTCCGGCGTGGAGATTCCGAATTGCAGGCACTGGCGGTGCCGGTGGCCAACTCATTCCTGGTGGAAGGAAGTGCCGGTTGCGGGCCGGGTGAAGACCTGTTCGGGGACGGCACCTGCCGGGTCAGGCAAGGACGAAGCACCCCTCCTGACCCTGTCCGCGGCGTGCTGGTGGATACCGGCAAGGGATTCTTTTGCCGTTACCATGTCTCCACCCGGGACTTTTCCGATGCCGCGATCACTCATGCCCTGCAACAACAGGAGCAACTCTATGCCTCTCGGCAGGACCTGGCCAGCGCCGGTGACATCTCCAGGCACCTGCGCAAGCTTTCACTGGTCGAGCAGTGCCGGTCCTGCAGCCTGCGGCGCCTGTGTGGTGGAGCCTGGCGACAGGAACGGAAGACAAATGCCTTCGTATTATTCGAGCGCATCCTGCGGGAGCAGGTGGCCACGCTGCGGGGCAAGATCCTTGATATCGGCTGCGGTCGGGCCTGGTACTGGCCCACCCCTGCCACGGGTACCGACCTCGAGCAGATCGACTACACCGGCATCGATCCCCGCGCCGGGGAGTACGAGGTTCACCCGGGAACCAGCATCCTGCCGGTCGCCTTCGAAGAATTCACGGCCCGGGAACACTCCTTCGACGCCATCATGGCCATTAGAAGCCTCTCGCACTTGCGTCATCCCGCCCGGGCCATTGCCCGCATGGAGCACCTGCTTGTACCCGGGGGAACACTGCTGCTTGCCGAAGATGACATCCTGGGTGTGCTGGTCACCGCCATACCCGAAGACCAGCGAGACCGGCCACCGGGCCAGGAACACTTCACCAATATCCGTCTCGACGATGCCATGTCACTGTGCCGGGAAAACGGCTTACGACCCAGCTACTGGCTGTCCTCCGGGCAGACCAACTCTCCCTGCTGGTTGCTGCGTTGTGTTAGCCGTGCTTGAGGTCGCTGCGAGAGGCAGAAAGGACTGCGGCAAACCGGGAATCACCAGGAACCGTGGGAACCGTGGGAACCGTGGGAACCGTGGGAGCCGTGGGAGCCGTGGGAGCCATGGGAGCCGTGGGAGCCGTGGGACCCGTGGGACCCGTGGGAGCCGTGAGAGCCGTGGGAGCCGTGCGAGCCGTGGGAACAATGTGTCAGGTCTTTTCCAGCCAACCCGGAAGCAGGTGCGATCGAACCGTCCCTGCCAGCAGTCAGGTCGGCGGCAGTTCGGGCAGCAACCTTTCCCGATACCAGAGAGGCACTCGCAGCGGCCAGTAGGGAAATACCCGACGTCGCCAACAGGTTCCGCCTGGTGAGTTTCTTCTCCTCTTCGGTGAGGAAAAGAATGGTGTTCTTACCTGGCGTCGGGAACTTTTTCCTGGGCATGCCCAATCCTCCAAGTGATCCGCTACCGCTACTCTATCCTTTTGTTCAATGATCTGTCAAGACCGGCGGAGCCGCTATCTTCGCCAGCGGTCACCGATCATGTACGGTAACTGCGCAAATTCCCCCTCTCTTGACGCTCCTGCTGGCTGCCCGGAAAGTCATACCGGAGGGGCGTGTTACCAGGAGCCGTGGGAGCCGTGGGAACCGTGAGACCCGTGGGAGCCGTGAGACCCGTGGGAGCCGTGAGACCCGTGGGAACCGTGGGAGCCGTGCGAGGCGTGCGAGCCATGGGACCCGTGGGAACCGTGGGAGCCATGGGAACCGTGGGACCCGTGGGACCCGTGCGAACCGTGCGAGGCGTGGGAGCCGTGGGACCCGTGGGAGCCGTGGGACCCGTGGGAGCCGTGGGACCCGTGGGACCCGTGCGAACCGTGGGACCCGTGGGAGCAGTGTGTCAAGTCCTTGCCGGCAAGGGGTGAACCGGTTGTCACGGGTGCAGCAACACCGGGTACTTGATTGCTCTTTTGCAGGGCGCCGGCCTGGCCGGGAGCCAGCGTCGTGCCGGCAACTGCCAGCAGCGAAATCCCCGATGTTGCCAGCAGATCCCGCCTGGTGAGCTTTTTCTCCTCGGCGGTAAGGAAGCTCTTGGTGTCCCTCTCCGCCTTGGGGAACCTCTTCTTGGGCATGCCCAATCCTCCATTGTAGGGCCTAGAAACAGTTTAGCCCCTGCGGCGGCGTCATGTCAAGGCAGTTGCCGAGGACCATTTCATCATTCTTGTCTTTCCCCGCCGCTACCAAGCCGCCGGTACACAGACGAGCGATCCTTGGTCTCCGTCCAGCGCATCAACAGCGGTTCCATGCCATCCTGCTGCAACAGTGACATGAGCATGTCGAGGATGCTCTTCTGGATCTGGCAGCGGTCGTTGCCGCTACCGCGAGCCACTAGATCTCCCTCAACCATGTAGTTGTAGATCGGGCACACTCCACAGTAGGGAACGTAGGGGCAATCGGCACAACCCGGTAGACCCTCGATACAGGAGGCCACGCACAGGGAACGCACGCCGGGATGGTGGATTATGTCGGCATAGTCGTTCTCGTGAACATTGCCGATGCAGAAGATATCGTCTCCCATGGCGCCCACCATGCGACCTTCGTCGCAGGTGTATACCCGTCCATCATGGTTATAAGCCAGTTGCCCGATGCCGGCTCCGCAGGGAGAACGCAAATCCATGTAATTGGGATTCTCGTCGGTGAGAATACGGGTGAGGAAAATGGAAGCCGTTTTTTCCATGATCTCCACACCCTGCTTGTTCAGCGCCACGATGTGCTCCAGCGCCCGCCGGTAGAAGCTCAGGAACTGCTCGGCGCTGTAACCCTCACGATCCCAGATACGCAACCCCATTCCGAATGGATTCAGGGGGCGCAGGTGAACAACCTTGTGTCCCAGGCGCACGTACTCGTCCACGATGTCTTCGGGGCTGGCCAGGGAGGAACGAGACACCGTGGTAAGGGCATTGACGTAGGCCAAGTCGGTATCCAGGCCGCGTTTCCGGTAGGCCTGGCGGAACCTGTCAATCTGACGCAGGGCCTCACGGTGGCTGCTCTTGCCGGAGAAACGCCTGTTCTTGTCGTGCAACTCGGCCGGTCCGTCGATGGAGGTACATACCATCACACCGTTGTCGACCAGGAAGTCTATCTCTTCGTCTTTCATCTGGCCGAGGTTGCTCACCAGGCTGAAGTAGACGGTACGACCCTGCTCGTCGGCCCGACGATAGGCATCCTCCACCATGTAACGCAACACTTCGAAGTTCAGTGTGGGCTCCCCTCCCTGGAACTCGATGGTCAGCTCCCGGGCCGGGCTCTGGAAAATGATGTCCAGCACCTGGGAAGCGGTATCCAGGCTCATGTCGAAGCCCTTGCTCTTGAGCGGCTTGCGGGAAGCGTGACAGTACACGCAGTTCTGGTTGCAGCGCAGGGTGAGGATGACGATGTGCAGGCCCGGCCCCAGCATCAGGTGGCCGCTGCGAGCATGGATCTTCGCCCGCAGGGCCTGTTCGCTGTCGGGGCTGCGCAGGAAATGCCTATCGTTCAGAAGCCGGTATGCGGGAGAGTCCTCGGCCAGGGTGCCGGCCAGGAAATCACCGAACTCGGCCTTCTCCAGCCAGGCATACTCCCCACCGTCGTTGGTCAACAGAACCCGTCCGTCGAGTTCCTTCCAGCGAAAGGGCATGAGGTGGTCGTTGTGCACCTCCGGTAGCTTGAGCGTTCTTTTCATGGCTGGGCCACCGTCACCGACAGTACGTAGTTGGCAAACTCGTCCGGCATCCTGGCGGCGATCGCCTTGCTCATGCCCGAGAAGCTGATGACGAACCAGCCACCATCCTTGCTGATGCCGATCTCCGCCAGGTGGGAAAAAGCGTCCTTGGCAACGCCGATGGAGCGACGAGGATATAGCACCGCATCCAGCCGCAGGCTGGCCTTGGCCCCGGTTGCCGCCGAACGCCTGCCCGAGCCCGCGCCCCTAGTCGTCTTCTTCCTGGTCGCCATACTTTTCTTCCCAGGGTACCGCTATCCCCAGAGGGTCTTCGAGGTAGTCCATCTCTTCGCCTGCAGCCGGAACCTCCGCTTCGGCCGCTGGCGGCTCTGCGGAAAGCAATGCCCGCCCGACCAGCACTTCCCGGAGCTTGTCGGTCTGCTGAGCCACCTGCTGGCGTATCAACTGGTGCAACATCTCGTTTTCGAACTCACCGGCCAGTTGATCGAGCCGCCGGCGTGATAGTTTTCTCTTTCCCTTGAGTTGCACCTTGATTTTCTTGCCTTTTTCACGAGACAGCCGCACGTAGCAATGCTCGATGAAGTGATAAGCCGCCTGCAGTACCACCGGGCGGGGAAAAAACTTCTCATCGACGGTGAGCACCACCCGGTTGGTGGCACCTTCTAATTTCAGTTCCATGAACACGCACCTGCCTTTCACGGTTTCCCTGACGGGTATAACCTATGTAAGGCGGTAGATGCTGTCAAGGGAGGAGGAGCACAACCAGGGGCTCCGCCCCGTGGGTACCCGGCGGAGCGGCGACCACCCCGCCGCGGCCCTGGACGGGCCGCTGGGTGCAACTACCTTGCTATCGGGCTTGCAGGTGCTAGAATGTGGTTTAGGTCTGGTCCTCCGCTAAGCAGCCAGGTGAACTGGGCCGAGAGGGCCGTGAGGGGCTGAACCTCACGGCCTTCTCTTTCTGCTCAGCTAGTGTCCAGCAGATCAATCCACGGCAGGGGTTTGGGGATGGTACCGAGGTCACGGTGCATGACCTCGACGATGTGCCGTATGGTGTCGGTGGGGTCCTTCGGTCTTCGGGGGCGCTTGAGGCGTCGATACACGAAGAACTGCAGGAGGTTGAACACCAGCGCCCACAGTAGAAGAACCGCCAAGATCGCGTTGGCGGTGTGGCGGTACACGTGAGCGAGGTTCCAGTGCTGGACCCACTGGTTGAACCCAGTGTCTTCTATATGCCAGCGTGCACGGACTATTTTCAGGGCGACCCGCAGGCCTACTTTTCGAGCTCGTTTTCCCACCACTCCGAAGCACCAGGTCTTCTGGGTGCCGTCCTTCGCGGTGACTATTGCACGGATGACTCGAACCTTGCCCTTGTAGGTGTCGAGGGTTTCCAGATCGTCTACGTCCCAGAAATCCACGTGCTCGTTCGTCTCGGGGTCGTCCACCTGATGGCACGACGGTTGGCCATCCCAGAGGGCCAGGGCTTCCTTGAGCGGCTCGTTGTTGTCCTTCTTCAGGACGATGAAGCCACCATAGTTGTACTCGTCGAGCTTGGTCATCGTCGGTCCGTTAGCGTACAGGGCGTCGAAGACGAAGGCGTCGATGAAGGAGCCGTAGGTGTCGTGCAGCGAATCGATGAGGCGCAGCGCTGCGGTCAGCTCGCCTTCGTGGCCAGCTTCCCCTTCGGTGTCGCAGCTTGCCTCATAATTGTGTACCGGTTCTATGCCCAGTACGGCGTCGATGACCGGACCGATAAGCATGGCAACGACGTAGCGGTGGTAGTACTGTACACGCTCCTCCACCTCGCCGGTCCTGGGGTTCTTGACCTTGACCTTGCGTTTTAGGCAGTGGGGGCAGTGCCTGTCGAAGGAGGCAAAGGGCTCCCAGCCGTCGACGGCCACGCAGCGCAGCGTGCCGTAGGACCCCTCCCGGAAGACCTTGTTTCGCTCCGCTCTGAAGATTGTGCCCTCAAGACCGAGGCGTACACCGCCGAGATCGAGCTTGTCGAGGGTATTGCTGATTACCTCTGCGCTGAATGCCTTTACGCCCTGTTTGGGCTTGCGGCCGATCAGTTGCTGGAAGTCAGCCTCCTTGAGGTCGCCCTCCAGCGCGTTGATGCTGGGAAGCCGGAGCACCGCCGCTTGGAAGAGGCTGTTGACGACATCGAAGGTCGGATAGTCCGGTTCCCTCCGACCGTCCGTGAAGTCGCCGAGAACCTGCGGTATGGCAAACACGGTGGAGGTGTACTTCAGGAATTGATGGAGCTTACGACGTGAGTTGAGTATCCAACTCGGCAAGTTGGAGGCATTGTGGCGGCGCCATTCCTTCCGGTCGCGTTCCAGGCAACACCGCTTGTACTTCTTTCCGCTTCCACATGGACAAGGCGATTTCCTGCCCGCCTTGCTCGATCTGACAGCCCTTGCCGCTGCCTCTTGATTGCGTGAGTGAATGGTTTGTTGGAGTACCAACCCTGCTATCCCTTCCTTTGTCGCTTCAGCGCCCTTTTCTTCTTCTTCTCCTTCTCCTTCTCCTTCTCCTTCTCCTTCTTCTTCTCCTTCTTCTTTTGGTATTCCTTCCGCCGCAGCACGAGAAGCTGGGCATTGGCGGCAAACACCTCCGCAACGGCACTCTTGAACTCCCGTCCTGCTTCAACAAGTGAACGCAACTCCTCGACCCACTCGTTGGGAATTCTTTCCACTCGTTTCTTGCCGTTGACCATGAATGTGAGCGACCACACCGGATGACCGCGATCGGCAGAAGCACACCAACAGGTGGGTTTTCCACACCTGCGGTGTGTCAATGATAGCGAACCGGGAAGGAGGTCTTCTGGTATGCCGAACTTCCGGACGAGTTCGAACTTGCGCTTGCGCAGCTTGGCTGCCAGCGGTCCCTTTGCTTTGAACCATTCTCTCATGACTGAGTGTTATACTACACACAGAACAGCCAAAGTCAACAAAAAAATGCAATTCGGGAATTTACGCATTCAATTTTCTGGGGTTTAGTCAGCGCCTACGGGGTGTTGCCGCGCTGGAGCGGAACCCCTGCCACACCCGGTTCACAATTTCCTTTACCCTCTGCCCCCTGCACTCTGCACTCTGCACTCTGCACCCTGCACTCTGAACTCTGCATTCCAACATGTTTCTTGACAACCGTGCGTCTTCCCTGCTAATCATCGCGCCTGCCCGCGCGGCCCGCGG
>Ga0190359_1000630_pt1 | contig 23447 bp, 22 predicted proteins | sample 48721823_MG_FD_161269 | JGI IMG/M metagenome (GOLD analysis project Ga0190359, IMG submission 161269) | Hydrothermal vent microbial mat bacterial communities from Southern Trench, Guaymas Basin, Mexico - 4872-18-2-3_MG | ecosystem: Environmental > Aquatic > Marine > Hydrothermal vents >... | reverse complement strand
AATAGTCTCTAAATACATCTTTCTCATCTTAGTATATAACTCAAAAGAACGGCGAGCTAATAATAAAGGAAAAAAGAATAATAAAATACCAAAAATTCCAACTTGTACATAGATGATGGTCATAAGAAAACCAAGAGGAGCTTCTGCCAAATAAGTAGCTAAATTTTCTTTAAAATTTACTCTCCAAACTGTAAAAATTCTACTACCTTGTGCTAATGACATAACCACAGTAACCATGATTAAATTTACAAAACAATAAGTTAAAGCGCATAAAGTGGCAGGAAAGATAAATTTTAAAAAATTATGAAACCCAACAATTCCACCAGTATTTTGATAAACCAAACCAGCAATTCCCGCTGATAAAGCTAACTGAGAAATATTAAATAATATTTTAAACCAAGATGACTTTCTCTCTATTATTTCCGCTATTAATGCACTCAAAATAGTCACTATCATAGATAAAGCGGGACCATAGACTAAAATTAGTGCATAATCAACAGGGAATCCTATACTCATAACCCCCCCCATTGGTAAATTAACGGGGAAAAATTCTGAAAAGACAGATAGGACAAGAAAAAAAATAAATGGTAACCATATATCAGAAAATGCTGGCAAAGATGGGATTAAGTAAATAAAAAGAACAGTTGCTAATATAACCACTGTTCCAATATAAATTTTTAATTTTAAGGACAAATTATATTCTCCTTCGCAATAAAATTAGGTCGGCAGGCCTTTGCGCTTTACATCATTACCATCTAGCTTTAGCGCCACCGGCTAATAACAGAGCCATAACACTAATTAATAGGCTGATTAATTTTGCCTTATTAATCTTCATTTTGAGCACCTCCACGGTTTTTATTTGTCTTTTCGACATTTAAAACCGCTTCGCTTCGCTCTATAATACTACTACTAAATCTACTACTATCTAATTATTATTAAAATAAAGGCCTCACCGACCTAACTTTTCTATTTTATTTTATTAAAATCCTACGATTAGTAGCTTTAAGAATAGCTTTTACTACTGCTCTATTAAAGTCATCGCTAATCACTGTAGACCCAACTAAATTATCCTTTCCTTTGGAATCAACCAAATTAATGGAAACTACGACTATCTCCTTGCTATCCAACTTAATCTTCTTTATTTCATCTATTTGAAAAAAAATCGAACCCTCCAAATAAGAACTTATACCTTCTAAAGTAGCTTTAGCTACTAAATACTCCTGATTTTGATTCCAATTTTTTCCAGATGCTTTACCTTCATATATCTTTTTATTACCTTCCAACTGAACTAAAACTTCATAATAATTACCGATTGTCTTATCTTTAATATCAGAAAACTTAAGTCTTAGAGGAAAATCTGCATCTTCTTTCATTTGCTCTTCTTTTAGCCCTTCCCCTTTCACTTGAGCTATACTAATTTTTCTATAATCTACTTGAATATTATATTTAGCCAACAAAAAAGATTCTATATCTCGAATAATTTTCTTAGGATTAGAAGAATCTTTGGTAATTACATGAACTTCTTTTATGTCTCTGTCCTCTGATAATACAATTTTTACAAATAGAATATCATTGAGGACTTTTAGTGAATTTTCTATATCTTCTACTTCATAATTAAAATTACGAGAGACTTTACTTAATTCATCTTTCCCCATAAATTCCTCCTTAAAATTCCGGTTCAATCAATCCGAAACTTCCATCTTTTCTCTTATATAGAACATTAACTTTATTAGTATTATCATTGGCAAAGACAAAAAAATTATGTCCCAACAAATCCATTTGCATCGCTGCTTCTTCTATCGACATTGGTTTAATGGCAAATCTCTTTGTCTTTACAATTTTAGGCACATTAGAAGACTTGCTTTCCTCAAAACTAATTTCTTCATTAGCCAACTCAATATCATTGGTATTAGGATAAGACTTCTGAAAATATTTTTCCTTGTATTTTTGGATCTGTCTTTCCAATTTATCTGCAACTTTATCTATAGAAGTATACATATCATTGGTTTCTTCTTCAGCTCTAATCAAAGCCCTATTGGTTTGTAAGGTTACTTCAACAATTTGTCTGTTTTTTTCCACACTCAAAGTTACTATTACTTCCAAGATATGATCAAAATGTCTCTCAATCTTGCTTAATTTTTTTTCCGCATAATTACGTAATGCCTCTGTCACCTCAATATGTTTCCCTTTAAAAATAATATTCATATCTTCTCCTCCTTTAGTAATAGTTTACTATAGCTATATTCTCTATACAGGGGAAAAACCCTTTTTATTTTTATAATTTTTTAAAAATTATTTTATCTGGGTATACTTCTTATCATAAACTTTTCTTTCCACCGCCCTTCCTTAGACTGACCTGGTCTTTGCCCCCACACTCGCCTGCTGAGAGATTCGCTCAGGAACTTCTTCCTTCACTACTCCTCTTCTCTTATTATAATACCTATTAAAGGTTAAGGCAGGACTTACCCCAAAGCCGCACCATGCTCAGTAACCGAAGTTACCTTACGTGGGTCGTTTTGCCTGCGACTGGCTTCGACTTTCAACCACAGCTCTAAGGAAGGGCGCTATTCTATCTTTACCCACTTTTACACACTTCTGGCTAAAGTTAAAACAAAAATATTCTTTGTTCCTGCCTTCTTTAATTCTTTAGCACATTCCTCTACGGTAGAGCCGGTAGTAAATACATCATCTAAAACCAATACATTTTTCCCTTTAACTTCTTTCGGTTCATTTATAAAAAAGGCATTAGAAATATTCTTTTCTCTTTCCTTTTTAGATAAATTAACCTGAGAGGGAGTTAATCTTTTCTTCTTTAATATCTCCTCATTTACAGGAATAGAAAAATAATTTCCAATAATGTTAGCCAATAAAACACTCTGATTGAAACCCCGTTCTTTTAAATCATTTTTATGCAAAGGAACCGGAGTAATTAAATCGATTAACCTTCTAAACTCCTCATTTTTTATTAAATAATCTATCAATAGTTCTCCTAAAGGTTTAGCTAATTTTTTCTCTCCATAATATTTAAAGAGATGGATACATTCCTTTAAAACTCCATCATACCTTCCCACAGAACGAGCAAATTCGAATGAATATTTTTTCTTTTTGCAATCAACACATAAAATACTTTGCTCTTGCCTAAACAAATCTGTAGATATTAATAAAGGCTTATTACATTTCACGCAATATGGTCTATCAATTAATTCAATAGTTTTAAAACAATCCTCACAGATTGAATATCCCTTAGATTCTCTAATAGGTTTACCGCAAATATTGCAATCCAGAGGGAAAACAAGATTAAGCAATCCTTCTTTTATATATTCTATCATATCTTGAGTATCCATACTAACCTTAAAATATATTATTGAGTATACGGTATCAAGTATCGCGTTAGGTCCCCATCTTCCATGAAGAGAGATATCTTTCTTGTTCTTCGGTAAGTTTATCAATCTTTATTCCCATTGACTCTAACTTTAATCTCGCAATTTCCTTATCTATATTCCCAGGGACACTATAAACCTTTTTCTGTAAATTCTTACCTTCTTTAACTAAGTATTCAACCGATAAAGCTTGGTTGGCAAAACTCATATCCATCACACTTGCTGGATGACCCTCAGCAGCAGACAAATTCAGAAGTCTTCCTTCTGCCAAAAGATTTATTTTTTTCCCATTTTTTAAGGTATATTCCTCTACATATTCTTTAACTTTTCTTTTACTTTTAGCCAAACCTTCTAAAGCCTTTATATTTATTTCCACATTAAAATGCCCAGAGTTAGCCAAAATTGCTCCATCTTTCATTAAAACAAACTCTTCATCTGAGATTACGTTTATATCACCGGTAAGAGTTATAAAAATATCTCCTATTCTAACTGCCTCTTTTATAGGCATAACTTGATAACCATCCATTACTGCTTCCAATGCCTTCATAGGGTCAACTTCGGTAATTATCACCTGAGCTCCCATACCACTGGCTCTCATTGCTAACCCTCGTGCACACCAGCCATATCCACAAATAACAAACTTTTGACCAGCGATTAAAATATTGGTAGCCCTTAATAAACCATCGATAGTACTTTGCCCAGTACCATATCTATTATCAAAAAGATATTTAGTTTGGGCATCATTTACGGCAACAATCGGATATCCTAAGGCTTTATCTTTTTCCATACTTCTTAATCGAATAACCCCAGTAGTGGTCTCTTCAGTTCCAGCAATGATATTTCTAATCAGTTCTTTATTTTGGGAATGAATAGTCGATACCAGATCGGCTCCATCATCCATAGTAATATTGGGCTCATAATTTAATACTTCTTCAATATGCCGATAATAAGTGTATTTGTCTTCTCCCTTGATCGCAAAAACTGGAATTTTAAAATTATTCACTAAAGAAGCAGCAACATCATCCTGAGTACTTAGAGGGTTGGAAGCACATAGTAATACTTCAGCTCCCCCTTCTTTTAGGGTTATTGCTAAATTGGCTGTCTCAGTAGTTATATGAAGACAAGCGGCTATCTTAATCCCTCTTAGAGGTTTTTCCTGATTAAATCTTTTTTTTATAAGGGAAAGAACTGACATCTGTTTTTCTGCCCACTCGATTCTCTCTCTCCCCTTTTTGGCTAAGTTAATATTCTTTATTTCATAATCCATTCTGTACATCCCCTTCCTTACTCCGAAAAATCAGAGTTCACAATAACAGAAATCTTATCAGACTGGTAACCGATAACTGAAAATGATTTTCTTCACGCGATACTCGATACCCAATAGGCGATCCGAAGTACTATTCACTATCAGCTATATTAATTGGTAAATTGGTCAATTTTTTATATAAGGATTTGTCCTTCTTTCTTCACCTATAGTCGAATCAGGACCATGCCCAGGATAAATTATTTTATCATCATTTAATACTAGTAATTTTTCTTTAATCGACTTTTGTAAATCATGGTAAGAACCACCTGGCAGATCAGTTCTGCCAACGCTGCCTGCAAATAATGTATCACCAGTAAAAACAATATTATTGAGAATAAGGCAAATACCTCCAGGAGTATGACCTGGTGTATGAATTATTTTTAACTTTAATTTGCCTAAAGATATCTCCTCTCCCTCCTCCAAATATCTATCTGCCGGAGGCGAACATCTTTCCTTGCCCATAAAAATAGAAAAATTCTTATTAACATCACTCAACATAGGGGCATCTAACCTATGGATCAATAATATAGCTTTAGTTTTTTCCTTTAATGCTCTATTCCCAGTAATATGATCTATATGCCCATGAGTATTTATAATATATTCTAAATTAAAATTATTTTCTTGTAAATTTTTTAAGATTATATCGACCTCTTCTTCTCCTCCTGGATCAATTACTGCTGCATTTTTAGTATTTTTACAGGCAATTAGATAACAATTAGTTTCCAAAGGACCTACTATTATTTTTTTTAGGAACATCTTATTATAATCCTTTCTTTTCTTTCAAATTAATACCTTTTATGGTTAAAATGCTATTATTAATATTCCCTAATAAAAATCACTTAAAATAGATTTTGTAGCTTTACATATTTTTTTTAGCACATAAGGATAATTAGTAATAATTCCATCAACCCCATACAAAATAAGACGTAACATATCTATATCTTTATTAACTGTCCACACAAATATAGTTTTGCTTTTATTATGTAAACAAGAAACAAGTCTTTTTGTCCCCCAAAAATAGTGTGGATTTAATCCATCCAATCTATTGAGATAACTTTTAAGAAATACTGGTTTAGCAAGGAGCAAATTAACTTTAAGATGAGGATATCTTTCTTTTAACAAAATTGCAGTATCTCTATCAAAACAAGAAAATAAAATATTGTTATATCCAAAATTCTCTGTCTCTTTAACTAATTTGTCTATTATACCGGGGTATATTTTTTCTCCACTTTTAATCTCAATATTTGCAAAAACTTTCCCTTTTAAAACATTAAGTACTTCACTGAGTAAGGGAATACGCTCATTATGGTATGACTTTATTACTTCTCCTTTTAAATCCAAAATATCTTTCTTTTTAATTTTTAATTGTTTAAAACCTATCTTCTCCCCCTCAGTTCGAGTAAAAAATAATTTTTTTACTCTATCAAATTCTTTACCATCCCAATGTAAATAAAAGCTAATCTTTCTTTTGCTAATTTGTTCAAAAACATTAAGATAAAATGCATTACTTTGAATTGCCCTTAATTCTATAAAATAAATTTTTTCCTCAGGTAATTTCTTCAATAATTTTTCTTGTTCTCGAGCGAAAAATTTAGAAATATCATATTTTTGTAATTCTTGAAAAGTAAGTTGTTTAATTAAAATTTTCTGTCCAGTTAATCTTTTTAAATGCATATCATGGAATACCACTAATTGGTTGTCCTTGCTAAGATGGACATCCAACTCTACTCCATCAGTCCCTAATTCAAATGCTTTTTTAAAACCAGAAAGGCTATTTTCGGGAGCAATTCCCTTGGCTCCTCTATGTCCAATAATAAGAGGTAATTTCATTTTTTTCTCCTCAGTTAGTTCATTTAACCATGCTAACGCCTTTAAAATTATCCGCGGAGCAAGGCCACCCTTGAAACTCCTCTACATCTTCTATTTTATTTCGGTTTTATAGAAAACTTTTCCTATCAATCTTGTCAGAATCTATTATTTTTTAAAATAACTTTTCACTATCTAATAAAATTGTAACTGGTCCGTCATTATAAATTTTTACTAACATCATCGCTTGAAACTCTCCGGTTTCTACTTTGAGACCAAAACCCTTCATACATTTTACGAAATAATCATATAATTTTACGGCTTTTTCTGGAAGGGCTGCGGAAATAAAACTCGGACGTCTCCCTTTTTTACAATCCCCGTATAAAGTAAACTGAGATATTACTAAAATTTGGCCATTTATATCTTGAATAGAAAGATTCATCTTCCTCTGTTTATCTTCAAATATGCGTAAATTTGCTATTTTCTCAGCTAAATATTCTGCATCTTTTTCCTGGTCATTCTGTCCTATGCCTAATAGAATTACTAAACCTTGCCCTATTCTACCTACTTCTCTATTCTCAATTTCTACTGCTCCCTCTTTTACTCTTTGAACTACTATCCTCATTCTTATTTCCTCCAAATAGATAATACCCTACACCAAAAATCTTTTAGGTTAAAAATTTTCTATCCTTTTTACAGATAAAACATTCTTTACTTTTCTTATAGTTTTAACTACTTCTTGAAATTGTTTTAAACTATTAGTAGAGAAATTAATATCTATAGTAGCAACCCCGCTTTTATTAGTTACAGCATGAATTGCACTGATTGAGATTTTAAAGTTAGAAAAGACCAACATAATATCATAAACTAAACTTGCTCTATCCTCAGCAATAATCTTTATTTTTACCGGATAAAATAATTCTTCATTTTTCAACCATTCTACCTTTACTAAACGATCTTTATCAGAAGAAATTATATTAATATTAGGACATCCTAATTTATGTATAGACACTCCTCTTCCTCTGGTAATATAACCAATAATTCTATCACCAGGTACAGGATTACAACATCGAGCAAATCTTATCATTACATCATCGATTCCTTCAACTCTTACCCCTTGATCAGTTCTTTTTTTTGGTCTAACCGGAGGGATGACGATAGGAATTCTTTCCTGAGGAACTATCTTAGATAACACCTGATAAGGGGTTAGCTTGCCATATCCAATGTTCTCAAACATTGTCTCCAGCTGAGAAAAACCTAATTCGATACATATATTGTTTAATTTTTTATTAAATTCAGCAGAAGAATCTATTCGTAGTCTTTCCATTTCTTTTTCAAATATTTCTCTACCTTTTCGAATATTCTCCTCTCTCATCTCCTTTTTAAACCAAGTCTTTATTTTATTCTTTGCTCCTGATGTTTTAACCACATTTAGCCAATCTCTGCTAGGACCTCGACTTAATTTAGAAGTTAAGATTTCTACTATATCTCCACTTTTTAATTTATAATCTAATGGCACTATCTTTTTATTAACCTTGGCGCCTACACAACTATGTCCTATATCTGTATGGATGAGGTAGGCAAAATCGATCGGAGTAGATCCAGCAGGTAATATTTTTACGTCTCCTTTGGGAGTAAAAATAAAGACTTCATCCTGAAAAAGACCAATTTTTAAATTTTCCATAAACTCTCTAGGATCTTTTAAATCTTTTTGCCATTCTAATATCTGTCTCAACCAGGAAAGCCTTTCTTCTATTTTTTTATCCTTTTTAAAATCCACTTTTTCTTTATATTTCCAATGAGCAGCTATCCCATATTCAGCAGTATGATGCATTTCCCAGGTACGAATTTGAATCTCTAAAGGTTCTCCCTGCTGGGTAATTACGGTGGTATGGAGAGACTGATACATATTTGATTTAGGCATAGCGATATAATCTTTAAATCGTCCAGGCATAGGTTTCCAAATTGAATGTAATAATCCTAAAACCGCATAACAATCTCTAACAGAATTGCAAATTACCCTAATCGCAATTAAATCATAGATTTGAAAAAAATCTTTTTTTCTCTCTTCCATTTTTTTATAGATGCTGTATATATTTTTAGGTCGACCTTGGATTTCAGCTTCTATATTCACCTTTTGTAATTCCTTCTTTATAGTTCCTTTTATCGATTCAACATACTTTTCTCTTTCTAATCGGTTTTTAGCAATTCTATTAACCACTGCTTTATATTTCATTGGTTCTAAATAACGTAGAGAAAGGTCTTCCAGCTCCCACTGAATCTTGGAAATACCTAACCTATTGGCAATAGGTACATATATTTCTAAAGTTTCACGGGATATTCTTGCTCTTTTAAAAGCTGGTACATATTGTAAAGTCCTCATATTATTCAAGCGATCTGCTAATTTTATTAGAATAACTCTTACATCTTCAGCCATTGCTAAAAACATCTTGCGAAAATTCTCAGCTTGCTGTTCCTCGAGAGTCTTAAAAGAAATCCTGCTTAATTTTGTAACTCCATTAACTAGCATAGATATTTCTTCACCAAATTCTTCTTCTATTGTAGTTAATTGGGTAATAGTATCTTCTAATATATCGTGTAAAATCCCAGCTGTAATAGTAATTGTGTCAAGTTCCAAATCAACTAATATTTTGGCCACTTCTAAAAGATGCAGAATATAAGGTTCGCCAGAATATCTATTTTGATTTTTGTGGGCCTTTGCAGCATATCTATAAGCCTTTTTAATTAAGCTTAAATCAGCCTGAGGAGCATATTCAGGTATTTTTTTTAAAATATATTTCATTAAAGTTAATCGAGAAATAATTTACACCTTCTTCAATTAAAACAACTTGATTATTTAGTTAGTTTATTAGCTAGTTTGAAATTGATTCTTCTATTAACTAATTAACCAAATATAAAATATTAATTAATCATACTGCACTATGGAAAAGATATTATATCCTTTCAATTTCTCTCTGGGATTTAAAAATTTAAGTTCGATTATGAAAGAAGCTCCTATAACTTCTCCACCTAATTTTTCAATCAATTCAAACACCGCCGCAGTAGTACCCCCAGTAGCCAAAAGGTCATCAATTACCATAATTCTATCACCATTATTTATAGCATCTTTATGAATTTCCAAAACATTTTCACCATATTCTAACTGATAAGATACTCTTTCCACTTCACTAGGGAGTTTTTCAGCCTTTCTAATAGGTAAAAATCCTACTCCTAATTGATAAGCAACAGGAGCACCAATAATAAAGCCACGGGCTTCTATTCCCGCAACATAATCTATTTGATATTTTTTACAATATTCGATTATCTTATCAATACTATATTTAAAGGCACCTCTATCTTTTAACAGAGTGGTAATGTCTTTAAATTGAATGCCCTTTACCGGAAAATCTGGAATATTTCGGATTTTTGCTTTTAAATCTATCACTTTTTATCTGCCTCCTAAAAAATATTTTTTATATCTTTAATATTTAATTGAATATTTTCTATACCATTCCATTTATTCATTTCAAGGTTAAAAGCTAAATCTGCTACCTTACCCTTCGAATATATCTGGTTACTTCCTTTACATAATCCAAATCCAATTCCATCAAATACCTTATTCTTATTCATAATTTTCAGCTTCAAGTGTTCTTTATTTTCACCAACCAGCCTCCAATCTACTATTATATTATTATAACTACAAAAAATAGGTTGAGGATTCCCTAAACCAAATGGTTCTAAGTTATTTATGTCTTTAATTAAATCAAGATTAATATCACTTAATGAAACTTGGGCATCCACTTCTAATTCAGGAATTAAATCACTGTCTTTAATATAATTTTGAGCTATTTCATTCATCCTTGATTTAAATATAGAAATTTGATTACAATCTATGGTGATGCCCGCAGCATACTTATGTCCCCCAAAATTTATTAAAATGTCTTTGCAAGTTTCTAAGGCCCGATATAAATGAAAGCCTTTAATGCTCCGCCCAGAACCTTTTCCAATTCCGTCTTCTTCGGAAATGACTATTGCAGGTCGATTGAATTCATCTACTAACCTGGAAGCTATTATCCCAATAACACCCTGGTTCCAGTCTTCTGATGAAAGAATTAATATTTTGTTATCTTCTTCTTCTATTTGCTTAAAAGCAAGTTCTCTTGCTTCTTTTAAAATATTATCGCCAATATCCCGTCTTAATTTATTTATTTCATTTAATTTTTTTGCTAAATATTCAGCTTTAGAAGAAGAATCAACCAACAATAATTCTAAAGCTAATTTAGGGTCGCCCAATCTTCCTGCTGCATTTAACCTTGGAGCAAGAGCGAAATTAATCGTTCTAGTGTTTAGATCTCCATAATCAACTCCACTTCCTAAGATTAATGCCTTTAGACCTACTCTCTTGGTTTGGTTAAGTACTTTTAGCCCATGTCTAATTAAAATACGATTTTCATCGAGAAAAGGTACAGAATCAGCTATTGTTCCCAAAACCACATAATCAAGAAAATTGTATAAATATTCTTGTTCCTTTTTCAACTTTTCATATAGACCTTGAGCTACTTTAAAACATACTCCTACTCCAGCTAACTCTTTAAAAGGATAACCTTCATCATACTTGGGATTTATTATACTTATTGCAGAAGGCACCTCTTCTTGTAGCTTATGATGGTCAATAATAATTACATCAATACCATAGTTTCCTGCTTTTTCTACCTCATAAATAGAACTAATCCCACAGTCAACAGTAATAATCAAGGCAAAATCATTCTGATAAGCCAGGTCTATAACCTTTTCATTCAATCCATATCCTTCTTTAAATCGGTTAGGTATATAATAGTATAAATTAGAGGTAAATTCCCTTAAAATTGAAAATAACAAAGCTGTACTTGTTATACCATCAACATCATAATCTCCAAAAATTAATATTCTTTCTTCGTTGTTTATAGCTTTTAATATTCTATCAACAGCCTTTTCCATATCCTTAAAAGCAAAAGGATCTCTCAAATCTTCTTTAAAATCAGACTTCAAAAACCTTCGAGCACTTGATAATCCTCTTATCCCTCTATTTATTAATAGTTGAGATAAGATTGGAGAAATATTTAATTCTTTTGAAAATACTGATTGTAATTTTTTATCTTCTTTTAAGATATGCCACTCTATTTTATCTACACTCCTTTCTCGTTTCTCCTATATCGTTAGTTGGTTATTTAATTAATTGGCCAACTCATTAATACTAAGCCCTGTAATGAACAGACAATTAACACTAAGTTAGCTAAGAGGTCGGATAGTTTTGAGATTGTTTTACTAATGTCCTCAATAAGAAAAATACCGAATGTTATTGTCAGGAGCAAATTAAACCTGCCCCTGCAAAGACAGAGGGAGCAAGCTCAAGAAATAGAAATATTGCATAGTTATTAACTGAGCCCTAGATATGAATTATGCTTTAGGTTCTGGATTCTTGACTTCATTTTTTTACTATACACGATATATGAATACAATTCTGTGTTTTCATTTTACCATTTTCGTTATAATCAATGCCTAAATAGGCGAAAAATTATGGTTAAAATAATGCTTAGCAAAATACATAAACCTAAAGGAAAGTAAAAAATAAAATTTTTTCTCTGAATCACAATATCCCCAGGCAACCTTCCAGAAAAAGGTAATTTCCCTGCCAATAAAAATATTGCTCCAATTATAATTAATATTATTCCCAAAAAAAGAAAAACTTTGCCAAACAGGTTAAATTCGGACATTTTTATCACCTAGTTTGTTTTGAAATTATTTTTTACCCCTTTTCTTCGTGGCAATTTTACTCCTCTTTTCTTCTATTTTAAAAACTTTATTCCATTCTAATAGTAGAGGACTGGCAATAAATATCGAAGAATATGTCCCAGCTACCATTCCTAAAAATAAAGCTAAAGCAAAATCAGAAAGTATATTTCCTCCAAAAAAATACAAGGCTAAAATGGGAAGAATTGTAGTTAGGGCTGTATTAATAGTTCTGGACAAAGATTGATTAACGCTAATGTTTATCAAATTTTCGAATGATTCTCTGGTTTTAAATTTTATATTTTCTCTAAGTCTATCTAAAATTACAATAGTATTATTTAGTGAATACCCCACAATAGTCAGAACTGCTGCTACTATCGAAATAGTTATTTCCTTATGTAATAAAGAAAAGATACCCAGAACAATTAAACAGTCATGTAAAAGAGCCAATATTGAAATAATAGAAAATTTAAACTCAAACCTTATAGTAATATATAGAATGATCCCTATAAAAGCAAAAATTAAGGCATAAATAGCTAATTTTTTTAAATTTTCCCCAATAACCGGACCTACTGTTTCTACACGTAATATATCTAAATCAGTTAAATTCTCTTTAAAAGCGGACAATATTTCCTTCCTTTGCTCTGAATCAATCTTTTCTGTCCGTATCACAAATTCATTCTCTGATAAATTTTGAATAGTGCTTTGGCTTAAATTAAATTCACTTAAAACATTTCGGACTTCGGTAGTGGAAACTGGTTTATCAAATCTTATCTGGAGGAGAGTCCCCCCGGCAAAATCAATTCCATAATTAAATCCCTGAAAAATAATTGAAATTAAGCCAATTAAAATAATAACAGAGGAAATAAAATAAGCTGTTTTTCTATTCTTTACAAAATCAAACTTCTTCTCTCCAATTAAATCCATTAAATGCATCCTCCTTAACTATATCTATACTAAAGTTTTATAACTAAACTTATTTGCTACTAATTCCAAAATTATCTTAGTTACTACAATTGCAGTAAACATGCTAGCCAAAATACCTATAGTTAAAGTTACTGCAAATCCCTTAATGGGCCCTGTACCAAAATAAAATAAAGCAAGAGCTGCAATTAAAGTAGTAACATTGGCATCAAAGATAGTACGAAATGCTTTACTAAAACCAGCATCAATAGAAGCTCGAAAAGTCTTTTCCAATCTTAATTCTTCTTTTATTCTCTCAAAGATCAGGATATTAGCATCTACTGCCATACCAATAGTAAGGATCATTCCAGCTATTCCGGGTAAAGTTAAAGTCGCCTTTATACCTGCTAAAGCTCCTACAATTAGCAGCATACATATGACTAAAGCAAAATCAGCTATTAATCCAAAACCCTTATAATAAACTAACATAAAGACTAAAATTAAAATTAATCCTGCTATTCCTGCTTTTATCCCTTTGGAAATAGAATCTCTTCCTAAAGCAGGACCTACAGATCTATTCTCCAAAATTTCTACTTGTACAGGTAATGCACCTGCTCGCAAGAGGATAGCTAAATGTTTTGCGCTTTCTACAGTAAATTTCCCAGTAATTTGTGCCTTCCCACTAATAATTGGTTCCTGAACAACTGGAGCAGAAATTTCTTTTCCGTCTAAAGTAATCGACAGGATTTTCCCTACATTCCTCTTGGTCGCTTCTGCAAATTCTTTAGCCCCAATCTTATCAAACTCAATTAAAACAACGGGACGTCCAAATTGATCGAAACTTTCCTTAGCATTTAATAGATGAGCTCCAGTTAGTTGTGTTTCTCCTTCCTCATTTTTAAATTCCAGGAGAGCAGTTTTACCAATTACTTCCACAGCTGCCTCAGGATCGTCCACTCCAGGTAATTGAACCAAAATACGTCTTGTCCCTTGTCTCTGAATTACCGGTTCTGAAACTCCTAATTGGTCGATACGATTTCTTATAATCTCCAAAACTCTATTTACAGCATCATTATCTACGGGGGCATTCGGAGTATCTATACACTCTAAGATAATATGGGAACCTCCTTGTAAATCTAATCCCAATTTTATCTTTTCATTTAGAGGAAACGATAATATAATTGCAATAAAAATTACTACAAAGATGCTAGTGATTCTTAGCGTTTTAGTCCAATTCATATAAAAATCCTCTCTTTCTAATTTTTTCCTGCCTTTTCGATTTTAAACAATTAACAATTTCATCTGTCAACTTATAATTATAATATTTTACTATTTTTCTTGTCAATGATAACACAAGATTATCAGAAGGGTAAATCCTCCTAAAACCTCTCTATCGTTTTGACTGTCTCTTTTCGATTTCACCCATAACTTTTTCTTTTAAGCTTTAAAATAAGAACAAGTAAGGTGTTAATATGCAAAAATATAAAGGCAGGTATAATAAATGATACCTGCCTTTATATTTTACTTATCTCTATAACTTTTCCCCTTTTTAAATTGCTTTTTTACTTTTCTCGTTTTACCCCAATAGCATTGCGGGTAGTATTTATCATTACATCTTTGGCAATTTCTAAAGTCAAGGTATCTCCCTTGATATCTCTAATTATCCCATATATGCCTCCAATAGTAATCACTTTATCTCCTTTTTGTAAACTATCCAACATTAATTTATGTTGTTTTTGCTTTTGTTGCTGGGGACGAATCAGAATAAAATAAAATATACCAAATATAATAATCAAAGGTAAAAACTGTTGAAGTGCTTCCATTTTTATTTATCACGCCTTTCTTTTTTATTTTAAAAATAACGTTTAAATTATACACAATTTAATTTTATTTGGCAAATTATTTTTTAAGGCAATGCATTTGTATTAGTTGTGTTAGCATATCCTGTTTTCTATCTACTTCTAATGCTATTTAACTCAGAAAATTAGTAAGAAATTCCTCTTTAAATTCTAAAAACCTTTCTTCTACTAATGCTAACCTAATATCCTTCATTAAATTAGCTATAAAATAAAGGTTATGGATAGTCCCTAAAATCGAACCAAGTATTTCCTTCGAAATATACAAATGGCGAAGATAAGCTTTAGTAAAATTTTGACAAGTATAACAATGACATCTATCATCTAAGGGAGTAAAATCATCTTTGTATTTAGCATTGGTTATGGTTAATTTACCTGAATAAGTAAATAAAGAACCATTTCTGGCATTTCTAGTAGGAAGAACACAATCAAACATATCAATGCCCCTGGTAATCCCCTCTAATATACTTTGCGGAGCTCCTACTCCCATTAAATATCGAGGTTTATCGATCGGTAAACAAGGGACTGTATAATCCAAAACTTCATACATTAAAGATTTTGGTTCACCTACACTTAACCCCCCTATAGCATAACCGGGAAAGTCTAATTCCACTAATTTATTAGCATTCTCAATCCTTAAATCTTTAAAGGTACCTCCTTGAACAATTCCAAACAAACTCTGATTAGTGCTATGATGTGCTTTTTTGCATCTCTTTGCCCATTGAATAGTCCTTTGAGCAGCAATTTCTACCTGATATTTGCCGGCAGGATAAGGAGCACATTCATCGAAAGCCATTGCAATATCAGAACCCAAAGCCATTTGAATTTCCATAGCCTTTTCTGGACTTATAAAATGTCTTGAACCATCAATATGAGAATTAAAAAACACTCCATTATCATCTATTTTGTTTAACTCTCCTAAACTAAAAATCTGAAACCCACCACTATCAGTTAATATAGCTCCTTTCCAACCCATAAACTTATGCAGTCCACCTACTTGAGCAATCAAATTATGTCCTGGCCTCAAATATAAATGATAAGAATTGCTTAGGATAATCTTGATACCCAGCCTTTCTAATTCTTGAGGAGTCATAGCTTTAACTGTAGCCTGAGTACCCACAGGCATAAATACCGGGGTATCAATTACTCCCCGGGAAGTATATAATTTTCCCAACCTTGCCTTGCTTTTTTTACATTCTCTTACCACTTCGAATTTTATTGTCAATTTTTTCCACCATCTTAATCTGATAATTTATTTTTCGCTAATAGGGTGTATGCAATACGCTCTACATTTCTGATTTTTCTAATAATTAATTTATCTTGCGCCTTTTAGGTCTATTTTTTTCTGTTACGGATAGGCATGGGCTCTATTCCTATTTTATATTTTGTATTAATTTTTCCTCACACAGTACGCAATAGCAATACTATTGCTGTTTCCCTGCATGCTGTACTCTATAGGCATATTATATTTTAATTGGTCAATCGGAGAATTGGTAAATTGGTAAATTGAGCATGCTTACGTTTATAACCCACGCCTATACGCTACACGCTAATTTCATGCTAACGACTATATAATAATCATCGCATCTCCAAAGCTATAAAATCTATATTTTTCTCTTATTGCTTCTTGATATGCTTTAAAAATAAAATCCTTTTCCGCAAAAGCAGCGGCAAGTAATAATGGAGTTGATTGTGGAAGATGAAAATTAGTAATTAATATATCTACTACTTTAAATTTATACCCAGGATAAATAAACATATTGCTCCAATTACTGCCACTCACAATTCCATCCCTATCAAAACTAAAAGCAGACTCTAAAGTACGAGTTGTACTTGTTCCAACCGAAATAACTCTTCTCTTTTCACCGCGAGCACAATTAATCTTTTGTGCAACATCAGGGGAAATAGAGTAAAATTCTGAAGACATTTTATGTTTTTCTATTTCAGAAACTCTTATGGGTTCAAAAGTTCCTCGACCAACATGTAGGGTTACATAAACTATTTCTACACCTTTATTACTAAGCTCCTTCAATAAAACTTTAGTAAAATGAAAACCAGCTGTAGGGGCAGCAATTGAACCATCTTGAATCGCAAAAACCGTTTGATAATCATCCTTTTCCTTTAATTCCTCTTTAATATAAGGAGGAGTAGGAACCTTCCCAATTTTTTTTAATATCTCTTTAAAATCACCAGCAAAGCTAAATTCAATAACATAACTACCTTTTTTTTCATCTTTAGTTTTAACTTTTCCACTTAATTCATTGCTAAATATTATTTTAGTTCCACGATGAACGCTTTTGCCAGGCCTAATTAAAACTTCCCAGCAATTATCGTCTATGGGTTTAAGGAGTAATATTTCTACTTTTCCTTTAGTTTTTTCTTTAATGCCAAATACCCGGGCAGGTAAAACTTTAGTATTATTCAAAACTAAAAGATCTCCCTCTTTAAGATAATTCCCGATATTTTTAAAAATGTCATGTTTAATTTCTTTTTTTGACCTGTGCAAAACCATTAAACGACTGTGATCTCTCGGTTTAATTGGTCTTTGGGCAATGAAACCCTGCGGAAGGTAATAATTAAATTCTTCTAATTTCATTTCTAACCCGTTTCTATAATATCAATATTTCTTAATAATCTTTATTCCTTGATAATAATATTTTAATATATCTTGATATTTATAACCTTGAAGAGCCATGCCATAAGCACCCCATTGAGACATTCCCACTCCATGTCCATTACCGGAACCAGAAAATAAAAAACTTAAAGGAACATTTAAGATCTTAGTGGTTTCTGTTGTGGCTAGCCCCTGTTCTTTTTCCTGCTCTTTTTCTTCTTCCTCTCTTCTTTTTTTTATTAATTCGATTAATTCATTAATAGTCCATTCTTTTTTTTGCTCTAAAATTTCTTTTATTGACTTTTTTTGAATTTGTTTCTCTTTAGTTGTCTCATTGTTTTCTACATTTTTTAAGACATCTGATTCTTCTCTTGTTGGAATAATTTTAAAAAGTGCACTTCTAATTAAATCTGGTCCAATCAATTTTCTAAAATCGTTAGTTTTTATATAAATAACTTCGTTACTTTCAGAAATAAAAGCTAATTTACTTATTCTTCCAGTTTTAGTCTTTTCAAATGGTTCGATTGAAAGCACTGAACTTATTTTATATCCTTGTTTATTTAATTTATCTACTAAATCTTTTTTGCTTATTGAATAAGTCCAATTATGATGAGGGGGTGAAACAATTTCTTCGTATTTTGATTTTACACTCCTTAGATATGGAACATATTCCCCCCATACATTTTCACTATCTTCAGTATATCCTCCACTGTCAGAATGATATACAGCATTAATTGGTTTTCCTTTATAAACCATAATCAATCCTCTAGTTTCATCAACTGCTCTATTAGTTAATGGATCTTCATGGTTCACTCCGCCATAAGCTTGACTATTAGTAGAAGCACAAAGATTATAACCCTTATCAATATATTTATTCATATTAAAGATAGCAAAAGTTCTGGCAGCAATTGCTTGAGCTTTTAAAACCTCCATAGGCCAGCGAGGAGATATTTCTTTTTTCATAACGCCATAAAGGTACTCTTCAATTCCTATCACATTGATTACATCTAAATTGTTATATTCTTTATCAATGGCTACCTCAATACTCCCTCTATATCGATACTTTTGCTCATTATTAATGACCAAAATTTTTGTGTCTCCTACTGGAACAATATTTAATGGCCCAGAGTAAACTCCTATTCCTAATATTTCTATCCCTTTTTTATGGGGTAATATCTTAATAATCTTATTTTTTTCTTCACTTATAAGTCCTTTTGTTTTTAGATTATAAATCTTAAAAGTGCCATCTCCGCTAATATTTACTTCATCTTGATTTAAAAAAATCCCTACTCGGAGTATTGGCTGTTTTTCTACTGCTAAGACACTATTAATAAATATAATAAACAGTGAAAAAATAGCTACCCCTAAAAATAAAAAATATTTTCTTCTATCTATCTTTTTCAATGTATTTTCTACCTCTTTCGTATTTTGCCTTTTGGTTTTTTCGTTTTTTCTTCTTCAAAGCAATTGCTAGACTTCTTTTTTGTATCATTTTGTCTCTTTCTTCTGGATACTGAATTCTGGCTCCTGCCTACTGTTACTATTTTCTTTCGCCCGACACTCGATACGCAATAGACAACATCAATTATTCGCTGTTATTTTCTATAATAATTTTCCTTGAACATCCTCTTCCCTTTTCTTACCAAAATATCTATAAGTTAAATCTGTTGCTACTCTTCCTTTAGGAGTTCGATGAATAAAACCCTTTTGTAAAAGATAAGGTTCGTATACATCGCTAATAGTATCAGCATCTTCACTGATGGAAGCTGCTAGTGTTTGCAGCCCCACAGGTCCACCTGAAAATTTTTCTATTATAGTAAGTAGTAATTTTTTGTCTATATCACATAAACCAAAACTATCAATTTCCATCATCTTTAAACCAAAATCAGCAATTTCTTCAGTAATAACCCCTCGACCTTTTATCTGAGCATAATCACGAAGTCTTCGCAATAACCTATTAGCAATACGAGGAGTTCCTCTTGATCTCTCTGCGATTTTCTTGGCTGCCTCCTTGGTTATCTCAACTCTTAGAATTTGAGAAGATCTTAACACTATCTGCTCTAATTCATTTTCTTGATAATAACCAACTCGAGTTATAACCCCGAAACGACTTCTTAAAGGCGAGGTAATTAACCCTGTACGAGTAGTTGCTCCAATAAGAGTAAATTTCGGTAAACTTATACGAATAGAACGCGCACTTGGACCTTTACCAATTAAAATGTCTAACTCGAAATCTTCCATGGCTGGATATAATATTTCCTCTACTGCCCGATTCAATCGGTGAATCTCATCTATGAATAAAACATCATTCTCTTGTAAGTTGGTGATTATTGCCGCTAAATCTCCTGCTCTCTCTATTACTGGTCCGGAAGTCATCTTAATATTTACACCCATTTCCTTAGATATTATATAAGCTAAAGTGGTTTTTCCTAAACCCGGGGGTCCATATAAAAGAATATGATCAATAGGTTCCTTTCTTTTCCGCGCAGCACTGATGTAAATCTTGAAATTCTTTCTGATATTTTCCTGACCAATAAACTCTGTAAATAATTTTGGCCTTAAATTTATATCTAAATCTGGTTCTTCTTTTCTTAACCCTAAATCAATAGTTTTTTCTTTTTTTAATTTCATTAAAGTTCTCCATTAAAGTTTATGATAACATCTAGCAAAATGATTATAACAGTTCACATATAAAACTACTAATAACTAAAATTTATTTTATAATTTTTAAAGATTCCTTAATTAGTTCTTCAAGAGTTAATTCTCGATTAATTTTTTCTTGAGCTTTTTTCACTGCCATTTTTGCTTTTTTATAAGTATAACCCAATGATTTAAGGGCATCTATAGCATCATCTATAATCTCTGGTTTATATTTTTTTTCTGGACTTATCTCAAAAAGAGTGGTCTTACTTATCTTTTCTTTTAGCTCTAATACTATTTTTTTTGCTAATTTATTACCGACTCCAGCTATTGTAGTAATTGAATCCAAATCTTCTTGTAAAATTGCTTTTTTAAAAGTATCTGGTGTCATTTTGGATAGAACACTCAAACCTACTTTTGGGCCAACACCTGGTGTACTAATTAGCAATTCAAAAAAATTTTCTTCCTCTTTAGTTAAAAATCCATAGAGCATTATTTTATCTTCTCTTAAATATAGATAAGTATAAATTTTAATTTTATCACCGGCTTTTATCGGAAGATCAGTATAAGTGGGAATATTAATTTGATAGCCTATATTACCTACGTTTAATATAAGAAAATTTATTCCGACTGTATCAACTACTCCTTCCATAAAAGATATCAAATTTAAATCTCCTATAATAATAGTTATTTAGTTAACTGGCTTGATGCTAATTCCTCGACTAATTAACCAGGCAACTAATTCTTAACGAGATACAACCCACGATATACGGGATATACTATTTAATACTTAGTATGCAGGTGACAAATTGCTACTGCTAAAGCATCTGCAGCATGGTCAGGGCGAGGAATTTCGGGTAAATTAAGCAGAATCTTAACCATTGATTGGACCTGGAATTTATCTGCTCTTCCATTTCCTACAGTTGCCTGCTTGACCTGGAGGGGGGTATATCCATAAAGCTCTAATCCGATTAAAGAAACGGTTAAAGCTACCGCGCCACTCACTTTACTTACCATAAATGCAGTCCGAGTATTTTTATTAAAAAATATCTCTTCTATAACCACTTCATGAGGGTTATGTTTTTCAATAATTTTCTTTAGTTCATAATATATTTTTTTTAATCGAACAGTAAAGGCATTTTTTTTATTAGTAGTTATGCAACCATAATCAATTAAGGCAATTTCTTTCTTCTTGTACTGAATTAGACCATATCCAATATGGGTAAGTCCAGGATCAATACCTAATATAATCACGATTTGTCCTTACTTGTTGATATTTCTTCCATAATTTTATCATCTATATTAAAGTTAGCATAAACTTTTTGTACATCATCATGGTCTTCTAATTGTTCCATTAAGTTAAGCATTTGCATAGCTTTTTTACCCTCTAAATCTATTGTAGTTTTAGGAATTAAAGTAATTTCTTTTAGTAAACAATCGATATTATATTCTTTTAATAAGTTATTAAAATTTTCGTAATTTTCAGGTAAAGTAATCACTTCAATATTCTGCTTATCGGTCCGCACATCTTCAGCTTCAGCTTTAAGAGCTAAATCAATAATTTTTTCTTCGTCTATTATTTCTTTTTCAAAAATAAAATAACCTCTTTTATCAAACATCCATGCAACGCAACCATTCTCACCTAAATTACCACCGTTCCTTGAAAATATTTTTCTGATTTCTGGAGTTGTTCGATTTCTGTTATCCGTTAAGGCTTCCACCAAAACTGCTACCCCTCCCGGACCGTAACCTTCATATACTACTTCTTCGTAAGATACTCCTTCAATTTCACCAGTTCCTCTTTTAATCGCTCTCTCAATATTTTCATTAGGCATATTATTTTCTTTTGCTAGTTGGATAGCAGCTTTTAGTCTCACATTAGTTTCAGGGTCTCCTCCTCCTAAACGAGCAGCAACAGTTATCAGTCTAATTAATTTGGTAAATAATTTACCTCTTTGAGCATCCATTTTACCTTTCTTTCTCTTAATTGTGCTCCATTTTGAATGACCAGACATAATCTATTTCTCCTTAAATATAAAATTGATAAAACTTTAATTGTGGATAATTTTAAATAATTTTAGCATATTAAAAGACTAGTTTCAATAAAGACGAAAAACATAATTTATATCAATATTTTGCCAGTAATTTCCTTTAGTATAAATGGTTTTGAGAAAAAACAATACACCCAATAATTTAAAAAGAGGTAGTTGGGTAAAGTCTAACATCAGGGAAGACCATAGAAGAAGTCGTCTGAGTTCTGGAAATCTCATCACATAATTTAAGTCGTTGGTACACCCGATACCGCAGGCATGGAAAGCTGCCCTTCCTCGGTAATAATAAAGAAAATCTAATTCTCCAGGACGAGGAAAAGAGGAAGCACAAACAATCTGGTTGAAATTTAATAACTTTATTTAAAAGTTAGGTTTTTCAGGAATAGTCCGTTTATGCGCACTCTTATTTATTTTGTCTTGAATCTTTTTTTCTATCATTTTATTATTTAATTTTCCAGTTCTTAAATACTCGTCTAATTGTTTGTAACTTATTCCTATTTCTTCCTCATCAGTTTGACCTTTCCAAAGACCAGCAGAAGGTGGTTTTTGGATAATTTCATAAGGTATCTCTAAATATTTTGCTAATTCTATAACCTGACTTTTTAACAAATTGCCTAAGGGTAAAATATCTACTCCTCCATCACCATACTTAGTAAAATATCCGATTGTTATCTCACTTTTATTTCCCGTTCCTACAACTATATAATTTAATTTATTAGCAAAATAATATAAAGTTATCATTCTTAATCGAGGTTTTATATTTGCCTTTTCCAGCTTAAAATTTGCATATTTTTCCTTTCCGTCTAATAAAGATATAAATGAATCATAAATTTTTGACAAATCAATTATTTTATAATAAATATCATATTTTTTAGCAAAACTTAGCGCACATTCAATATCTTCAGTTAGACTATGACAGGGCATAATTAAAGCTAAAGTATTATCAGGAAACGCTCTTTTACATAAGATCGCCACCACGGCAGAATCAATGCCTCCGCTTAGTCCTATTATCACTCCTTTAGCTTTTGCAGTAATTACTTTATTTTTTATCCAATTAGTTAATTTTTGCGTTAAAGTTTCCATAAATTAAGCTCCTATCCAATAAATCAATCTATCAATTCC
>Ga0190359_1000629_pt1 | contig 23456 bp, 13 predicted proteins | sample 48721823_MG_FD_161269 | JGI IMG/M metagenome (GOLD analysis project Ga0190359, IMG submission 161269) | Hydrothermal vent microbial mat bacterial communities from Southern Trench, Guaymas Basin, Mexico - 4872-18-2-3_MG | ecosystem: Environmental > Aquatic > Marine > Hydrothermal vents >... | reverse complement strand
AGGTCTTGAGGATGCGATAGGAAATGTGGATGACATTCTAAAGACCCGATTTGCTGAAAGCATGAAGGAGATAATCGTGAGCAAAGAGCTATTCAAACTAAAAGACAGATGAATTTGATAAGAACTGTTTTCCCTTTATATTTTTTATGGCCTTTGATAACCTATTTCTTTTAGATTATGGAGCCACAACCAATATGAAGAAAACAGAGGAGGATTATCATACAGACGCTTAATGTTCAATCTGAATAGTCTCCTTGCCTATACCAATAAATCTTCCCGTAACACATCTACTAATGTATCTGCCTTGAGATCCTCAATCCTGAAATATCTGGCCCCCATTCGGATGGATAATTGATGAGCCAGCCCGAAGGAAATAAGTCCCGATTTTTCAACATCAACCACAACTGTATTGACACGTGGATCATCTCTTAACTCCTCCGCTACTTCCATGGCCTCGGGAAATGGCTTTCCACCATACTGACTGACATTGGCCTTTCCATCGGATATAAGTACCATCAACGGATAGATATTGGGATCCTTCCGGAAATTGCTTTGAATTATTTGGTAACCAAGGGATATTCCATGGCAAAGGGGAGTCTTTCCTCCGGTAGGAAGCTCCTCTAGGAGTTTATGGGCTAGCTCTATACTGCTGGTTGGGGGAAGAATGATTTCTGCACGGTCACCCTTGAAGGCTACCATGGCTACTTTGTCCCTTTTTTGATAGGCATCTAAAAGAAGTGAAAGGATTGCTCCCTTTGTTTCAATCATGCGTTTTCCAGCCCCCATGGAACCGCTGGCATCCACAACGAACACAATAAAATTGCCGATCCTCTTCTCTCTTATCTTTTCCCGGACATCGCTTTCCTCTATGGCGATGGCTACATTCTGTCTTCTTCTCTGTCGCTGATATGGAGCTGCTGCCCTCAAGGTGGCATCCAGGGCCAGGTCATTGGTCTTCCGGCTCATAGTGCTCATCACATACCTGCCTGCCTTTGAGGATGTCCTTGTACGGCTTCTTCGGCCTGAACCTTTCCTAAGTATCCGGTCCGTCTCCGTTTGAATTCTCTTTACCTTAAAGCTATCTCCAATAGGGAAAACGGTCTCAAGCATCGGGGTGCCGGTCATGCTCTTTTCCGATTCTTCCTTTTCCTTTTCTTCCCCCTCTTTCTCATCCTCTCTCCCTTCAATCTGTTGTTGCTTTCGGTTTTCCGGTTTTTCCTCTTCCTTTTCCGGTTCCCTCTCACCATCAGGTGGCTCTTCCTGATGTTCTTCTTTCTCCTCTTCTCGCTGTTGGGGGGGCGGGGAAAATTGTCTTGTTCGGTGAAACAGAACAAGATCGGCAGCTTCACTCACGTCATCAACAGTTACCTCCTGCCTTCCCTCAGAGCATGCAATCGTGACAGCCACCTTGCGCATTATAATATCTGCACGGTGGCCCGCCACAAATGCATCCAATGCAAGCTTTGAACAAAGCCGGATCATCTCATCCGGGATTTTTATATGGGAAATGCGCTCTCTTGCATCCGTAATCTTCTTTGAAAGTCTATCCTGCCGGCTTTTATAAGCGGCAATGAATTTATGCGGGTCTTTGTCAAAGCTCTCTCTCAGTTTAGCAACCTCTAGTCTTTTTTTTGGTTCTTTTATCCCTTCGATCTCCAGGCAAATTCCGAACCTGTCAAGGAGTTGGGGACGCAGTTCGCCCTCTTCAGGATTCATGGTCCCTACCAAGATAAACTTGGAGTGATGAATGAAGGATACCCCTTCCCGCTCAACAATATTAAGTCCCATGGCGGCCGCATCGAGAATTACATCCACAATATGATCATTTAACAGATTAACTTCATCTATATACAGGATCCCCCTGTGGGCTTCGGCAAGCAACCCGGGAGTAAAACGCCTTTTTCCTTTTTTTACGGCATACTCCAGGTCCAGGCTCCCGACCACCATATCCTCGGTGGCCCCGAGAGGGAGATCAACTACCTTTATTTTCCTCCTTGCTGCAGGGAGAAGGATACCGCGTCTCGCCTTTGCCCGACATTCAGGGCACATACGCTCAATGTCACGGGGGTCGCAATTGAATGGACAGTCTGAGACAATCTCAATCTCAGGCAAAACCGCGGCCAAAGCCCGGACGGCCGTTGACTTTGCCGTTCCCTTTTCTCCTCTGATCAGCAGTCCACCGATTGAAGGAGAGATCGCATTTAGAATAAGGGCCCGGGTCATTCTCTCCTGGCCCACAATGGCTGAAAATGGATAGATATGTCTGTTATCCCAGTCCAAGGTTTCACCTCTTCGCATGCTCATGGGTATGCGTATGCACATACTCATGTCTATGAGAATGCGTATGCGAAATAATCCCTGCTATCGTTTCTTCTTCTATGCCTGGTTTCTGGAACGGTCTTCTGCGCATCCTGTGCTGAAGGGCCATATCCGCGGCCATCTGCACATCCTCTTTCAAAACCTCTCTTCGCCCATTGAATGCAGCCAGGGTCTTGGATGCCTTCATCATCATGATATCAGCTCTGTGTCCATCCACATTCAGGTCAATTGCGATATCTGCTATCAAATACAGCATATCATCAGATATGGTAACCTCGTCCAGAATCTCCTTTGCTTTTATAATTCTGTCCCTTAAACTTTCCTCTTCGCTTCTCCACAGTTGATGAAATCCCGAAGGGTCCTCTTCATAGGAAGCCCATCTTTTCACTATCTCCACTCTCTCATCAAGATCTGCTATCCCCTCGATGTTTACGCACAACCCGAATCTATCAAGGAGCTGGGGGCGAAGTTCCCCTTCCTCGGGGTTCATCGTTCCGATCAGGATAAATTCCGCCGGGTGTGAATAAGAAACCCCTTCTCTCTCCACAATGTTTACGCCCATTGCAGCAGAATCCAGAAGCACATCCACGATGTGGTCATCAAGGAGATTAACTTCATCCACGTAAAGAATCCCCCTGTTCGCCTCTGCAAGGATACCCGGTTCAAAACGTTTATCACCCTTTTTTATGGCCTGTTCTATGTCAAGGGTTCCGATAACCCTGTCTTCGGTTGACCCGACCGGAAGTTCAACGACCCGTGTCTTTCTCTTCTTGGTCGGAAGCTCTTCCCCGCTATCGAGTCTCATTATACATTCCTGACACATCTCCTGTTTTTTGTTAGGATTACACCCGACCTTACAATCGGCAACCACCTCAATTTCCGGCAAAAGTGCGGCCAGGGACCGCACTGCGGTCGATTTGGCCGTGCCCTTTTCACCCCTGATTAATACCCCCCCAAGTTTCGGGTTAATTGCGTTAAGAATCAGTGAATTTTTCATCTTCTCCTGGCCAACGATGGCCGTAAAAGGATAAATCAGATTTTCATTTTTCATATTTCCTCCCGGACTATAAGTGCCTAAAGTTTAACGGAAACGGCAAAAATGATTCATATAGCACTGTATCATGTCCGTTTTTCAAGTTCTTTCGCGAATTCTTTATTATCCATAATATACTTTTCTAACTTTATGCACTTTAGCTCACTTTAGGCACTTAAAACTTTTTTAGCTCATACTCAGAAAAAACAGGAGAAAAGCTGCACGGTTGAGCATCCCGAGGCCAGTTGAAACCAGCAAGATCTTTGAGCCCAGTGATAACCCAAAAATCGATGTATATTTGGCAAAAGAATACCTTAAGCTGAAAACCGGGAGCATCAATACACTGCCCAGAAGGCAGGCTGTGATCCCCTGCAAATCACTCAACATGCCATCTTTAAGCATAGCGCCTATAGCGGTTGCCCCCACCAATGGGCTGAACATATAAGTGCCAACAGGGAGAACACAGGATGGGGGGAGGTCAAAGAAATTTGTCAATGGCCCGACATAATCTACTAATCCCTTTATTACACCATTATTGATCAACAATAATATAAGGAAAGTTGTTGATACAAAGATGGCACTCACCTTCAAAAAAACCTTTCTCTGCCGGGTAAAAGATACAATGAGCACTTTGCCAAATCTGCCTTTAGTTGTTATATTGGTATTGGCGGAAGCTGGATCAAGTGAGCGTATCTCTGATTCAGGGCCTTTCAATCTTGCCCTTCCATATATAATAACAAAGAAAATTTTGATTATCCCTGAGGCAATAAAGGTTAGGAAATAAAGGAGTCCTACCTTAATGCCCAACAGGGGGATTATTACCGGGATTTGATATGTAAAAGTCTCCTTTATATAAACTGGCGTTGTGTTAAGGAGGGCGGTGAGCAATGTCTGGCTGCTGTCTATTTTCTTTTCTTGGTAGAGCTTTGCAATCATGGTATTTCCAGCAAGGACTGAACCAAAGGATGTCACAAACGTTATACCAGCTTCATGGGGTAGATTAGCAAGCCAGGCAAGAGGCCTCCCGATGAATTCTAATCTATCAAACACGCCTGATTCTGTCAGAACCTGAGAGAAATACAAAGAAATGAACATGATGATTAATACTCTCGGAACTATGTGCCACGTATCAATCAGGCTTTGCATAAAAGGCGCGCTCACTTAAGTCCTTTGTTAAAGTAAATTTTCTTCTCTAACCACTCTTTAACATCCTTTTTAGTTATGATATCTATGTTGCCACCCTGAAAGTCTCCTTCTACATCGCCCATTTTATCCTCCATCCATCCTTCTATCTCAAGATAGTGTTCCTGCAATTCCTTTAAAACCTCTGGATCTGCCTTCCAGACACCGCGTCTTTCTGCTTCAAGGAGTCTCCTTGCCATCTCTTCCAAGGCCCAGGGATTTACTTCTTCAAAGAATTTTCGGTTTTCTTCGTTTATAACAAATGTCCTGGTAATATCATCAAATATCCAATCTGCGACTACCTCTGCGGATGCATCCCACCCATAGACATGGCCTACCCTTTTGGCTATATCACTCGCCCCCTTATAACCGTGACGTTTCATTCCTTCTATCCATGTTGGATTCAAGAGTCTTGTGCGGGCTATCCTTTCCATTTCATCCTTCATATCCCTTGTCTCCGGCCGCTGCGGATCTCTGGTGTCCCCCCAGTAAACCTTTGGCCCATTATGTGAAACGGTCTTGACAGCTGCGTACATTCCCCCATGAAAATCATAGAAACAGGAACAGTCAAGAGGATCTGATTCATCCGAAGCAAGTTTATGAAATGTCGCATTTACTGTGCTCAATCGATCAGCGTATTCTTTATGGGAAATATCTCCCCATGTGCCATTTCCGTAAGCATAGCCTCCTTTTTCTATATATTGTTCACCAAGGTCCTTGATTGTTTCCCAGGCGCTTGCGGCAATCATCAAACTTATCCCGCCTCCTCCATAGGCGCCAGGCTGGGCACTGAAAAGACGATATGTTGCCTGACGGTCCACCCTTTCTTTATCATAAGGCCTCTTTGTCTTTGACATTTCCTTTTTCCGGTATTCATTCACATGCTTCCTGATAAAGTTGTATTCCTCCCTCTCATGCAACGAGGCAATCTTGATGATGCTATCATCTATAAGCTCTATGAGATGAGGGAGGTTATCGCGGAAGATTCCACTGGTTCGGATGGTCACATCTATCCTTGGTCTTTTGAGTTCTTTCAGGGGAATCGGTTCTGTGCCTTTGACGATCCCGGATTCCGTCCAGACCGGTCTTGAGCCCGTAAGATATAATATCTGTGCAATCTGTTCCCCATCTGCCCGGTATGTGTCTATAGACCACAGGACCATGCCAACATTCTCTGGATATTTTCCTTCCTGATGAATGTATTTGTGCAGCAGGTTGTCTGCCATTTTTACTCCAACCTCCCAGGCCGCTTTAGTGGGAATGGTTCTCGTGTCCACACTGTAAAAATTCCTGCCTGTTGGAAGAACATCTATTTTTCCTCTCGTCAAAAGACCCGAGGCACCAGGCTCAATATATTTCTTATCTATTGCCTTCAATAATTGGGGGATCTCTCTGGCGGTCATTTTCAGTTTTGGTGCAAGGGAATTTTTAGCCCAGGTAATCAACTCAACCAGGGCCTCAATCCTGTCTGAATTTTTTACCTCTACAAGGGCAGGGATATTCTCTTTGAGACTCTTGATGTCTTTTAACCCTCGTTTCACAAGTTCAAATGCGATCTTTGTGCTCTTATCAAGCAACTCTCCATAGCTGGTGTTTTTAATGATATGTTCCTTATTTTCAATGACCTCTTCATACCTGTAACCCATCAGTTCTAAGATCAATCTCCTTATGGATGGTCTGTCTCCATCAAACCGCATGATGGAAACTAACATATTTGCGATTCCGTCCTCATCAGGGGTTTGACCCAAGATGTGCAGGCCGTCCCTTATCTGGGTCTCGCGGACTAAATCCAGCTTTCCATGCAGGTGTTCGATCAAGTGATCGGGAGCTATCTCTTTTTCTTTATCAATCAGGCTCGTTTTTTTTGCCAGTTCATAAATCTTCTTAAAGACAATCTCTTCCCTGTTTTCTTCGTTTAAATCTTTTGCATGGGCATATTGCTTCAGCAACTCTTCCATCTCCTCCAGTTCATCATATAGACCTGATGGCTGCATGATAGGACCCATGTGGTCAATCAGGGTGGCATAAGCCCTGCGTTTGGCCAGTATACCCTCAGAGCTATTTTTTACCGTATAGATATATAAATGGGGCACATCCCCAACAATGATCTCAGGGAAACATTCATTAGAAAGCCCCACCCCCTTGCCAGGCAAGAACTCTATATAGCCGTGAGTCCCCACGGAGATAATTACATCTGAGTTTTCCTGCACCCATTTATAGGTAGCCAGGCATTGATGGGTGGGAGCGATAGTCGGATCATGCAGAATCTTACAGACCTTTCCGTCGCATCTGGCCCCGTAACACCCCCTCTTTGGTTCAACTAATACATTTACATTGCCAAAATTAATCCCTGTGATTACAATCTTACCATCATAGACCATGCCTTCTCCAGGTGGATCGCCCCAGTCTGTAATCATCTTTTTCCTGGCTGCTAGCGGAAGGTTATTTAACCAGCGACTGTATTTATCCATATCAATAAATTCTATGGCCCCGCCCTTTTTGACGATTTCATCCACAGTTGTCCAGCGAAACTCACATATCGCTTTGCGGTCCATAATAATATTGATTAATTCCTTGCCGCTTTCCGGGCAATTGGCAATAGTATACCCTTTCTTTTGCATATGTTGCATAACCCTGACAGTACTCTCCAATGTATCAAGTCCTGCTCCTCCAGCAACAGATGCCTCAACGCCTGCACAAGGATTTTTATGCAGAAGAAATGTTACTCTTCGTTTGTGAATTGGAATCTTGCTTAGCTTCAACCAGGCACAGGCTCTATCTAATAGAAAATTAACTCTTTCTGGGATTGGTTTTCTCAGACCAAATGTATCTTGACTCTGCTCATCCCTTGCACTGATAATGACCGGTTCGATGACCCCGTTAAACTCTGGCTGGGCTACCCAATAGATTTGATTGGAGGGATGCATCCCTTGAGGGCTTTTTCGCCATTCCTCTTCTGTTCTTGCACTGGAATGGATGGCTTGAATAATAGGGACACCAAGTTCTTCTAATATGGTCGATCCGATCTCTTTCCTGATAGGTGTCTGAAGAAGAAAAGAGGATTCACAGTTAATAATCAAGTCCGCCCCTTTTAATAATTCAATACTGGCCTCTGCATCAGGGCAGCCCGGACCCCCATATTCTGTTTTTTGTGCAAAAACCGGCACAGGAAAGATCTTCCTTTTTTCTAATTCCTTTATAAGGAGATTAATCAGATCCATATCTTTCTTTATCAACAGACTGCGAGGAAAAAATATTCCAACTTTGTTAGAAGCTTGATAGCTGATGGAATCAGACTGGCTTTCATACCATATTTGATAGTTGTTAAATTCTTTAAAATACCTTTCACTCTCATAATGATAGTATCCGATCCAGGGGATATTCATATGCCCTCCATTTTCGATTGACTATTGATGATTGACGATTTTCAATAATCACTTCGCTTAGTTTATCTGTCTGATTGGCACTATATATGGGTGGCAATCACTCAGGTTTATTGTTACTTCCACCCCATAGACTGATCTTATGTTTTCAACGGTCATCACGTGGAGTGGTTCACCGTTGCAAAAGATTTTACCCGCGTTTAGCATCAAAATTCTGTCAGAAAACCGAGATGCAAGATTCAGGTCATGCATGGCTAAAATGGCAGCCACTCCCTTTTCTCTCACCATACCGGAAATCATTTCCATGACCTCCATCTGATGTCTTAAATCAAGGTTGCTGGTAGGTTCGTCAAAGAGTAAGTAGTTAGGTCCTTGTGCAAATGCCCTGGCTAACAGGACCTTTTGCTTCTCTCCACCACTAAGTTCGTCAAAGCTCCTTAAGGCAAGATCCTCAAGATCCATAGACATCAGGAGGTCCGCTACTACTTCAAGATCTTTTTTAGATGGTTTCCAGGTAATATAGGGCCTCCTTCCCATCAGAACGGTATCAAATACAGTAATGGGAAACTTGGAAGGTGAACTCTGAGGCACATAACCTACACATCTTGCGAGGTCCAACCTCTTCATCTCTGAGGCATCCTTGCCATCAATCAGGATAGTTCCCTTCTCTGGTTTCACTATTCTTACAATACACTTTAAAAGGGTCGTCTTTCCTGCCCCATTTGGCCCCACTATGCTTAGAATTTCTCCTTTATTCAATTGTAGATCTACACCTTCTAAGGCATTTATGTTCTTATATCTAAAATTAAGTTCGTGAATACGTAACATTATCAGTATTCTCTTGTCCTTTTAGCTCACTTTAGGTGCTTCTATTACCAGTATTCCCTTTTCCTTCTCATTAATAAGTAAAAGAAAAAGGGTACCCCTATGAACGAGGTTACAATGCCTATGGGTATTACCTGTGGGGCCCATACTATCCTTCCCAGGGTATCTGCCATTAAAACAAGAACAGTGCCTACAAGCGCAGAGGCCGGAAGAAGGAACCAGTGATCTCCCCCGATAATCATTCTGGTGATGTGAGGGGAAACAAGTCCAATAAAACCTATTACACCGGTAAAACAGATGCTACCAGCTGTGATCAGAGAGGCAAGAATTACCCCAATCATTCTAATTCTTTTAACGTTCACCCCTAAGGCTAAAGCAGATTCATCCCCGGCAGCAAGGAGATTAAAATCCCATGACAATTTTAAGAGTATAGGGATGGGAAGGAGTATCATTACCGAGGCAATGCCTAATTCTTTCCATCCAACTTTGGACAGGCTTCCAAAAAACCAGAATACTATTTCATGAACCTCCTCCATAGTCCCCATATATTGAAAAAGGGAACTAAGCGAAGAGAAGAGAAACATTATGGCGATGCCAGCGAGTATCATTGTCTCCGTGGTGGATCCTTTCAATTTAGCTATTCCAAGAATTAGAAAAGAGGAAAGCAGGGCAAAAAAGAAGGCATTCCCTGCAATAAGGTATTCGTTGGAAAAGCCAGCGCCAAAAACTATTGCCATCACAGCTCCAAATCCTGCGCTGGAAGCTATCCCCAGGGTATAGGGTGACGCCAGAGGATTTCTAAGTATAGCCTGAAATACAGTTCCTGCAAGAGCGAGCCCCCATCCTACTAAAATGGCCATGACTATACGCGGAAGCCTCAGTTTCCAGACAATTGCATGGGCCAGTCCGGAGCCTCGAAAAAGGGCTGTAAATGAATCTTTGAAACCAACAGATGCTGCGCCCTGGGAAAGCGCTATCAAGGCTACGGCAAACAAGATTACTAACAGAAAAATCATCAAAGAGACTTTCTTGCCGGTAAAACCTTTATAGCGTTGATATATGTCTTCCATATAAAAGTGCCCAAAGTGATCTAAGGTTTAAAGTGCCTAAAGTTGCCCTGATCCCTTAATGCCGTGATCGTTCTTCCGAATTCCCTCAATTCCTAAATACCTAAAGTGACAGGCTTACACATTAACTTTAGTTCACTTTAGTTCACTTTAGGCACTTTAGTTCACTTGAATTGAGGATATACATATACACCCTGATAGTTAACACCTTGAAATCTTACCAGGTATTCCCTGTGAAGTTTTTTCGGGTCAAGATCCTTAAAAAGATTAGGGTAAAACCATTTCGCCATATAGGTTATACCTATTATTGCCCTTGGGCCTGTCCAGATATCACTTGCCATCACATAAACCTTAACCTCTTGTACGGCCCGGATATTATCCCAGCTCGGCCGGGCAATGATCTTATTTCTAACACCTTTCAGAGGACTAGAATCGATCATAGCGTAGCAGTTGCTGAAAGAGACAGCCTTGATAATAACATGGGGATTTTTCGCCAAAACCCACTCAGGGGTTATCTCCGGATAAGGTATAGAGAAATTAGAGGCTATATTATGGCCACCGGCCAGGTCACATATCTCATGACCACCTGAGCCGGGGCCAGTGGTATGGTAATTAGAATAACTCTCAATATACACATCAGGCCTGTTGTTGATATCTCTTAACCTTTCTTGCATAAAATCCAGTTTTTTTTGGTACCAGGTTGAGAGTTGCTTGGCCTCCTGCTCTCTATTCAGAATGCGGCCCAGGATTTCTACTTCTTTTAATAGGGTACGGATCTTGTAGAAATCGAGTCGTATAACTGTGATATCAAAGGGAGCAAGTTTCTTTTCCATATCCTGGCCGGGATGTCGGGCATACCCTATTACAATATCAGGATTTAATTCGACAATTAACTCATAATTGGGCTCCCTCCAGCTACCAACTCTCGGCTTGTTCTTTAGCTTGGGCCAGAACAGGGGATTCTTGGCAATACCAGTGTTGACACCTACCACAAGATCTTCTGCCTTGAGGGCGCGGATTACCTCCAGGGCATCGGAGGTTAGGACTACCAGTTTTTTAACTGGCAGCCTTACCTCCACAAATCGCCCTGTAGCGTCTTTTATGCTGATGCTTTCCACTCTGTTTGCTTGAGCGATTAATCCTTCACCCAGAATAAGCAAACAAAAAAGGATTGTTGAAGCGCATGTTCTTATAACATATTTTTTCATCGAAACTCAAAAGGAGCAGGCAGCAGTCACCTTAAGCTATAATATGGAAGATAAATGTAGCATTCAGGATACAGCTGAGCACCACCTCCCAATCACTAAACATTTATAAATTAGTTCTTGGCTTTACTAACACAATAAATCCCTGCTATGAAAAAGATTATCCCTATTCCTGAGAGAAGGAGATAAGGGAATATGTCCGGCATCCTTCCGTAAGAAGCATCTCTTATTGCGTGAGATGCATGAGTTAGGGGTAAAAGATTTAATAATTTTTGAGTCCAAAAAGGCAAATTTTCAACAGAAAAAAAGGTTCCTCCAAGAAACGCCATGGGGGTTATAATAAAATTTGCAAGCAACGCCTGATCCCCATGAGATCTGACAAGCATTGCCGAACAGACAGCAACAGAGGCAAATACAAAACTGTTCAGGATTATGATTGACCAGAAGAACACGTTGTAGGAGAGGACTATGCCAAACAACCCGGAAATGATCAGAATAATGGTGGAAGAGAGCAACGCCCTCGTGATGCCGGCCAGTGCTTCACCAAGTACATAAGCGAGATTGGGGATAGGAGCCGATTGAAACTCATCAAAGATATGCCAGTAAAACCGGGCCACATTAATCTCAACACCGATCGCAAATGCCTGGATCATACTGGTCATTGCCACAAGTCCTGGAACCAAAAATTCCATATAAGAATGCCCATCTATAGTAACGTTGCGTCCCATACCCAACCCAAAGGCGACAAGATAAAGGAGGGGAGCAACCGACATGGATGCAGCCTGCCTGAAGAATTTCCGCCTCAAAATCAAGAGCTCCCTGTAATATACGGCAAACCAACCTCGTATCATTTATCCTTCACCTTTTTACCTATTAGCGAGACAAAGGCATCTTCTAGATTAACCCTTCTCAAAGTAAAGCTCCCTTTTCGACTTCCGATATGGTTATTTGCTTCATCCCTGTTTGTGAAATAAATCGTCTCGATATTATCATTCACCATATCATCCAGGGCCCACTTTCCTATTTTATCCATGAAGCTTTGCGGAGTGTCGATCTTCACGATCTTGCCCTCATTGAGAAAAGCGACTCGGTCCGCCAGGAACTCTGCTTCCTCGATATAATGGGTGGTCAAGAAGATAGTTGTCCCGCCTTGCTGGATTTTCTTGATCAAAGACCATATTTTCCGTCTTATGTTCGGGTCCAATCCCACAGTGGGTTCGTCAAGGAAAAGAATTTTAGGCCGATGCATCATGGCCCTTGCGGTTACCACCCGCCTTCTCATACCGCCGGAGAGATATTTTATGGGACTCTTTTTGCAGTCTCTCATCTCTATGTAATCCAGTAACTCATCGATCTTTTTCGTTCTCTCTTTTCTGGGCATATGAAAGAGCCTTCCATGGATATCTAAGTTTTCATAAACGGTGAGTTCATTATCAAGGTTTATCCTCTGGGTTACGAGCCCGCTTTGCAACTTCGCCTTTACCGGTTCTTTTTGAATATGAAAATTGTTTAAATATGCATCCCCCCGGAAGGCTCTGTTAGCCCTGTCAGAATATTTATGGTCGTTGTCTTACCGGAGCCGTTAGGACCGAGATAAGCAAATAACTCGCCTTGAAGAACGTGAAGGGTGACGCCCTTCAGCGCCTGAATATCTTTGTAATTTTTCTTGAGACCATCTATTCTTATCAATCTATAGCCTTTCAGAAAAGAATTTGGACACGGATGAACACAGGTTAACACGGATTTTAATATGTTATTACGATCTGTGCTAATCTATGTCCCCAAAAAGATTTTCTGAAAACCTATATTTTCCCTGACCGTTCGCCGCAGAGATCACAGAGATCGCAGAAAAACTATTCTTTTAAGATTAAAAATTGTAGTAAACCCCGAATAGGGCTGAGCGCCGGGCACCGGGATATCCCCGATACACCTCATAGCGGCGATCGAACGCATTTGGCATCTCGAAGTAAAAATTCAAATGTTCCCAGGTATAATCGACTTTCAGATCAAGTTTGTAGCGATCCTCGATTTTCCATCTGTTCATGCTATCGTCATATCGACTCCCATCATATATGTTCTTAAGCTGCAATACCAGGTTAGCAATCTGATAACGAACGTTAAACATTGCCTTATGCAGGGGTTTTTGGAACAGATAATTGCCTGTCTTGTCGTTTTTTGCCTCAAGATAGGTGTAGTACAGATCCAGCGTTAATCCTTTAATCGGCTTGTAAGTCACATTGATATCAAAACCTTTGGACGTAGCCGAATCGAGGTTTTGATACTGGGCCTTTCCGTAAAGCGGATGGTCATAAGGATAGCCTGAAAATCGATAATACTCTATCCTGTCCCGGATTCTTGTGTAAAACGGCACAATGCTGTAGTCCAGGTTACTTGCCACCCTCTGACTGAACTTGAGCTTGAGGTTATATATTTTTTCAAGGCTAAGATCTGGATTTGCCAGGCGTGATGCACTGGAGTAATATCTTTGCTCAAAGGTCGGCAGTGTTGTTCCCCGATCAGCTAAAAAAGAGATGTAAAAGGGATCACGCCGATAATCAATATTGAACTGTGGGTTGTACTGGACAGGAAAATCGCTGTAAAGATTTGACTTGATACCAATAGAGATGTTCAGTGGAATAGCTGTGATATCAAATCCCTTGCAGATGACCAGGCTCCCTATTGATTCTTCCTTTTTGCCATACTGATTGGAATCAATCTTTCGGTGCTCTGCGTTAGCTCCCAGTGTGATATCTGGGATACCCTTCAAGTTCCCGTGCCAGTTTAACTCCTGGCCAAATACAAGGCTGTCAAGCTCATTGTCAATATTGTAAGGTGGATTTATTACCTCGTCGTGAAACCTGTTGCCATAAGTGCGGCTCTTAAATGAAGAATTAGTGAGGATAACCGAACTTCCCCATTCAGTCGTATCAGAACGTGATTCAGGGGTGAGGCGATACTCCTTTCCGGGGTTTCCCTTTTCCCTGTTACTGTACATCCCCGAGATCGTTCCCTTAAGCGTTGAGAAAAGAGGGAAGTCCATATTTCCTTTGACCACGCTTTTTTGGTCATCGCGGTTCTTTCGATCCCCTTCTGAATCCTCGTAGAGTGCATTGATAAAGAAACCAATGCGGTTCCACTCTGTTCCCAGATTAATTTCCCCTTTTTTTAGAAAATCATAACGGTCTATTTCCTCACCCGGGCTGTAGGAAGGTTGGGTGGTCAGCATTCCATAAGCAAGATCAATCTTGTTGGCGTATTTTTTCTTACCCTGTTTAGATGTAATCACTATCACCCCACCTGCGGTATTTCCGCCGTAGACAGCAGCTTCTGCCCCTTGGATCACACGTACCTCTTTTATGCTCTGAATGGGTATCCCTCCCAGATAGACCTTGCCTGATGCCGGATTAAACAAAGGCCGTCCGTCCATTATTACTGCAACCGATTTAGAAGAACTCCCTTGAATATTCACTGATGTTTCAGAGGCGCTTACACCGGGGATCAGGTTGAGGAGCTCGACCAGCGTTCGCACGTTGTATGCCTCCATATCCTGATCGGTAAACACCTTTGCTGTTGACATACTTTTTTCATTCTCTGTTGTTCTATTTGTCTCTGTCACAGTGAGGCTCTTGGCCTCACACTTACAATGGCAGAAGCTGATCAAAGCAAAAAAAACACTTAAGCTCCAACACAAGATTAACGGCCTCACAGCTTTTTATCGTATCCCTTCCAGTTTTTTTCTTACCTCATTCGTCATCTCTCCCCAGTTCTCCACATCTTCAGATGTCAGGATATCCACTGAACCGCCCTGGAAGTCTCCTTCAACATCTCCCATTTTTTCTTCTATCCAGCCTTCAACCTCCAGGTACTGTTCCTTGAGACCTTCCAGTACCTGCGGGTCTGCCTGCCAGAGACCTCTGCTTTCGGCCTCAAGCAGCCGACGACCGATCTCCTCCAGTGCCCAGGGATTATTCTCTTCAAAGAACTTGCGGTTTTCCTCGTTCAAAACAAAGGTTCTGGCGATATCGTCGAATATCCAGTCGTCAACCTCCCGGGTGGTCGCCTCCCAGCCGTAGACCCGGCCGACCCGTTTTGAAATATCCCCGGCCCCTTTATAACCGTGGCGCTTCATCCCTTCGATCCATTTGGGATTTAGAAGTTTGGTACGAACAACTCGCCTTACTTCATCGGCCATATCTCTTACTTCCACATGTTCTGGCTCGCGGGTATCACCATAGTAGGTTTTTACCTCCCTGCCAGAGATGCTTCTCGCTGCGGCCGTCATCCCCCCGTGGGCACCAAAATAGCAACAACACCCAAAAAGATCGTATTCGTCCGAAACGACCTTGTTATAGGTGACATCGACCGTTTTTAAGTTGCTGGCCAATTGGCCGTGTTTTTCCTCGCCAAACACCCCTTTACCATACGCATAGCCGTTCCAGTAGACAAAGATATCGGACAGGTCCTTTTCGTCCTTCCATGCTGAGGCATAGACCGCAAGCTGGGTGCCGGCCTGGTATGTGCCCGGCTTTGAGGCAAACAAGCGGAACGTGGCATCACGCCAGGCCTTTTCTGATGCCGGATTCTTACCTGAATCTTCAATTTGGGCCAGCGTATGTTTTCTGACAAAGTTCATATCATCCGGTTCGTCCAGAGAGGCCACGGTCTGAACCGCCTCGTCAATAATTTCAATACAGTTCGGGAAGTTGTCCCTGGTGATGCCGGAGACCCGGATCGTCACGTCGATCCGAGGCCTGCTGAGTTCCTCTAACGGAATAACCTCAAACCCCTTTAATCTTCCATTTGAAAGCCAGACCGGTCTGACCCCCAAAAGGTACATGATCTGGGCCATCCCCTCACCATCAGCCCACATGATATCAGAGCACATCCAGTAAATGGCCACATTTTCAGGAGTGTTTTTCTCCTCTTTTTCATGCTTTTCGATTACCGTTGCGGCCAGCTTTTTTCCCACCTCCCAGGCAGCCTTAGTCGGCACGCGGTGTGGGTCAAGAGAGTAGAAATTTCTCCCGGTAGGGAGAATATCATCCCTGCCTCTTGTGATCAGGCCCGAAGGGCCGGCCGGAATATATTTTGCTTCAAAACCTGAAAGCAAGGCCTCAACCTCCTTTGAGGCATTCAGCCTGGTATCCAGATCCCGAATTTTGTCTTTAATCGGATCGATTTTCTCCAGCTGACTCTCATCCCTCAATAATCCGCCCAGAATATCTTTCAGGACCCGGCCGGAATCGTTATCACCGCCTGAAAGAACCTGCCTGATAAATCGTTTGCCCAGCAAATCGATCTCTTCCAGCAGTTCACCGTGACTTTTACTGTAAAAAGAGGAATACGCTCCGCGGTCTATCAGAAGATCGCCAAGCTCAATACCCATAAGCCTGCAGATAAGCTTGCGGAGAGAGACTTCTTCTCCTGCATCATAAGCAAGGATGGAGTTGATAAAATCGACGCGCCTGTCCCCTTCCGGCAGCTCGCCGAAGATGTGCATCCCATCCTGTATTTTGGTGTTTCTTGTCAGAGAGAGCACATCGTGCGCGGCCCTGGCCTTTTCCTCAAAGGGGGCATCCGGCAGGAGCTTTGCCCCTTCCAGAAGGTTGGTTTTTTGCAAGGAATCGTCGATCAGATGCTCCAAGGCATGGCCGCGGCCTTTATCAATATTTTTTACCTGCTCATATTCACCCAGGAATCGATCGAGTTCCTCCAGGTCCTCATAAAGACCGCCCTGGGTCATCACGGTCTGCATGTGATCAACAAGCGTCGCATAACTGCGTCGCTTGGCGATTGTTCCTTCAGGCGGGTTATCTGCATTATAGATATAGAGGTGGGGCAGATATCCAATAGTTATATCGGGGAAACAGGATTCGGAAAGAGCGGTCGATTTACCGGGCAAAAACTCAAGGTTGCCATGTGTTCCTATATGAACAATGGCATCAGCTCCCCAGGTATCCTGTAGATAACGATAGGTAGCTACGTACTGATGAGGCGGCGGCACATCAGGATCATGAAGAATTTTGCATACCCGGCCGTCGCATCTCGGCCCTGCACAGCCTCGTTTCGGCTGGACGCAGACCACTGCATTACCGTATTCAACCCCTGTAACCAGAATTTTGCCATTATATACCATGGCGGCGGGGACGCCGTTTACCTCTTCTCCCGGGGGATACCCCCATGCCCCTGACATCCTGTCTCTTACTTTTTCCGGAAACATGTCGAACCATTTTTTATACTCATCAACCGAAACATGTGCTAAGACGCCTCCTTTTTTGACGATTTCATCCACAGTAGTCCACCTGAATTCAGAAATGGCCTTTCTCTCCATAATAGTATCGATAAGTTCCTTGCCGTTTTCAGGAGGATCAACCGCATATCCCGCCTCTTTCATCCGGCCCATTATCCTGGCAGCGCTCTCGAGGGTGTCAAGATGCGCACCGCCGCCGACCGTAGCCTCAACCGAGGCGCAAGGATTGTTGTGCAGGATAAAGGCAACCTTTCGCTCTGCCGGAGGTTTCTTCTTTAACTGCACCCATTTTGCAACCCGCCGGGCATCCTTGCGGCACCTCTCATCTATCGGCATCCGGAGTTGAAGCCCGTCTCCGGCGTTACTCACGCCCCCGACAATAAAGGGCTCGATTACACCTTCAAACTCAGGCATGGCAATCGACCAGCCAACACCGCTTCCAAGCCCATCAGGAGATTCCTCCCATTCGTCTATGGTCTTGTAGTATGAAGTGACAGGAGAAAAGACCGGCACGCCAAGCTTTTTTAAGATTTCTACACCATCCCTTGCCACTTCTTTATTGTCGCGACCTTTTTCACGGCTGCTTTCAAGGAAAAAATTCTGTAGCTTTATCATTGCATCAATGCGCGGTGTCCCGTCCGAACGTAAAAAAGTCTCACAAACCACTTCTCCGCTTCCTTTGCACCCACGCTCCTTGTCCTTGACTGAATATGAAAAAACCGGGATAACATCCAGGCCGAGTCTTTCCAGTTCACGAATAAGAAGATTCTCGACCTCTAGATTTTCGTTTACCCATTGATGCCTGGTAAAAAGTATCCCAACCGTTGACTCTTGACCTCCGACCTCCGACTTTCTGTATCCCTCATACCACTCAAGATATTCATCCACAGTGGCAAAATATCTAACCGGCGCTTCCGGATGATACAAGCCTTCCCAGGGAACCGGCTTTGGTTTTTCTACCTCAATGTCAAGTCCACCGACCTCACGCGCGATATAGCGGAGCATACGGGTGAAGTTCTCCTCACCATTTATGACAATGTATGATTGTGCTGCCGCCACTATCTCTGGTTGGACTGTGGAGAGAGTCCAGTAAGAAGGATCATGTCCGCAACAGATAATAGGGATATTTTTGCCCAATTCTCTCAATCTATCTTCAATAATCTCCCAGAACCTTTCGGATGAGCGGTAAAGAAAAATGATATCCGCACTGGCAGCCCCTGCAAGCGCTGCATCAAGCTTTTCCGGTTTCTGTTCAAGCGCCCTTGAGGAATAGGCCGAGACCTCCACAATCTCAGCCACATTCTTGGCCGCACGAAGCAGCATGTTGGCATAAGAGCTCCACATAATTGAGACTATCTTCATAACGATACCTCTTTGGTCCGAAAATAAACTTGATGGCTTCGTAGAAAGTCAAAAAGCGTGTCACTCCCGCGAAAGCGGGAGTCCATAAAAGTTTGAAATAACTGAATTCCTGCTTTCGCAGGAATGACGTTTAAGGGGTATATTGGACTTTTTAGGATACTATCAAACTTACCATTTTCATCCTTCGTAGTGCCCTAAGGGGCATGAAGGTTTGATTAATCAGAATAAACCCCTGCTTCTGGTAGCTGTGTCACAGAAACATTGTATATCCTGTTATAGTAATTATAGAAAAGTGCCTTGAAGTGAGCTAAAATGCCTAAAGTTGCTATCAATACCTCAATTCCATCCACGAATTACGTTTATTCCCGCAGATTATCGAAAAACAGTTCTATGTAATCTGCGGAGCCTCAATTCCTTAATTCCTAACCACCCAAAGTTGATAGGCTTACATAGTAACTTTAGCGCCCTTTAGGCACTTCACTGGGGGTATACATATATCCCCTGATACTTAATTCCTTGAAATCTTTCCAAATATTCCCCATGAAGCTCTTCCGGATCAAAATCCCTTAACATATCAGGATAAAACCATTTTGCCATGTAACTTATCCCGACAATTACCCTTGGACCTGCCCAGATATCAGAACTAAGCACATACACCTTGCCATCCCGTACAGACCGAATGTTATCCCATGCCGGGCGGGCCATGATCTTGTTTCTAACACCTTTCAGGAGACTAGAATCGATCATAGCATAGCAGTTGCTGAAAGAGACTGCCTTGATAATAACATGGGGATTTTTCGCCAAAACCCACTCAGGTGTTATCTGCGGATAAGGTATAGAGAAATTAGAGGCTATATTACGGCCACCCGCCATGATGCACATCTCGTGGCCCCCTGAGCCGGGTCCCGTGGTATGGTATTGGGTGTAACTCTCAACGTACACATCGGGTCGATGGTTCACATGCTTTAGTTCTTCCTGAATCAAGTTCAGTTTTTCTCGGTACCAGGTCGTGAGTTCTTTGGCTTCTTTTTCCCTGTTCAGAATGCGGCCAAAGATTTTTACCTCTTTTTCAAGAGTACAGATCCTGTAGAAATCGAGGCGTATCACCTTGATGCCAAAAGGGGTAAGTTTTTTTTCCAGCTCTGGGCCAGGCCAGCGACCATAACATATCACCAAATCGGGCTTGAGCTCGGCTATTAGTTCATGATTGACTTCAGACCACCTACCCACCACAGGCCTGTCTTTTAATTCGGGCCAGAACAAAGGCTCCTTTGGAATGCCATCACTTATCCCGACCACAAGGTCTTTTGCTCCGAGTGCTCGTACCATTTCCAGGGCATCGGATGGTAGGACAACTATCCTTTTGACCGGCAGTCTTATCTCCACATATCTTCCTGTAGCATCCTTTATGCGGATACTTTCCTCTCTGGTTGCTTGAGCGATTAATCCTTCGCCCCAAACAAACAAAAAAAAGAGGAGCACAGAAGCACACGTTATGATGGCATATTTTTTCATAAAACCTGTCCATTGTATGTTGACCGAGGTCCGTTGTTGTTGCGTGCTGCATGTTGAGCGTTTTTCGTTGTGAGCTAACTCGAAACCCGGAACACACAACTCGCAACATGAGCCCATATCAATTCAATTGAAAAAAAGAGCAAAAAACGACGGTCAACTGACAACTAATACCGGAGAGTCAATTCACAGAAATAAGTCCGTCCTTCTGGCATGTAGTATTCAAAATATTCTTCGTCGAAGATATTATCCACAGAGAGCGATATATCGGCCCATTTATATGGCATGAAGGTTATCTTGCTATCTACATAAAACGCCGGCTCATAGGTTTTGTAAACCCCTTCTGCTGTATCCTTGTTGTCTGAATCGTTATATATCTTGCTAAAATAGCGGCCAACGAGGCTCCCCTTGAACCACTTGTGTTCTGCATCAAGGCCTATATTGTAAGTTGTTCTGGGAATGCCAGTCACGTTTTTGTCTTCTGTCGTGGGATCAAGGGGATTCTCCGTGATCTTGGCGCTGATATAGGTTAAATTGCCCCAGGCCTTTAGCCATCTGGTAATTTCCTGAGAGGCCTCAAATTCCAATCCATAAGTACGTGCCTTACCGGCATTCATGCGTGTTTTGGTTTTGGCTGTGTTATCAATTTTATAGTAGATCAAGTCTTTAATATCATTTCGAAATCCTGTAAGGGATAGCTTGGTCTTTCTGTCAAACAGATATTGATCCACTCCCGCCTCATAGGTCCAGACCGTTTCGGGATTCAGACTTGGATTGCTCCGGTATTCCCATCCCCAGGATGTCCAGGTTCGATAAAGTTCATATAGATTGGGGGCTCGAAAGGCATGACCAACAGAGCCTTTTAATGTTGTATCAGGGAGAGCCTTCCAGACTACAGCTGCCTTAGGACTGAATTCGGAATCCGTATTGCTATCATACGTGGTTTCAGAGCCAGGGACCCCGGAGGCCCCATCTGAAACCTTCCATGCATCATAACGGCCCCCTAAATAAAATGTAAGCTTTTTGATAATTTTCCATTCATCCTGAAAGAATATAGCCCAGATCCTATCCTCTCCACCCGAATAAAAAGTGCTGTCACTTTTGCCCTCATAACTTCTATAGTAGGGAATATCATAATCGTTGGTATCTGAGTCATCTGTTCGATAAGAAAGGCCAATCGTTAAAAGATGATCCTCTCCTATAGGCATATCTGCCCTAAGTTCCGAGAACCAGGCCTCAGTTTCAGTCAATTTAAGACTACCAGGTGAATCATAATATGTTTTTGTTGAACCACCAGTCTCAAGGGTATAGCGGTCATCTGTTCTTACCGTTCCCAGTTGAGCATTGAGCTGCATCGATCCAAAGGAACCTTTAAGGGCAACTGTGTATATATCGGTTTCATTTCTTCCAATACCTGTATAACTTATGAAATGATTTGGTTTAAAATCTGCTTTTTTACCTGGCCCTGCTATGGCAGACCCTGTAAATGTGGCTATATAGGTATTAGGTGGGCCATAGTCATACTCGTGACGTCCTGATACGGCTGTAAAGGAAAGGCTTCCTATATCAGAAAAATCAAGGGTTGCCTTGGCATTGATGTTACGTTTCTCAGCTGAATTGTCACCTTTATCGCCCACAACCCACTTTGTTGGTTCGCCGTACTTGTCATTCATTGGATAGCCACCAGATTCGGTTCCAGTGCCTGACTTTATCGTCCTTTGTACAGGTGCAGTCGGATAGCCATCGGTTGATTCCCCCTCATAACCTATACGCAGACTGAGTTTATCCGAAAAGCGATCTCCAACACTGACCCGGTAATGACGAGTATTATCAGTGCCATATCCTCCAGTGGCGCTGGCCTCCAACTTTTCAGGGGTTTTGGTAATGATATTAATTACCCCACCCATTGCATTACCGCCGAAAAGGGCCGATGCCGCGCCCCTGATGACCTCTATCCTTTCGATATTATCTACCGGCAACATTCCCCATTCCAATCCGCCGGTATAGGCGTCATTTAAAGGCTGACCGTCCAAAAGGATTAATGTATACTGATCACCTTTGAAGCCCCTTAGTCTTACAGAGCTTGTGCTATCCATCAATCCCTTGTTTCGTTTAGTAAAGACACCTTTGAGTTCTGAAAGGGCCTCATCCACTGTCTTGATATTACGCCGCTCAATTTCCTCCTTGGAGATAATAGTCACACTGCCAGGAGCATCTTCAACCTTTTTTTCTGTTTTAGTTGCTGTCACAACTATCTCTTCCAGTTTAATGACTCCTGTCTCCTTCTCCTCTGCCCAGCTCACCTGGGATAAAAACAGAGCAATCATTCCTATCAAAATAACAACAAATCGTAAACCTTTCATCACATACCTCCTATAACTTTAGTAAATGGCTAGATTATTTATCCCCTAGAGGTCGCCAGACAAAATAATCATGTTTGACGTGAAAAGGCTTCAGTGGTATATAAGATTTGAAGCATCCTCTCAAGGGGTCTTCACCGGGAAGGCAGCCGGAAAAACCATGGCTTGGTTAAGGCTGCCTTCCCGCAAAATTGATTATGCCTACTTTGTTAGATATCTTCCCATCACCACCTCCCTTCACTCAAACAAAAAGGCCACGACGGCACTTCCCATTCAGGGAGTATGGACCTTCATGGCCTTTTTCGAATCAGTCTTTTCCGCTCGAAGCGGAGCTTGCTATTTTTATGGCCCCCTCTACGTAAGGGGCCTTGGTACCTCTCGTAATTTAGAGCCTATATGAACGGCTTCTGCCGCTCCTATCAAGTAAGTCTTATTACTTCAGAAACTCCGCCAAGTCAAGAGTTTTTTTGAGTAACCGTATTCCTCCAAATGATCCTCATTGTGTTTTTTCCGTGGCTTTTTCGGTAATATCCATGACAAGCTCTCCTTTCTTGTTGTTTCCCTTTTTTCTCATTATACAGTTCAACACACATAATCCCCCTTAATCTTCTTAAAGCAAGGAATGCAGTATAGTTCACCATTTTGCTCAATCAGCCTCCCTTCTATAACCGGCTCACCACAACATGAACATCTGTGATACACCCTGGCCAGCTCAACAGGGGTCTCATTCCACTCAATCTCTTTTACCTCAAACAACTTTTCTGGAGATAGGCTTGAAAGGTAAGTTATTTTCTTAGTTAGTTTCCATCCCTAAATTCCCTCTCCTTTGAGGCCTGCCTGCTGCAAGCAGGGAGAGGGGTATAGAGTTTATGTGAAAAAATCTGGTGTCACATCTTGCATAGTGAATAAAATAGTTGATCTTGATCTGCATTTCTTATAAATTTATCCTCATGGGGAG
>Ga0190359_1000626_pt1 | contig 23480 bp, 19 predicted proteins | sample 48721823_MG_FD_161269 | JGI IMG/M metagenome (GOLD analysis project Ga0190359, IMG submission 161269) | Hydrothermal vent microbial mat bacterial communities from Southern Trench, Guaymas Basin, Mexico - 4872-18-2-3_MG | ecosystem: Environmental > Aquatic > Marine > Hydrothermal vents >... | reverse complement strand
ATCCCTCCTAAATGCTCAATATTTACTATGTAAGCTTCCCAAGCTAATTTTAACATAAAAGGCTTGCAACAATATTTTGCGGGCTTTCCCGCATTTTTTTAACTGCGGTCCTGCTGTATTGGATTTAAATGCGGTTATTTCAGGGAGGGTTAAGGTAAAATATAAATATGATCGAAATACTGAAAGATGGTGAGGGCATGATAGGAATTTTATGTGACTCCGGCTCGGATCTTCCACCAGAATTAGCGAAAATAGATGAAATTGAGATAGTACCGTTAAAGTTGATCATGGGAGAGAAGGAATACCGAGAAACCGAAATTAGTGAAAAAGAAATCGTAGAATTTATGAAAACCGGAATCCCGAGAACCTCTTTGCCTTCTTATGAAGATGTAAAGCTGGGATTTGAGAGGCTCATCAACAGAGGTTATAAAGAAATCATAGTTATCAATATCTCAGGAAAGCTCAGCGGTACTCACAATCTTTTCAAGCTTGTAGGTGCCCAGATATTAGAGGAAATTCCCGATCTGAGAATCGAATATGTGGATTCAATGACACTATCCGGTGGCATAGCGCTACTTGTGGAACTAGCGGTGGAAATGATTGAATCTGGCATGGATATCAGGGGAATCGTCTTTCAATTGAGAAAAAGCGCCATGGAGAAGCTCAAAATATTTCTTATAGTGCCGACCTTGAGATTTTTGAGGGCTGGTGGAAGAATAAGCAAAGTTAGTGCGAGCATTGGTGAAGCTCTGAATTTCAAGCCGATCATAACCATGAACCAGGAAGGCGACCTTGTTGCCATAGCAAAAGCCAGGGGTATGAAAAGAGCAGTGGTAAAGCTCATCCAAAAGCTCGAAGAGGAAACGAAAGGGAAAAAGCTCAGGGCAGCAGCCGTTTATCATTCTGGTAGCGATAAAGAAACACTTGAATATGCCAAAAAACTCAAAGAGAAATTATTGCTTCTGGGTGCTCCAAAGATAATGGAAAGAAATATCTCCTCTGTGCTGCTCGTTCACGCAGGCAGTGGGCTTGTAGGCGCTGGCGTTCTTTTCATGTAGATATTTATACATTATCCTAAGACCTGCCATGGAAAGCGAATATGAAGTGATAAAGTAAGCATGTATGATTCTATACCGAAAAACAGCGACCTCACAATTGAAAGCTTCATGGAAAAGACTATAAAAGATTCCTGAAAATGTTTGGCTTTGAAGAATTTTCTAATCTTCTATACTATTTTCTTTGATAAGCTTTGAGTATTCTTCGGCACTTTTCCTTGGTTCTAAACTCAGGTCTTGAAAGTTGGTTTCATAAAGTCCGAATTTCATGGAATAGCCTTCTTTCCATTCAAAATTATCCATGAGAGACCAATACATATATCCCACAACCCGGGCACCTTTTTCAATAGCCTGATGCAAGCTTTTCAAAGCTGTTTTGATATATCGCCATCGTTTTTCATCTGTGGCGTCGGCAATCCCGTTTTCAGTTACGATAATGGGTAATTTGTACCTTCTGTAATATTTTAAAACCACTTCACCAAGCCCTTCCGGATAAAATTCGTAGCCCATATCTGTTTTCTCCGTTACTGGTTCTGGAAACTCTGGTTCAGGGCTTGCATTCTTGACAAAGATGCGGGTGTAGTAATTGACGCCGACAAAATCGAGATTCCCTCTTATTCTTTCAGCGCTCTCACCTTTACCAAGAGGTTTTAACAATCTTCCTTTTATAATGGAATCGATAAAGGCGTTGTTGTATATATGATCAAGCCTTGATGCTATTATCCTGTCAAAAAGGTTGTATTTGCGTGCGGGTTTGAAAGGCATAAAGTTATATGCAATTCCCACCATTGAAGCGGGATACTTTTCCTTTATGATGCCATAGGCTATATTGTGAGCGAAGATGAAATTTGAAAGAACCTGCATGGCTCTTCCCATATCTTTTATCTCTGGTGGCCATTCTCCTTTGAAATAAGACTGAATCGAATAAACATTGGGTTCATTCACTGTTATCCAGATGGGAACAAAGCTTCCCAAGGAAGAGATGACTTTTTCCACATACCTCTTGAAATACCTCAAGTTTTCCCTGTTTTCCCAGCCTCCAAGTTCTGAAAACCACAGCGGATTCACAAAATGGTGAAGAGTTACTATTGGTTTTATACCCTCTTCCACAAGTCTTATAGTGAAGTTACGGTATCTGGAGAGAGATTCATCATCAAATTTATTTATTCGAGGTTCAACCCTAGCCCATTCTATTGAATACCTATATGCTTTAACTCCGAGCTCTTTAAGAGCTTTAATATCTCTTTCGAGATTATCCCAGCTACCGCAAGCTATTTCAGAAGTATCGTTGTTTCTAACCTTTCCGAGCTTTTCCCAGGCATACCAATCTGAAAAGAAGTTTTTTCCTTCTATCTGATGCCCAGCAGTGGCAACTCCCCAGAGGAATCCCGATGGAAATACTCGCACACAACCACCCCCACATAATTTTAGCATGTGAGGAGCATGAAACCGAAATGATAAGACTGCAAGGCTTTAACTCAAATCATTCTTCATGAATTTCCTTACCATAGGCGGTTATTGGGAGCGTTTCTACCCATTTCCAATAATATCCTGCCTGATCGTTCCAGTCAGATCCCGGGGATTCATCCCATCCTAAGGGTTTCACTACAACGAGTTTCGAATCAGAAGCGCCATCAGGGGTAACAATATAGTAAAAAGGAAGGAATTCATGATCATAATTGCCTTCAACACCCGTAGTGCTGATCACGCTCAGCTTGATGCTGAAAGGCTCATCAGGAGGAACAACGACAATTTCCAGTTTCTTGTTTTCTTCTGTAAGGCTGGAAGATTTGACAATTCCAGGTGAGGCATCAATCGTGTAAGTTGCTATGGCCGTGTGAAATTCGTATGATAGCGTTTCCGTTGAACCGTATGAGATGTATGCTTCTGGCTCCTTTTTCATCAGGGTTATTTCACCAGAAATTTCAACGCCTGCCGAGTGAATATTCACAAGAAAAAGTCCAGATGGGTGGTCGTTGTAAAATCTTGAATCAGGGTGTGTGTTTGGTGTGAAAGCCGTATTATTGCTGGTGCCTGGAAATGGGTCTCCTGCCGATCCCCGGTCATTATGAGGAGGAGTGTAAAAATCCAGAGCGTTGTCATCATCGGCTTCCTCAACATCGACTTTTCTGTGGGAATCATTAGCTTGATTTGCCATTTCATCCACGTGATATACGATAAGCCCCTCACCTGGCAACGCCGTGTCATAACCGATTTTTCTGCGGTTTTCCATGAGGAAATATTCAACACCTTCTCTTGAGAGGTTGTCAAAGGTATAGATGACTCGGTTGATTTCAACGGGTTTGAAGGTATATGTTCCGATATAACCATTGAGATTGGTCTCTGATACCCAGCCCAGTTTCAAAAGGCTCCATCCAGAAAAATGAGCAGGGCTATCTCCGGGCCTTGATATTCCATTCCATGAACCTGTCCCCATTATTCCCCAATTACCAATGCCATCAGAGCTGTAATCAGTATCGTAAAGATCAATGAGTCCAAAAACATGGCCAAGTTCGTGGCAAACCACGCCGATGGTGTTGAGATCATCAAAAAGTGTTTCAGGTTGGATGGTGTATCTGGAAGCTGTGACACCATCATCAGTTGAAGTGGGGGCGTAAAATTGATGCGACCAGATATCCGTTGGATTGCCGGAGGCTTCCTCGCCATTTCCCTGATGCACCACTATAACAGCGTCCACGGAACTGTTCCCATCATTGTCGAACTCGGAATAATCCAGATAGGGGTCAGCTGCATTGATAGCCTCACTAACCAGCTCCTGAGGGTGTTCATCATAACCGCCAATGCCATTTTCCCCATAGTAATCGTGGGTTTTAGAGGCTGTAAACCAGCCAACGACAGTGAACTGGAGTTCCACCAAACCCCCTGAGACTTCAAGGTAGTAATCTTTGACTGAATAACCCGTTCCATTGAACAATTCATCAAAATCAGCGGGTTCAAAAGAAGTCGCGGTATCCGAAAAATTAATTAATATCACGGGAAATTTCACGGTTCCTAAAATGGGGGCACTTCTTTCGTACGCTTCAGGGCGGGTTGCCGATGTCAGATATACTTCAATTTTTGACTTCTGAGTAAGGGGAGGCTTTGCTTTTCCGGGTTTCAACCCCAGCGGGACGAGTTTGGTTCCTTCAATGTTGGCAAACTCCCACCAGCCTGTTTCGGGATTCTTGACAATGGGTTGCCCATCATACAGCATCAAGTGGGCATGTTCGTCGCCAATCTGCCTTGCATATATAGTGCTGCCATCGGGTTGGGAGAGGATAATGTTTCCAGGATATGCGGGGACAGAAAAGCCAAGAATCGAGAATGCGATTATCAGGAAAATCAGCACTTTTTTCACATCATTCACCACCCTTTAGAATGGCGAGTTTATCAAGAAAATCTATATCAGAAATAAAAGATTTGAAATCCTCGAAGTGTGGATTGTTTGAAATAAGGGAGACCAAAGCGAGTACTTTCAACAATTCTTCTTTGCTCAAAGCATCGGGCAGGTAATTAACAAGCGTATCATCTGAGGTTGAAAGAAGAAAAAGCCCACTGTCAATCGCGCTGTTAAATTCGCCCAATTGCGTTTTTGTGAGCGCAAGCCCTGAAAGTATTTCTTTTTTGGCAGGGTAGCTTTCCCTGGCTTGTAAGAAGTAAAAATCTGCGAGCGTGAAGTTATGTTCCAGATAGTAGCACCAACCCAGTCCCTCACTGGCAAGGGCTTTTTTCATGGGATTATAGGAAAAATCGGCAACATGGCTGAAGTCCTCTTTAGCCAGGCTGACTTCTCCGGATCTTAAATGTTCAAAGCCCGTCTGAATCCTGTCGGGAATTGAAGGAACGCATGACTGTAAAAAAAATCCTATAAAAAATAGTAAAATAATTCTACCGAAATACTTTTTTTTCATAAAAGCACCTCCCCACTCGTATTGTACTTCATGGAACCGGAAATCATTAGTGAATTGTGAGGGATAATCATGATACAGGTGGTTGGAAACATAAATTTTGATATTACGGCGATGTTAGACAAAACCCGCAATATCGAAGAAAACAGGGTTCTCGAATTGGATCCGGGAATAGGCGGAACGGCTTCCAACACCGCTATTCAGCTTGCAAAACTGGGGCGAGAAGTATTCCTCAACGGAGCACTTGGGAACGACATTTTCGGTCAGTGGTTGTTGAAAGAGCTCAAAAAAAGAGGTATCAACGTGGAATATGTTAAGGTTACCGATGGCGAGAGAACAGGATTTTGTTTTGTAACAGTCAATGGTGACGGACATCGCTTTTTGTTTACCTATCGTGGAATTAACGAAAAAGTCTTTCCCAAAATTGCTGCTCCAGAAGAAACCACTTTTCTCCATTTGGCTGGCATAAGCATAGCACAAGCCGAGAAAATCTTGAATAATCTAAGCTGTGACATTCCTATTATTAGCTACGCTCCCGGTGGTATCGTTAGCTTTGAAAATCCGGAAGGCTTGGTGAAATTGTCAAAATATTTTACTTATTTGATTTTCAACGAGAAAGAATGGGAAGCAGTTAAAAAAGTTGGCAACATCAAGTCAAAACATATTGTGGTTACAAAGGGCGCAAAGGGTGTAGAAGTTTTGCCTGAAGGTTTTTTTGTTCCTGCTTATTTGACGAAAGTTGTAGATACGACTGGTGCAGGAGATGCTTTCAATGCAGGTTTTATTCATGTGATTTCTTCTGGAGGAAATCTCAAAGAAGCGCTTCGATTTGGTAATGCACTGGGAGCATTGAACGTTCAATACAAAGGTGCCACAGGAGAATATGGGTTGTACGAGATTGAAAAATTCATCTGTACAAGAGAACCGACATTGAAGAAGTATATATGATGGGGGGGAACATCCCCCCCGTATTATAAAGCTAATAATTTTCCACGAAAAGTTCAAAGTAACTTTGTGGGTGCTTGCATGCAGGGCACTTTTCAGGTGCTTCGTAAGCTTCAAGGATGTAACCACAATTTCTGCACTTCCACAATACTTTTTCAGGCTTCTTGAAAACATGTCCCTTTTCCACGTTTTCCGCGAGTTTTAGATAACGTTCTTCATGCTTTTTTTCGACTTTCGCTACCTGCCTGAATGTTTCGGCAATATCTTTAAAGCCTTCTTCTTCAGCAACATCAGCAAATGCTGGATAAAGTTCTGACCATTCTTCATTTTCACCTGCTGCGGCAGCTTTGAGATTTTCAAGAGTTGAACGATATTCTACCGGATAATCCGCATCTACATGAATGGTCGCTGGCAATTTTTCGGTTTTTTCAGCTATGTGCTTATAAAAAAGCTTGGCATGTTCTTTTTCGTTTTCAGCAGTTTCCTGAAAGAGTGAAGAAATTTGCTCAAATCCTTCTTTCCTGGCTACTGAGGCAAAGAAAGTATAACGATTTCTCGCCTGAGACTCACCTGCAAAGGCCTTCATTAGATTTTCAAGTGTTTTTGTTCCATCGAGCTTGTTCATAGATTCACCCCCCGTAATTATTTAGAATCGTTATAATTAAACCACAAATCAGGTTAAATTAATCAGTGCATTTAGTCCTCTTTCAATTGAAAAAAATGCATCAACAATCATGGGATCAAACTTCTTGCCTCTTTCCATGTTTATTATCTTAAGAATTTTATCTCTTTCTAAAGCCTTTCTGTGAGGCCTTTTAACTCTCATGGAAGCATAACTGTCAGCAACGCTTACAATCCTTGCGGAAAATGGTATGTCTGTGCCAGATAGTCCGTGAGGATAGCCACTTCCATCGAAGGCTTCATGATGATGTTCAATGATTTCAGCACATAAATTGAAAAAAGCCGAACCTGTCTCAAGAAAGCCTTCTATAATTTTCACTCCTTTTGTGGTGTGTTCCTTCACTTTCTGGTATTCTTCATCAGAGAGTTTGCTCGGTTTTTTCAACAATTCCGACGGAATTTCCAGATTCCCTATGTCATGAAGTAACGAGGCTTCACGAATATCTTTAATAAAGTCCTTCGTGATTTTATAGGAATGATTTTCACGTAATGCCACGGCTACCATTGCTGAGGCATCAGAGATTATTTGCAAATGCTGTTTTGCTTCTGGAAGCATATTTTCGGCATATTTTGCAAGAATATTGGTCATTGCAGTTCGGTCTCTGGCAATATATGTGCACTTGTTTTTCAAAGGAGTTAAATCGAAGGCATGACAAAAGACATGACTCAAAACCCGATCGTTAAAAACCGGGATCATGGTAACACAAAAATATCCAGTAGTATTTGCTCCAGTGAGAAGCAGCTCTTCACGTACAGTTTCACCCCTTTTAAGAAGGAACTGGAAAAGCCTTAAAAGTTCTTTTGATGTTCTTCTTTCGATTATATCTTCCAGTACCTTTCCATTAACCTGTTCGCGGGTTCTTCTGAAAAACCTCAAAAAATGCACATTCGCAAATAGTATTTCACCTTTGGCATTCGTTATCCAGAAAGGATTTGGAATGTCACCAAAATTATCTGGCGTAAAAGCAGGTATATTTAACATTTTATGTTTATTGTCCATCTGTATCACCCTTTCTTCCAAAAATGCGCGATTTATCTAATCCAAAGGTTTCTTTTTCTACGTTTCCCAGGGGTTCAATGTGGACGTGTACATCATACACCTTGGGTACGTTTTGCTTGATATTTTTTTCAACAGTCTTTGACAATTCGTGTGCTTCATTGACTGTAATATCACCTTTTACCTCCATATCCAATTCCACGAAGTACTTATAACCGAATTTTCTTATTCTTATTCTATGGGGGTTTGACACCCCATTGGTATTTGCAGCTTCTTCCAGTACCCTGCGATAGATATCATCGCGTGGTTGAATGCCATCCATTAGTTCATAGCTACTGCTCATGAAAAGCTCGATAGCGGTTTTTATAACAAATGCGGAAACAAAAAGCCCCAATATCGCATCAAAAACAAATAAGCCAGTTAGCTTAACTATAACCATTCCGGCGGCAACAGAAAGTGAAATGAATATATCGCTTTTCATATTGATGGCATCTGCTATAAAAACATCGCTATCGATTTTATGGCCTATGTACAATTTGTATTTGTAGAGAGCATATTTCCCCGCTGATGAAATAAAAGCCACTGACAGGACAATTGGTAGGTTTTCAACAAGGAGTTTCCCAGAAATGAGCTTTTGCATTGAGAAGATGGCTAATTGGGCACCTGCAAAGAAAATTATCATGGAGATTATCTTTGAGGCAATTGTTTCAGCGCGTTCGTGACCATAGGGATGTTCCTCATCGGGGGGCTTTTTTGAAAGATTTGTAGAAACCAAAGTGATCACAGAGGTCAATATATCGGTTGCAGAATCAAGACCATCAGCTGTGATGGCCATACTTCCTGTAAAGGCACCGGTAATAATTTTCAGTGCAGAAAGCAAAGCATTGCCAACAATGCCTATTACCGCCCCTTTTTTAGCGTTTTCTTCTCTGTTTTTCACAACATTCTTCTCCATTGAACAAAAATAGAACATAAACAGTCTTATTTATAAAGAAAGCTTACCCCCCTAATTACTGTCGCGGGCTGCAGCCCGCTTTTTTATTTGATCATCGCTGAGCTCATTCTTTCGAGAGAAATCGAATTCTCAAATTCCGATAATTCTCCGTTTATCAGAGTAGTATGCCCCTGCTTTTCAAGTATAACCGCTTTTGGGTTGAAATTGTGCACAAAAAGGGTTGTTTCCCCTTTTACTTCAACAGCGAGAAATAGAACATTGTTTTTTACCTTTATTTCCAGTATTTTACAATTGCCTATCCATGAGTTCTTTTTCCTAAAGTGCAGGATGTTCTTGACTCTGGAAAAATAGGAATGGATTGTCAAACCCTGCACCTCATAAGAAAGTCCAGAAAAAGGAGGATTGCTTGCAAATGCCTTCCATTCTGTCTGCCATGGTCCGGAGCCAAGTTCGAACCATGGAAAAGGTTCAAGTTGAGCTTCGTTGGCAAATTCGTTGTATTCGCCTTTCATTCCCAACTCTTCACCATAATATATAAAAGGAATACCTGGAAGTGTTGTGAGTACAGAGAAAGCAAGGAGCGCTTTGCTTTCATCACCTTTCATATAGGACAACAGTCTTGTCATATCGTGATTTGTCAAAAAAGTTCCTGAGGCGTACAGAATCTCATCTCCGAAATATCTATTCATAACATGATATAGCGCTTCAGCTAATTTTCCAGGATTTAGCACAAGGATATTTTCCTTTATTGCATATGCCAGTGGAAAATTAAATCCAATTCCAAATACGGTGGAATACAAATCAACGATATCCGGGTCATCCCAGACTTCACTGACAAAAACAGCATCGGGATTTATTTTTCGACAATGCTCAGTTAGGTCTTTCCAGAAAGCAATGTTTCTTTCGTGCTGATATTCACATTTACCAGTCTCTTTTGAAAAGTCGAAAATATGTTTGGCAGCATCAAACCTGAACCCGTCAAATCCAAGAGAGAGCCAGAAAGAAAGAATTCTTTTAGCTTCTTCGCGAAGCTCGGGGTTTTCATAGTTTAAATCGGGGCTTCCCGGGCCGAAAAGTGCATAGTAATATTCACCGTTGAGTTTTGACCAAACTTTCTGATTATCCCAGGGTCTGCGTGCCTTTAGCCATTCGGGCTTCTCTAACCAAAGATATTTACTTCTATGCCTATTATCACCTGAAAGAGCTTTTAAGAACCAAGGGTGAGTTATGGCAGTATGATTCAAAGGCATGTCTAAAATCACTTTCATGCCTTTTGTATGAGCACGTTCGAGAAAAACCTTGGCATCTTCCAGAGTACCATATGCCGGGTTGACTGAGTAAAAATCTGAAACAGTATATCCATGATATGAAGGAGATTTCATTATTGGTAGTAACCATATTCCTGTTATACCCAGCTCCGCAAGGTAATCGAGTTTTTCTGTGGCACCCTTGAAATCGCCGATGCCATCTCCATTTCCATCCGCAAAGGAGCGAAGAAAGAGTTCGTAAAACATTTTTTAACCTCCCAAATCGATCTGAAGAGATAATACATCATACGAAAAAGATATTATCAATTCACTATGTTAAAATCCATTAAGAAAAGAGGGAGGTGTGATAATGCAGCTAAATGAAATCCTCGCTAAAGGAGAGAATTACGGAGCAAGTGATATTCATATCACTCCGGGCCAAAAGGTGGCTTTCAGGATAGATGGATCACTTTTTAATGACAATGAATTGCGGCCTTCTATGGAAAACATAATTCAGTTGCTGAGAGAATTGGAAGAAAAAACGGGAATAGAACTCACAGATCCTGTCAAAAAAGAGGTGGACTTTTCTTTTAGTTTTGGGGAATCACGTGTGAGGGGAAACCTTTATTTCTCTGACAAATTGCCAATTTTAGCACTGAGGTTGATTCCCAAGAAAATCCGTACCCTTGATGATCTCGGATACCCCCCGTTGTTCAAAGAATTTTGTTCGCCTGATAAAGGGCTTGTGCTTGTTGCCGGGCCAACAGGAAGCGGAAAATCCACAACACTTGCAGCCATGCTCGAACATATAAATGTAAACCGGCCGGTTCATCTTATAACAATCGAAGATCCCATAGAATATGTTTTTGAATCAAAATTGGCATTAGTTCATCAACGTGAGCTGGGACAAGATACAAGCTCATTTTCAAATGGCTTGAAATATGCCTTAAGGCAAGATCCGGATGTAATACTCGTGGGTGAGATGAGAGATGCTGAAACGATGGAGCTTGCAATGACAGCTGCTGAAACTGGGCATCTCGTTTTTTCGACAATTCATACTAATTCCGCTTCCACCACCCCGGAAAGGATTATTGGTGTGTTTCCGCCATATCAGCAGAATCAGATTGCCATGCAGCTCGCAAACAGTTTACTGGCGGTAATATATCAGAGGCTTTTAAAACACAAAAGTGGGAAAGGCAGGGTGCCGATTCTAGAGATTATGGTTGTGAATCAGGCGATAAGAAACCTGATAAGGGAGAAAAAGTTTCATCAAATAGAATCCATGATGCAAGCAGGTGGAAGATTTGGTATGGTAACCTTTGACGATGCGCTTATAAACGCCTTTAAACAGGGAGATATCTCTATGGAACAGGTTAAAAACTATGCTCGCGATCCTGAAGCCGTAACCAGGAGGTTAATCTGATGAATCCGGTGGAGATTCTCGATTCACTGAGAAAACAACTGAAAGAAGTCGAAAAGGAATTGTCATCACCAGAAATTTCCTCAAACCCTGATAAACTTATGGAGCTCAGCAAAAAACACGCTGAGCTAAGAGAGATATTCTTGCTTGAAGAGGGAATTGAGGCAAAGGAGAGAGAATTGCAAGAATGGAAAGACCTCCTTGAACTTTCACCATCAGATGAGCAGGAGGAAATAAAACAAACCCTGGAACATTTGCAAAAGGAAATTGAAAAGCTTCATCTTGAACTCAAAATGCGCCTTGTGCCTGATGAAGATTCTGATAGGAATACCATCGTTGAGATCAGAGCTGGTGCAGGTGGGGAAGAGGCAGCACTCTTCTCGGCAGACCTTTTTAGAATGTACGCTCGGTTTGCAGAAAGATCGGGCTGGAAAGTTGACGTGCTGGACATGAATGAGACTAACCTGGGTGGTTATAAGGAAATCGTCTTCGAAATCAAAGGGAAAGATGTATATAGAAAATTGAGATACGAAAGTGGTGTACATAGAGTGCAGAGAGTTCCAAGAACCGAATCAGGTGGGAGAATCCACACTTCCGCTGCCACAGTTGCCATTCTTCCAAAGGCCACAGAACTGGATGTGAAAATTGACCCTTCCGAATTGCGTATAGATACGTTCAGAGCCTCTGGCGCTGGAGGGCAACACGTTAACAAGACAGAATCCGCGGTTAGAATCGTTCACCTTCCTACAGGCATTGCAGTTTCAGTACAACGCGACCGCTCACAGCATCAGAATAAAGCCAGGGCTATGGAGTTGCTGAGAGCGCGGCTTTTTGACATGATGTTGCAAGACCAAATGAGCAAAATGTCTCAAAAAAGACGACTGCAAATTGGTTCTGGAGACAGAAGCGAAAAAATCAGAACGTATAATTTTCCACAAAGCAGAGTCACAGACCATCGGATAAATTATACAAGTTACAGGCTAGCGGAAATTCTCGACGGCGATCTTGAAGAACTCGTTTCGAGACTTATCGAAGCGGATCTTGAGATAAAGCTCAAGGAGCTTCAAGAGCGGTTGAAATAACTGTTGAGAAAAAAGAGAGGGGCAGTTTGCCCCTCTCTTTACGTTATTTCATCATCAAGGATATATGCCTCTGAGCTTCGTAGCAGTTGCTACTCGATCGATAGCAACGATGTAAGCTGCAGTCCTCATGTCAGTGTTGTATTTGTGCATGGTATTCACAACACTTCCGAAAGCCTGCCGCATAATTTTATGCAAAGCCTTTCTCACATCTTCAATATCCCAGAAATACCATTGAAGCCCCTGAACCCATTCGAAGTAAGAAACGGTAACACCGCCAGCATTTGCCAGGAAATCGGGAACAACGAAGATTCCCTTCTGGAGAAGAACTTCTTCTGCTTCTGGAGTTATAGGTCCATTGGCCCCCTCAACGATTATTTTGGCTTTTGTGTCGTTTGCATTTTCCATAGTGATGGCATTTTCAAGAGCAGCGGGAATGAGAATGTCCACATCAAGAGCGAGAAGTTCTTTGTTGGTAAGCGTTGTAGCATTTGGATAGCCCTTAATTACACCATTATTCTGGTCTCTGTAAGCGATTACTTCATCAATATCCAGTCCATCGGGATTGTATATGCCACCGGAAACATCACTAAGAGCCACGATTTTTGCTCCAAGTTCATCATGAATCAACTTGGCGGCATAAGAGCCAACATTTCCAAATCCCTGAACTGCAATTGTAGCGTCTTCTGCATCAAGGCCTTTGTAATTTATTGCTTCTTCAGTTACAACTCGAACTCCTCTACCAGTAGCTTCCGGCCTTCCAGCAGAACCACCGATATCCATGGGCTTTCCGGTGACAATACCAAGAACAGAGTGACCGACATTCATGGAATAGGTATCCATGAACCAGGACATAATCTGTGCATTTGTATTCACATCCGGTGCAGGAATATCTTTATCCTCGCCGATTATTACCTGTATCTCAGAGAAGAATCTTCTTGAAAGTCTTTCAAGCTCGGCAGTTGAAAGCTCAGAGGGATCAACTTCCACTCCGCCTTTACCCCCGCCATAGGGTATGCCAACAACGGCACATTTCCATGTCATCCAGAAGGCAAGAGCTTTAACCTCGTCTAGGGTAACGTTAGGATGGTACCTTATTCCACCTTTTGCAGGACCTCTGGCGATGTTGTGCTGAACCCTGTGACCCTTAAAGACCTTTACACTACCGTCGTCCATCCTGACGGGGAAATTGACCGTGAGTTCCCTTTTTGGATGCATAAGCACATCAGCGAGACATGGATCAAGCTCCATGACTTTGGCGGCCTTGCTGAATTGCTTTAAAGCGTTTTCAAACAGACTTATCTCGGCCACTTTAGTAAACCTCCTCAGAAGAAAATTGTGTGTTCCAGCTTGATTTTATTCCCGGAACTGTTTGTGAACAACTCCACAAATTGGCAAAGAACGGCGTTTATTTTCAATTAGTGGGTTTTTTGTCATTGATACATCAACTATTTTCTGATAGAGCAATCGAAAAGGTATTATCAAAAAAATATTTAAAAAGCGCGGGATTTTCCCGCGCCACTGGTACCCCCGGAAGGAATCGAACCTTCATTTGCGGATTAGGAATCCGCCGTTCTATCCGTTGAACTACGGGGGCAAAGCGACTACATTATATCATCACACCAGAGGCTTTTCAAGATCCCTTTCTGGTAAAATAATGTATGGAGGTGATGAATTGTTTCCGCTTAGAGACACCATCCCCAGCAGGAGGAAACCATATGTAATGTGGGCAATAATCATTACAAATATCGCTGTTTTCATATACGAACTCCTGTTATCAGATGGTGAGTTGCTTCTTCTCATATACAATCATGGTCTTGTACCTGCAAGATACACTAAAGGGCATATTTTGCTTTACAACAGATTTTTGATTCAATATAACCGTTTAGACCTTTCTCCATTCGTAACTTCAACTTTTTTACATGGCGGCTGGACACACTTGCTTGGAAATATGTGGACGCTCTTCATTTTTGGTGATAACGTTGAAGATATGCTTGGACACTTCAGGTTCTTGATATACTACATTCTGTGGGGAGTAGGCGCCGGTTTCTTGCAATTTTTGCTTTCCCCTACATCTCAGGTGCCAGTTATAGGCGCTTCGGGTGCTATTGCTGGAGTGATGGGGGCTTATTTGTATTTCTTCCCGATGAGCAGGATTCTGACTTTCATTCCCGTTCTTTTTCTTCCATTCATTGTTGAAATACCTGCATTCATCTTTTTGCTTGTCTGGTTTTTCATACAGTTTTTCAACGGAACCTTTGCAATAATTGGAGCGAATTTCTCAGGAGTAGCCTGGTGGGCGCATGTTGGGGGATTCATTGCGGGCCTATATATGGCGAGATTCTACTCTAAAAAGCACTTTGGATACCGATAAACTGGAGGTGAGTTAATGCGAGGAGCCTTTGTAGCACTTGAATCAACTGTTATAGCTCATGGGCTTCCATGGCCCGTTAATTTTGAAACGGCACTGGCAATGGAAAAAGAAGTGAAAAAACAGGGTTCGATACCAAAAACAATCGGCATTATTGGTGGCAACATAAAAGTTGGTATGACAAAAGATGAACTGAGATATCTTTCAACGGCTAAAAGTGTTATGAAAGTGGGCACCGCTGAAATAGCAGTTGCTACTGCATTGAAAAAGGATGCTGCCACTACCGTAAGCGCAACATTAAAGCTCGCAGACAGAGAGGGTATAGAAGTATTTGCCACAGGCGGTATTGGTGGAGTACATCGTGATGTGGAGTGGGATGTTTCACAGGATATAATCGAATTATCAAAAACGAATATGATAGTGGTTTCAGCCGGGGTTAAAAGTATCTTGAATGTAGAAAAGACGCTGGAATTTCTCGAGACTTTTCAAGTTACAGTTATAGGCTACCAAACGGATAGCTTTCCATTGTTTCATTGCCGCCATAGCAAATTTCCGGTGAGCATTTCAGTAAAAACGCCTGAAGAAATCGTTGAGATTTTTAAGGAAAAGCAAAGGTTGGAAATAGAAGGCGCAATTCTGGTGGCAAACCCCATACCTGTTGAGTATGAAGTCCCCTATAATGAGTTGATGAAATATATTGAAACAGCAATCTCTGAAGCAAACTCGAAAAGGATTTCAGGAAAGGGATTGACTCCATTCCTGTTGGGGAGACTTTCGGAACTCTCCAATGGAAAAACCCTTGAAGCTAACATTGCTCTTCTAAAGAACAATGCTTCCCTGGCAGGGAAAATCGCCATGGCGATGATGAGAACATGAATAGCATTTTCAAGAACTGTCGCATATACAACCCTCTCAATGGTGAATACAACTTCCAGGATCTTTTTGTTGAAGATGGCGCAATTGTAAGGCATAAACCGGAAAACGCCGAGATCATCGATTTGAAGGGTTGTTACCTTTACCCGGGAATGGTTGACTCCCACGCCCATCTTCTGGCAACAGGTAAAAAGCAATTCATCCTTGACCTCACTGGAATTGATACAAAAGATGAGCTTGTAACGCTACTGAAGAATTTGAAAGAACAACCACGTGGCTTTATTGAAGGACGTGGTTGGGATCAGGAAAAATTGGGTTTTATGCCTGACAGAAGATTCCTTGATGCTATCACACCGTTTCCTTTGCTTTTGGTGCGTAGATGTGGGCACATAGCGACGGTGAATGGTCCGATGATTTGGAAATACTCTTTACATGATCTTAATGGTATAGATGGAACAGACCTTGCGCTTGGAGTAGTGAAAGAAAGAGCACTGGAGAAATTGCGTGAAAAGCTCCTTTCGGAAAGAGAAGAGCTAAAGAAATACCTTCAGACTGGTGCTGATGAATTTTTAAAATATGGAATCACAAATGTACACAGTGATGATTACCATAACATGGAGCTCAGGGATCTGATAGAAGTTCTTTCATCACAAAAGCACATAAGGATATATGAAAAACTCAGAATAAAATCTGCAGAGGAATTGGAAGTACTAAAAGAATTGCAGAAACATGAAACGGATTTCTTCAGCTTGAGGGCCGCAAAGCTATATCTTGACGGTTCCTTCGGTTCAAGGACTGCTGCTCTGTGTGAACCATATACCGATGATCCCCAGAACAAAGGAGTGCTTTATCTTTCATCAGATAAACTGCTCCCTTTTGTGAAAAGAGCGGAAAAAGAAAGCATACAGTTGGCTATTCACATAATAGGAGACAGGGCTTTAAAAGAGGCTTTGAGTGCGTTTTCTATTATAAAAGAGGGTAACCCACTGAAGCACAGGCTAATACATGTCCAAATTGCAACTGAAGAGCAAATAAAACTGATGGCCCACTTAAAGCTAAGGGTTTCTATCCAACCAATATTTTACAAATCAGATAGAGAAATGGCATTTTCGCGCCTTGGGCCTGAGCGCTTCAAAAATGCTTACCCTTTTAAGAGAATGGATGAAGCAGGCATAAGCTTATCAATGTCCACAGATGCTCCGGTTGAAAGTGCCAATCCTTTTCAAAACATACACGCTGCCGAATATTTCTTTGATAGGAAGCGAGCCCTTTATATGTATATGATTTCTGGAAGACTTTTTGAAAACAGAGAGTCCATTTTTCCACTAACTGAAGGTTCAAAAGCAGATTTTTTTCTCTTGGAAAGAGAACTTTTATCAATTCCAAGCAATGAACTGGATGATTTAGAAGTTTCAATGACCATTTTGAATGGTAAGGTTGTATATGAAAGGTGAGTTTTTGAAGTTTCTATTGTAAACTTTTGTAAGAATGTGTAACTGATATTTTACTACCATTACATCTTCGGTTAATATTACTTGGTGGTTCGTTTTTTGTTATAGGATGAGGGTTATAGCCTTTTACAAATAAAATCATTCGACTAAGTCATATTGACTTATTTCTATACCTCTTTTTTGAAGGGATGTAACGTCGTTTTGCCTGTCTTATTGCGTTATTTTCGATTTGATGTTAAAATTATTTACAGTAATAAAAAAAGCGGCCTGAGCCGCTTTGGTGGGCTCGGGTGGAGTCGAACCACCGACCGCCCGGTTATGAGCCGGAAGCTCTAACCAAACTGAGCTACGAGCCCGATACTAAAAGAATTATAATACCCACCACGGCTTCTGTCAATAGGTTGGGAGATGATAGAGTGAAGAGAAGCTTAGTGGATCATACTGTTTCTGACCCCGTAAAATACTTCAGTTGTAGATATCCCAGAATACTCGTTATACGTGCTGCCTTCAAACTCCTGAAAGATGGTAAAAGTCTCAGCCAAAAAGATATGGAAGGTATAATCCTGAAGATGTTGAAAAAGAGATGAGAGTTCCTCTCATCTCTTTTTTCTAAGCACTTCACCGATCTTTGGAAGAAAGTCTTTTTTTCTGGACATAACACCATTTAAAACCACGCTGTTGTTTTCATCCAAATGCACTTTAAAAGCTTCTTCGATGATTTCCCTATTTCCTTCAACCCATACTTCGCTTTGGTTTTTTGGGACGTTTGTGAAAAGAAGAAAAGCAACATCAGCCTTTGAATTATTATAAAGATGCTTCAAAGCCTTTCTGAATTCCTCTTGCCTACTTCTAACCTGTTCCATATCCATAACCATAACCTGAGCGATCAAGACATTGTAATCACCTATTACGTATTCTTTGACATCTTTGGAGACGACTTCATAAGGAGCTTTTCCCGAAAGATCCAAGCCTTTGCGTAAAAGGTCTTTGGAGAATTCTTCAAGGTTTATATCTGCAATTTTCGATAATTGTCTGGCGGCTTCTCTGTCTTTTTTCGTTGTTGTTGAAAGTCGAAAAGCCAGAGTATCAGAAACGATTCCACCGAGTAACACACCAGCTATTTGAGGATTCTTTTTCTTGCAGTTTTTTAAAAACCATTCTCCGACAATCGTAGAAGTGCTCCCAACTGGTTCATTGTGAAATCTCACAGGTTTCAAAGTAGTAAGGCCACCGAGTCTGTGATGATCGATGACCTCGAGTAATTCTGCTTGTTCAAGGCCGTCTACCGCTTGGGGCCTTTCATTGTGATCCAGCAGGATTACCTTTTTTCGAGTGTCGTAAAGAAGATTGGTTCTGGTAATCACTCCGACTAACTTTCCGGTTTCGTCTAAAGCCAACGCAAAACGCTCCTTTGATTCATATATTTTTGTCTTTATTTCATTTAGTTTTTCACTTAATTTGGCTGTGATAAAGTTTTTAGACATGATCATTTTAGCAGGCATGGAGAGATTAATCAGTTTTCCTACACCGTAAGGTCCATAAGCTGTTGATATTATCCCGACATGGTTCCTTTTGGCTTGAATCAGTATTTCTTTAGAAGGAACATGGGAGTTAGTTAGTATCATCAGTGTAACTTTTTTTTCCACCAATTTCAGTTGCATTTCAGGATTGTTCCCGACAATAGCCAAGTCAGTGCTTTTCAATTTTTCAACAAAAGTGCTGGTTGAATCGATGGCTATATGGACTTCACCCTTGAGAATATTGGTAGATGGTGACACGAGAACATTGCCCTTTAGAAGCTGGGCTATGGTGTTTACGTTGATTGGGTGTAATTTCAGTGAATCGACCGATAACCGCTTTACATAAGCTCTTGCTAAATGGCGCTCACTGATGATTCCCGAAGGTCTGGAATTGTCATCAACAATTGGAACGACTTTTATATTGTGTTCTTCCATGATTTTGGCAATTTCATATGTTGAGGTTTCTTCTGATGCCACAATGGGGGTGCGCAAAACAAGATCGCCTACTATCGGGTCCACCGTCTTCATGAAAACAGGCGGTTCCACGTCAAAATAGGAAAGTAAAAATGTACTTTCGCTGTTGAGTGGACCACAGCGGCAAGCTATGTATTCACGCTGGCTATCATTCTGGTTTTTCATATAAGCATAGCCAATTACACTTGCAATCGAATCGGTATCAGGCTGCCTATGGCCAAAAACATATATTTTTTCACGGCTCAATGGTTATGCCTCCTTTTCAGGCTGGTGAGATAGGTTGAAAGATTCAAGATATCTGCTGGCTTTATACCGGGTATTCTCATAGCTTGGCCAACGGACATAGGTCTGAGTTTTTTTAATTTCTCTTTACTTTCGGTGGACAAATTGGGCACTTTATCATAGTCAATATCGCCAGGTATGAGTTCATTCTCGAGCTTTTCGAAACGGTTTATTTCCTGTCTCAAGCGGTTAATGTACCCTTCGTATTTCATTGTAGTTTCAACCTGTTCAGCAAGTGAGCTATCCGAAATAGGTTGAGGGTCAAAATCCTTTAGCAGAGAATAAGTTATTTCCGGTCGTTTTAGGAGCTGAGCAAGTCTAGTAGGTTGATATATTGCCGTTGTCCCCGCAGATAGCAATTTGTTGTTTACAGAATTCGAAGGTTTGAGAACAATGTCATTCAATCGACTCACCTCCCGGTTAATGGCTTCACGAATAATCACGACTTTGTCATAGAACCATCTAGGTATGAGGCCATACCTATAACCATATTCCGTGAGTCTCAAATGTGCGTTATCATGTCTCAGCATTAGTCTATATTCAGCTCTTGATGTGAGAAGGCGGTAGGGTTCATCGACACCTCGGGTAACAAGGTCATCGATCATAACGCCTATATAAGCCTCGGATCTCTTCAGAACCAATGGTTCAGCACCCTTGAGTTTCGCAGATGCATTTATGCCAGCTACGATACCCTGTCCAGCTGCCTCCTCGTATCCGCTGGTGCCATTCACTTGGCCGGCGAAATAGAGGTTTTCCACCAGCTTAGATTCAAGGGTGGGATGAAGCTGTTCAGGGATTACAAAATCATATTCAACAGCATATGCTGGTCTCATTATAACAGCCTTCTCAAGGCCTTCCACTGAATGAACCATTTCCACCTGTGTTTTAAAAGGCAGGCTTGTTGATAGTCCATTCAAATAGTACTCACCTGTGTTTCTGCCTTCGGGTTCTACAAAAATCTGATGGCTGTCTTTAGAAGAAAATTTTAGAACTTTGTCTTCAATCGAAGGGCAATATCTCGGGCCTATGGAATGGATTAACTTCACATCGCCATAAAGAGGGGAGAATTGTATATCGCGCCTGATTATCGAATGAGTTCTTGGATTGGTTTTAGTGAGCCAGCAAGGGCTATCCTTAGGCAATACTCTTGGCTCAGAGAAATAGGAAAATGCAAGAGGAGTATCTGAAGTGTCCTGCCTTTCCATTTTTGAAAAGTCTATGGAACTTCCAAGTATTCTGGCCGGCGTCCCTGTTTTGAAACGTGCAAGTTTAAAGCCGAGTTTTTTTAACGATTCGCTGAGCATTTTTGAAGGGAATTCTCCTAAACGCCCGGCTTCAAATGCTTTTGGACCAATGAAGATCTTTCCACCTAAAAAAGTTCCAGTTGTTATAATAGCCGCTTTACAACGGTAAACTTGGCCGAAATGTGTTACGACACCAGCAACTTTACCATTTTCAACCAGAATTTCTGTCGCTATGGCGCTTCTTAAATAGAGATTCTCTTGATTTTCAAGAGCTCTTTTCATCTCAATGCTATATTCTTTTTTGTCTATTTGAGCCCTTAATGCTCTGACAGCAGGTCCTTTGCTGGTATTGAGCATGCGAATATTTATGGCCGTTTTATCAGTTGTTTTTGCTATTTGGCCGCCCAGGGCATCAACTTCCCTTGCGACAACACCTTTGGCTGGACCGCCTACTGCCGGATTGCAAGGTGCCCAACCGACGGTGTCAAGATTTATGGCAAGTACAAGAGTTTTCATTCCAGCTTTAGCAGAAGCCAACCCAGCTTCGATGCCAGCATGACCCGCACCAACAACAACAATGTCGAAACTGTAATCATCTATTGTGCTTCTCATAACATCTCCCTCCTATCCTATTAATTGTACAACAGAAAGGAGGCTTGAAGATGAAAGTCCGATTTACAGATACGACCTTGAGAGATGCACATCAGTCATTACTTGCGACAAGATTGACAACCGAAGAGCTTGTCGGGGTCGCTTCGCTTATAGATGAGGTGGGGTATAACAGTGTTGAAATATGGGGAGGGGCAACTTTCGACGTTTCGGTCCGTTACCTTGGTGAGGATCCGTGGGAAAGGCTTGATAGGATAAGAGAACAATTTAGGAAGACAAAGATTCAAATGCTTTTACGCGGTCAGAACCTTCTGGGGTATCGTCATTATGCCGATGATGTTGTGGAACTCTTTGTGAAAAAAGTAGCTGACCATGGGATGGACATAGTCAGGGTATTTGATGCTCTCAATGATTTTAGAAATCTGGAAAAAGCAAGTAGAGAAGTAAAAAAGCACAAAATGCATCTACAAGTTGCCATATCTTATACTACCAGCCCTGTACACAATGTTGAATATTTTACAAGCCTTGCTAAAAGTGCATACGAAGAGTTGCACGCGGATTCTTTGTGTATTAAAGATATGGCGGGACTTCTCACCCCTGGAGAGGCAAAGAGACTGGTCAAGAGCATAAAGCAGAATTGCCCATTACCTCTTGAAATACACGCACATTTCACAACCGGGCTGGCAGATCTCACCTATCTAGCTGCAGCAGAAGCGGGCGCTGAAATCGTGGATACGGCAATAAGTGCTCTGGCATATGGTACATCACAACCGGCTGTTGAAAGTTTGTGGGTATCCATGAACAGCCTTGGATACGCTGATAAACCAAACTTAAAACTTCTCAAAACCATTAGTGACTATTTCTCAACAGTCAGAGCAAAACATGCCGATCACGATGTATCGTTGTTAACCATCAAACCAGAGGTGTTAACCAACCAAATCCCGGGTGGCATGTATTCCAACATGATCAACCAATTAAAATCCCAGAAGGCCCTTGATAAGCTGGAAGAGGTGCTTGATGAGGTACCGAAAGTAAGGAAAGATCTTGGTTATCCTCCACTTGTCACCCCAACTTCCCAGATTGTTGGCGTCCAGGCTGTTTTGAATGTGCTTACCGGTGAACGCTACAAAATCATAACGAAAGAAACCGAGAAATATGTGCTGGGTTATTACGGCACTCCCCCGGCACCTGTGAATCCAGAACTAAAAAACCGCATTGAATCTAAAGGCAGCAAGGCTATTACAGGTAGAGCAGCGGATTATATTGAGCCAGAGGTTTTAAGCTCAAGAGAGAAATTCAAGACCATCGCAAAATCAGACGAGGATTTGTTGATACTCCTTTTATTGGGAGAAGTGGGAAGAAAATATCTGGTTGGCAAATATGAGAAAGAACTGGGAATTGATTTCTCGTTGATATCTGATTTTTCTGATACAGCTATTGTATATCCCGTGTAGAAAGGCGTAGTTAGAAGAAGCATAGGAAAATAATTGATTGATAATCGGAGATATTTACCGTTTTTTTGGTATAATCATAAGTAGGAAGTAAGCATTATCATGTTGCCCTTCTGGAGAAATTGATAAAATTGTATTGAGGCAATTTGCCTAAATTAATATAAGGGAGGTCGAAAGAATGAAGAAACTTGCTCTCGTGTTAATGATTGTTTTTGCAGTAGCATCTCTTCTCAGTGCAAAAATCGTCATCTGGTCTTCAGAAAATCAGATACCAGCTCTTCAAAAATTGGCTGCTGACTTTGAAAGGGACTACGGTATTGAAGTGGAAATTCAGCAGGTTAATTTCGGTGACATCAAATCCAAATTCCTCACAGCCGCTCCTGCTGGAGAAGGTCCCGATATAATTGTTGGTGCACATGACTGGGTAGGGGAACTCGCTGCGAACGGGCTTCTTGAGCCCATCCCGTTCCTTCCTGATGCCGATCAGTACTACGAAGTGTCCCTCGATGCTTTTAGCTACCAGGGGAAACTCTATGGCGTTCCATATACTATTGAATCCATCGGTATCATTTATAACAAAGATCTTATTGAAGAAGCGCCAAAAACAATTGATGAGCTCGAACAAATGGCCGCGGAGGTTGCAGATGATGAAGTAGTTGGTTTTGTTTACGATGCTGGCAACTTCTATTTCTCATTCCCCTTTATAGCTGGTTATGGTGGCTATATCTTCAAAAGCACTGAAAGTGGTCTTGATGTGAATGATATAGGGCTCAACAACGAAGGTGCAATTAAAGGGGTCAGTCTTATCAAGAAATGGTTCGACGATGGGCTTATCCCTCAAGGTGCCAATTACAATCTCATGGACTCCCTCTTCAAAGACGGACTTGCCGCATTCATAGTGAATGGCCCTTGGGCAAC